>Ga0102943_1000796_pt1 | contig 20387 bp, 12 predicted proteins | sample SalPonC_black_MG_FD_78174 | JGI IMG/M metagenome (GOLD analysis project Ga0102943, IMG submission 78174) | Salt pond soil microbial communities from South San Francisco under conditions of wetland restoration - Salt Pond MetaG... | ecosystem: Environmental > Aquatic > Marine > Intertidal zone >...
CATTCTGACGCAGCGAACGGTCACCCGCCTGGATTATCAGGCAGATCGATGGTCGGTACTGTGCGACAGCGGTGAAACCTTTCACAGTCGGCGGGTCTTGGCCACCATCCCCACCCCGCAACTGCTCACCCTCCTGGCATCCAGCAACTATCCTGACGATACCGCGCACTTAGAAGCCCTCAAAGCGATTGTCTACGCCCCCACCCTGGCGCTGCTGGCAGTATTAAAAGAGCCCTCGACGATGCCACCCCCCGGCATCCTGAAATTGGCTGAGCATCCGGTGTTGGCGACCATCACCGACAATCGAGTAAAAGGCATTTCAGCACGACCCGCACTGACACTGCACAGCAGTTTGCCTTTTGCACAAACCCACCTTGAAGACTTGAGCACGGCCACCGCAGACAAGCTTATCCAAGCAGCGCAGGCGCACATTCAGTTCTCAATCGAAAACTGGGTATTGCACCGCTGGCGCTACGCGCAGTGCACTCAACGCCACCACGAGGATTATGTCCGCTTCCGCAGCTGTCCGTTATGGCTGGCCGGAGATGCCTTTGGCAACGCGCGGTTGGAACAGGCGGCGCTTTCGGGAGTGAAGGCTGCACAGTCGATGATTGCGGCACAGTGACGAAATGTCATCTTATAACTATACGATTTATATTTTTAAAAAAGTTACCTCAAAAACCTTACACAATCTGCACGCTTGAACCTTATTCGCTAAAGCAAACGGGCTGTTATCATAGCGCTGAAATATATCTAGGGCCTGTCCCACGGATTTAAGATATTTGTAGTCAATAATTTGCAAAATTTTAATTTCTTTAAAAGCAGTGCTTTTAGACGTTTTGGTCCAAATAAGCTTCGTATAATAATTTCTAGTAGCCCTACCCTCTCGGGGAGGAGACTATCATTTTTTTAACAAATTATCTTTAAAATAAGGTTTTTAACCCTTAAATTCACCGGGAAAAGAAGTTGTTGTATCTGTAGCGCTGAAGGCGCGCAATATCCCAGCCCAGGCTGCCGCTCAGCAAGGCCTGGGGGATAAAACGTCACACAAGCTGAGGTCTGAAGGACCGTTATAGCTCCAACGACTACTCTAGGTGCTCGGGTGAACGCTATTCAGTCCCAAACATAGCGTTCATCGTAAGCAACCCCAGATTTCTGCAAAAAGTTTCGCTAGTCTTCTTGAAATGAATTTTTAATGCTGTTCGCGTTGTCGTTGTATATATCTCTGCAAATTATCCATTTGCGACTGACCAACCAAAATACACCATAACTTTTCTGCCGGTAGAAAGACGGATAGCAAGAGATTGTAGCATTTTTGATTCGCTATTGCGCGCCTTCAGCGCTGTCAATTGTATGTGTATATGATTTGCTAACCTAGGGCTGCGCCCGGCTCGACGCCGGTCTTACCCTGGGCTTGTGTATAACGGCCCTTCAGACCTTGGGTTCAGTGACGATGGTCCCCTTATTGGGCCTTGCGCACCGTGCATGAAGACAGTTATTGCCTGTCGGCTGATCGTCTTGTTCAGACCCAATGAGGCTTGCGAGCAAAAAGCCGAACAGGAATACGGTCTTCAGTGCCTGTCAGACTATTCATGCCTGTTCCCACGCTATATTCATGCACAAAGAAATCTTTGTCATCGGCATATTCGTGTGGGTCGATGGGCTCACCGCGTAAATAGTGCGAAAACCCATATACGCTCAGCCAAGGCGGGGGTGCCTGTTTTTACGGCGGTGTAATCGAACCCAAAGGCTTGAGGCCAGTGGGCAAACTGGATGCCCCGGAAAATTCACTGAAAAATCCTATAAAATATCCACACCCTTAAAAACAAACCCTGCATCCTACGTTCGTTTACTGCCAAAGCTTTTGCCCAGCCATCCGCGGCACTGAGCAAGCTCAGGCCCTACAAGAAACGCGTTACTGACAATTCACAGTGCTACCCAACCTTTTGCGCGTAAGGCTGCTTTCCATAGCATACTCATAAATCACAAAAATATTTAAATTTATTTAAATTTATAAATATTAAATACTTATAGTTGTAAAATGAACCCCAGTTACAAGAAGCGCAAACATACGAGAACCTTGATTCACTTATCATTCATGTTCAATTGTCCAGGTATAGGGTTGCTGTTTAGTGGTCAAGAAACCGTCTTTTTCCGGCCAGAGGTATTCATTAAAAAACTCATTGCGAATTCGGACCTGGTCGCCGAAGTGGATACGATCATCTGCTGAGGGAACGACTTTTTCAATGTGCCAATTGGTTTTGGCACCGTCTTTTTGCCAGTAGTAGAGCCAGTGCTTCAATTGAAACGCGCCCAAATACACACGCTTGGACCATTTATGCAGCAACGTATCTTTAAATTGCTCCGTTGTTTTAATGGTTACATTGTGCCCATTTCTCAAGGCATCTTGGCTCCCTCCAAATTGGAGTTTCTGGGCTTTATCGTCAATCGTGGGGTAATAATACTGGTAAGTCGCGTTAAAAGGAGCACGGCTAAAATAGCGGCCATCACTGCTCTTGAGCAAAAACAACGAATTTTTCTTCACCAACGCAGCAGCTCCTTGTTTAAGCACCTCGTCCGTGTTACGGGTCATGTAGTCTATCCAAGCTTTTTGCAGAGTTGCTTTCCTCACTGGATCGTCGGCCAGTTCATAAATGGGAACCAGCCCGTCATCGGCGAAATCTGCAATGGACATGAAGTCTGGGACGCTTGCTGACCAAAGGTTGAAAACGTCTGAGGGGTGACCACTGCCATCAACAATATTGTTGGCCTTTGCCGGATCGCCACCCATCACGTCAATGTCTTTGTTGCGAATCACTTCGCCGAGAACGGTTTGATTGACCGCTTCTACTGCAGCGGATCCTTTTATGACCTGCAAATAGGCAGCATCGACGGCTGCTTTTAAATCATAATTTTCCTCTATTTTTGTGCGATCGATATAACTGTTAAATGAAATACGTCCACCAATGTAAATAGACTTTAGATAGTGAGTCCCATACTTGTCGAACAACTCATGTGGTTTGAGCGTTTGCAGATCTTCTTCTACCTTGGTTAACAACGGAGCATTTTCAGTCAGAGTCAGTCGATAATAAGTTTGTGTGATATGGGAAGTGATAAATGAATAGCTGCGGTTGAGTAAAACGCTTTTACTAAAGTTTGCAGTAATTTCACCGGAAAATCCGTTATACGCTCCGCTTGTTGCAATGTTAGCTGAAAACGCATCATAGAATTCAGACAGGGTTTCACCACTGACGAAACGCCCCGTGTATGAGGGGGTTTTCTGTATTGCTACAAATGACGGTGCAGACAGATCAAACAGGGGTCGCGTACAGCTCTTGGGATTGGCGTAATATTGATAGCCTTTATAGCCCTTGCCAAGAAAACCCGCGATGCTTTTCTTAACCTGCTCGGCGTGAGACGTCTCATACGGTAAAGGGGCAGGATCCGGTTCAGGATCCTTTTTTTTTGAACATGCTCCGAGACAGAACGTCACGGCGACAAGCAAACATACATTCGACCACTTTAAAAAGCTCATGAATCGTTTTAAGTTGAAGTTTTTTTTGTATTGTTGAACAGCACTCCTGGATTAATAGAGCGGAACGAACTTATTTGCCGCACACGGATAAATATGGAGTGCCGTCTTAGAGACTTCAATCATAAACTGATAAGAAACAGCGGTTGCAACGGCCTGCCACCGGCTATGAATCAGGTAATATCTCTGGTAGCTTGCTGCAAGTTGATGCAGCAACTGCCCCCTGCACTGCGCGTTCGTTTATGACTAAAGCATCTTGCTCAGCTATCCGCGACACTGAAAACAAACTCAGGACCTGCCATTAACCGCCAACTCACCGTGCTGTTCAACCTTCCGATGCAAGTCTGTTGCCAGCTGCATTACTTAGTCTAAAAAAATTTAAAATTATTTAAATACATACAATACGATAACTGCATTTAAGGTCAAAATTGTCTGGAAGCGTATTGAATACCGACACGTTGGATGCCACTTATCATTTTGTCATCTTATCAACTTATGATCTTACCCAAAAACTCACCCTTTCAGCTTCGCACTCACCCGCTGCACATCCTCCAGAATCAAATACAGACACGGCACCAGCAACAGAATGATCGACGTGGCGAACACGATGCCGAAGCCGAGTGAAATCGCCATGGGGATGAGATACTGGGCCTGTAAGGACGTTTCAAAAATAATCGGTGACAGTCCGCCAAAGGTGGTCAGGGTGGTCAGGAAGATGGGGCGAAAGCGGCGTAACCCCGCCTGATGGATAGCGTCGAAGGCCGAACTCTCTGCGCGCCGGCGATTGGCAAAGTCGACCATGATCAGCGAATCGTTGACCACCACGCCGGACAGTGCAATCACCCCCATCAAACTGATCAGCGAGAGATCGTAGCCCAATAACATGTGCCCGAGCACCGCACCAATGACGCCGAAGGGAATCGCGCTGAGCACGATCACCGGCTGCAAATAACTGCGAAAGGCCACTGCCAGCAATGCATAAATGATGAACATCGCGAACGCAAAGCCCACCCACAGTGTGCTGGTCGCTTCGCGCATCTCGGCATCACTACCCTCGAAACTCCAGGTCAACCCCGGATACTGCGCGCGCAGTGCAGGGAGTTCGACGGTATCCAATTCCTGGATAACCTGCGTGACCGCGCGCTTCGGCTCGACGTCCATCGAGACGTTGACAATTCTGCGGCCATCGCGGCGGTTGATGGTGACAAAGGCTTCCGTAGTATTTATAGCGATCACTTCCAACAACGGCACCTCGACGCCGCTGGGCGTTTGCAACACAAAATCTTCCAAATGAAACAAATCTTTGCGCTCTGCTTCAGGGAGTTTGACGCGCACTTCGACCTCATTGGTGCCGCGCAGCATGCGCAACGCCAGTGCACCGTAAAACGCTGAACGTAATTGCGCGCCGACATAAGCGGGCGTTAAACCAAGGGCCTTGGCCTCCGGCCTTAACTTAAAGTCAAACTGCTGTTTGCCGCGATTATAATTGTCATTTACATCACGGGTATTGGTATACGCCTCTGCCCGCTCCACCAGTGCATAGGTGGCCTGTTCCAGGACGTTGATGTCGTCATGGCTGAGGTCGATACTGATGTCCTGCCGCCACCCTCCGGGCCCGGATTCAGTTTCAAAGGAAATTTGCGTTACCCCCGGTAAGTCGCCGATCTCGTCGCGCCACAGGGCAATCACTTCGTCAGCGGTCAATTCGGCCTGATCGGGCGGCAACATAACAATCTCCACATCGACAAAGCGCCCGCCGCGCACGTTGGTTTTAATCCCTTCAGCTGTGGTTTCCAAACCGTGTTCCTTGAACATGCGTAAACTCGCAGCTGTTACCGTATCGGCAATTTCAGCCGCTTTATCCGGGGTGATGCCCACGGGTAAGCGCACCCCTGCCTCAATTTCATCGGCGGCGACCTCCGGCATCAATACCATGCCCATGTGTGAACTCGTCGCATAATTCATCGCGACTACCAGTAATCCTACGGCTGTAGCCAACGTCACATAGCGATAGCGCAGGGCGCGGTCCAGCAGCCAGCGGTATTTCGTCTGCACCATACGCTCAAACCAGTCGGCAAACCGCCGCTGGCCCAGGTGAAACAGGCGACTGATCCCCCGGCGCTCATTGCGCAGGCGTCGCTGGTGGCCCAGGTGCGCGGGCAGGATATACAGTGCCTCAAATAATGACACCGCCAACACCACGACGACGACGACCGGCAAGGGCCCCCAGAACTTTCCGGTCTCCCCCGGAATCAACATCAATGGAATGAAGGCCACGATATTCGACAAAATGCTAAAGGTGACGGGGCCGGCGACTTCCCTGGCCCCGCGAATAGCAGAAGGCAGTGCGTCTTCGTCTTGCTGCCGATGATCGTAAATATTTTCGCCCACTACAATCGCATCGTCGACCACAATCCCCAGCACGATCAGAAAGCCAAACAGGGTGATCATATTGATGCTGATATCGACGGCGGGCAGCAACAAGATGCCGCCAAAAAACGAGATGACCATCCCCATCATCACCCAAAACGCTAAACGCAGTTCCAGGAACAGCGCCAGGATCAGCAACACAATGCCCACCGCCATCAGGCCGTTTTCCACCACCAGTCCCAGGCGTTGCCGAAATTCTTCGGCGTCATTGCTGTCGATGCGCCAGGTCACCCCCGGTGGCAGCAGTTCCGCAAAGACCGCCATCTCTGCCTCTACAGCACGGGCGATGTCCAGCGGCGACTGCTCCCCTACCCGATAAACATTTAATTCAATCGACGGCACACCGTCAAAGTGCGAATGGTAACCGGCCTCTTCGAACCCATCGTCGATCGTAGCAATGTCGGCCAGTGTCACCACTGCGCCGCTCTCGCTGGCCAGGATTTCAATCGCACCAAATTCTGCAGCCACTTGCTTGCGCTCATTGACGCGCAATAAAATTTCCCCCGCTGCGGTCTCGACGGTGCCCGCTGCGATGTCTTCACTGGAAGTGCGAATCAATGCCGCCACATCTTCCAGAGTCAATTGATATTCGCGCAAGCGGTCGCTGGGGATTTCGACGTGGGTAACATAATCGAGTGCCCGGCCCAATTCGATTTGCGTGATCTCCGGATTGGCACGCAATTGATCGCGCAACTGTTCCCCCAGCTTGCGCAGCGTCCACGGCTCCACCGAACCGTACAGCACCACTTCCATCACCTCACGTTGACGCGAGCGCAATTCAACCGTTGGCTCGTCAATATCTTCCGGAAAGGTGCGGATGCGATTGACCGCCTGGTCGACATCTTGAAACACCTTCATGCGGTTGGCACCGCTGACCAGTTCGATGGTGACGGTTCCCATACCTTCCCGTGCCGATGAGGTGATCTCGCGGATCCCTTCAACCCCTTGAACGGTTTCTTCAATCGGCAAAATAATGCCCTGTTCCACTTCCGTCGGGGCTGCGCCTGGATAGCCAACAGATACTGTCACCACATCCAGCTCAAACTCCGGGAACACCTCCTTTTGCATATTGATGGCGAAAAACAAACCTCCCGCCAATAAGATAACCATCAGCAAATTGGCAGCAATCGGATTGCGCGCCATCCAGCCGATCGAACCATCTATGTCGCGTGCGTCGTTGCCCATATCACTGCGGTTCCCCGGTTGAAGCTTCATTTTCCTTTAAACGCAGTGCAATCCCTGCGGACACCGTTGCCAGGTTGGTGGTGATGACCGCCTCTCCCCCTGCGAGGCCCTTCGTGATGTATGCATACTGTTGGTCGCGAGCAATCGTTGTGATCGAACGGATAGCGAGTTTACCTTCCTCCATCACCCACACGGTATCGTTGCCGCGCAGGTAATCGCGATCGATCCGCACGACATCGACTAACTCGCGTCCACGAATACGGGTCTCCACGACCGTGCCAATCAACAGTGGCGGGCCGTCCGCTTCCTGCGCTAAAGGATCCTCGACGGTGATCAACAAACGCGCCAGTCGCGTCTCATCATCGAGCGCGCCGAGCAGGCGTTTCACCACACCTCGCCGCACCGCTTGCTGCCCCCAAATACTCGGTTTGGCAATTTCAACCGCAGCCCCTGCTGTCGACGTCGAGGGCACATCGATCCACTGGAGATCTCTCTGGGGAACGGATGCAATCACCCAGTATTCCTCAACGCCGACCAAATGTGCCAGTGTATCGCCAATGCCTACGCGCGAGCCCAGGTCGGCGTTGCGGGCAATGATCTGCGCGTTAAACGGCGCAACGATCTGCGTGCGTTGCAAATTAAGTTCAGCCATATCGACCATGGTCCGTGCTGCATGCACCCGCGCCTCAGCGATCCGAATCTGCGGCTCACGCAAGATGAGCGATCGATTCGTCCCCTCAATCGCTTCGCCCAATAAAGCAAATTCTTCCTTTGCTGCTGTTTGCTGGCCCTGTTCCTGTTCCAATTCGGCGAGCCTTTGCTCCAATTCGCTTTGTTGCATCGCCAGGGCATTGCGATAGTCAGCCTCATCAATTTTAAATAAAACATCCCCTTTTTCAACAAATCCTCCAGGTATCAGATTTTCGGCAATAAACACGACCTCACCGTTGACCTGGGGGCTCAAATCAATTTCACGTGCTGCTTCGACGCGGCCAAGCGACAGGATGACGGGCCGAAAGTTACCCTGTTCGGCCATGACCGTCTCAACAATCGCAGCGCTTTTCCGCGTAGCTCCCCCCTTTTGCGCCTGCGGTTCAGTCGCATGGATCCAAAATACCAGACCCGCAGCGATACCAGCAATCAGCAAGCAAATGACAATGGAAAGCAGCACTCGTCGCTTGAGTGAATGCCGAGGTTGGTTTGCGGTAGGTTGTGACATGATATTGTCTTTAGTATTCAATATTTAGTATTTCGTATTCAGCCAGGCTCGTATGAACAGTATTCATCGTTCAACTTATCATCTCATCATCTTTACTTAAAAAAATCATTCAAATCCTCCCGCAAGAGCTCGATACAGCGCGATGCGGATTTCGAGCAAGTTCAGCTTTGCCGCCAACAGTGCGCGTTGTAAGCGCTGGCCTTCAGTCAGATTGGTTAGCACCGACAAATAATCAATCGCTCCGTTCATATACTGCGCTCTCAGTTGAACATAAGCGAGTTCGTTCAATTCCAACTGTTGCTCTATACTGTCGACAATCTTCAACTGCTGACGCTCGCGCAGCAGGGCATCTTCAACTTCTCGAAACGCATTCAACGCAATCTGTACATAATTGGCAGCTTGTGCTTGCACGAGTGCGCGCTGACGGCTCACTTCTGCCCGACGGCGACCTCCATCGACCAACGGTGCCAGGAGTTGCCCGACGACGGAACCAGCCCATTGCTCAAATAACTGCTCAGGCTTATCGACGGCTGTCGAAGCGGACGCCGTTAAATCCAGACGCGGATAGCGATTGGCAATGGCAGCAGCAAGTTGCGCATCCTGCGCATACAGATCAAAATAAGCTTGTCGCACATCTGGACGTCGTGCCAACAAATCGCTGGGCAATCCGGTGGCCGGTAAAGGGGGCAACGCAGGCAAAAATGCCTCCCTACCGTTCATTGCTTGCCGTGGAAATGCACCCTGTAACACATGGAGCACATGCTCGAACAAGCCGCCCCGTTGCTCAACAGTGTGCAATTGTTCACGTGTCGCCTCGACTAATTGTCGCTGGCGCAGCACATCAGCACTGCCCGTCTGGCCGCTTGAAAAACGTGCTTCCAGCACCCGCAAAATTTTTTCGTTGGTCTGGATCTGTTCTTTGAGCAATGCAAATTCGGCACGTGCTTCGAGTAGCCGAAACCAATTGCTGGCCACCTCTGCAGCAACGGTGAGAGCAGCTGTTTGATACGCTTCCTGAACAGCAAACTGTTGTTGCCGACTGGCAGTCACCAGCGCATCGATGCGCCCCCACAAGTCCACTTCATAGCTGGCTGCCATGCCGACCCCAAACAGAGGCTCGCCGCTGTTGTCGTCTGCGTCCACGTACCCCACGCCCACATCGGCATCGAGTGTCGGCAACCACTGCGACGCTTCTCTGCGGACCAGGCTTTTGGCGGCCTGCAAACGTTGCCGGGCTGCGGTTAGCGAAAAATTTTTGGTCAACGCAGTTTCGATATATTGGTTCAATTGATCATCGGCAAATGCTTCCCACCATCGTGCTGTCATCGGCACCTGCCCGGCACGACTGAAACCATCTGCAGCGGGAACAATGGGTTGCAGCGGTTCTCGTGGATGATGGCAAGCAACCAGCATCAGCAACCACAAACTTGCAAAGAATCTCTGTAAATACAGACGGGAAAATCGTATCACGGTGCGGATGAAGACATAAAATAATAAAAATTGCAAATGCCCTTGAACAAAATGTAGCCGAAGCTGGGCTCCCCTCTGCTATGGTTCTTAAAGTAACAGCTCAGCGATTTTTCATTTGGATTGAATACAAAGACGTAAACCTGCAACCCGAATTTACAGGGTGTTTTACCGAACTGCATTTGGCACTGCTAATTTTCCAGACTTGACCAATTTCTGCTGTGATTCAGGTGAGGTGTCCGGACTAAAGGCGTTTTTGGCCGATGCGCCTGCATATTAATTTAGAACAGACATGCCTCCATGCTCCTACCCATGTGGGCGCCCGTTTACGGGTCGCCACAAACGAATACCGGTTGCTACATATTGACCGACTGCGTTTTCGAAAAAAACCAACCCGCTTCGTAAATTTTCGCTGATGGGCTTCCGCAGCATTTCGCAAGCAAAAGCCCTACGAAAAAACAGACTTTACGCTTGCTGACATTTTTGTAAGCGCTGTTTTTCGCTGCTGTCACGCAAGGTCGTCTCTTCACATCCGGGAAGCTTTGCCTGCATCGGTGGGGCGTCTCGATGCCACTGCGCCTCCACCTGCACACTCCAGTTTTCATTTGGCTCCGGATGAAACGACACGCTGACCGTTCCCCAGGGTGTCAAAGTCGGGCCGAAGGACAGCACTTCCCGTTGCTGCAACCATTCCGGAAATAACCCTTGGCCGACGACCAGGGTGTCCTGCTCTTCTCTCAAAAATAAATTACGCATCATCGCGATCCACTCAGCTGCCGCCCAGGCGTGTTGACCATCGCCCATACACCCGCCTTCACCATGCGGGTGAATCGCTTCTGGCCAATGTCCCGTTGGAGATGCCAGGTGAGCAGTCGCTCGAATCAAGTCGATGAAACGCGGATCTCCCCGCCGCAATAAGCTTTGCGCCAACGCCAGCGTCAAATAGGCATTCATACCCGAGTGAATCATATCTTGAAAAAATGCATCCTTGTACATGCAGTTTTGCAGAATGTATTCCAGCGTAACATCGATACGGTCGACACCAACAAAATTCAATTGCAGTGGATAATCAGCCACCATCGATCCGATGGCACCGGCGTCTAATCGGCGATAGGGAGACGCTGGCAAACCACCGCGCACTCTGTTTTCGTTGAGCAGGTTCACCGTCTTCTCAATGTCGTTGCTGAAGGCATCAGCTGCCGTGCGGAAAGCCTCGGCATCCGCTTCATGCCCGTGGCTCTGAAACAAATCGGCCGCCGCTTGCAAGCCCGCTATGCCCCAAAAATCGTCCCAATAATAAAAATCATTGGGGCCGAAATGCTCTGCACTGAAACCTGCCGGCAGCAATCCCGCGTGCCGCTTTGCACCTTTGCGCGTCTCTTCGCGCTTGTGCAGGATCCACTGTGCACCCGCACGTAACGAACCCAACATTGCAGCGTCAAACTGGGTGTTCGTAGCTCGGGCATACTGGTGTGCAATCCAGAGCACCTGGCCGTTGGAATCCCACTCTCCTTCCTGCGAGTGAAAATAACCATCCCGCTTCTGCCGAGCTGGAAATCGCAACAGCGCCCGATGAACTGTATCTGGTAAATTGGCCTTGAGCAAAGCCTGCATGATCAAACAACTGTCGCGAAACCAAAACCGCTTGTAAGTGTAAGGGCCAGGGTAAATGTCATGGGGGGCCAGAAGGATCACCGTGTGCAGCGCATTGCGGTACATTTCCATGATGCGTGCATCCGGCACCTGCATGCGCGCAGTGGTCCGTTGACACGCCTGCCAACTTTGCCATGCGATGGGCTGACCTTCCAGCTTCTCTTCAGCTGCCTGGGCTTTGTCGAGCGGCACCCACACACTGCCGGCAAATGTTTTCCCCGGTTGGACGCGAAACAATGCTGCAGCAGTTGCCAAACCTGACTGACATTCGACTGCGTTGGAATAGTTATCATCTTTGATCGCATCGATCACATCTCCGTCTGCATAGTTGGACATGCTCACGTGATCGGGAGGTCGACTGAAAATAATCGTATCGCGCTTATCGACCAGCAAGCGATGCTGCGCCGGGCTGTAGTCTATTTGATCAATGAATTGCACGCCCTCAGGATTAAACGGGCGGACAGCAAGGGCCAGCCGACCGGCTTGCTGACTGACAACTTCGAACTGCATGCAAAGCCGGGGCGAGTGCTCCTCTGTTTCCATAAACACTTTGGTGGTGATAGCCGCCAATGGGTTCTCGACTTTGGTGGTGACCGTCAATCCATTTTCACTGTCCTGTAGTTGGCAGGCGGTCGCGCAGGCCGACGGAAACAGCGCATCTTCGTGATTGTTGGACGCATCTAAAAACCACAGGTCGAGCGACCAACCATCGTGCAACGGAGTGACCAGGCCCCTTGGATCCACAATCGAATAACAGGGCAATCCGGGCAATCCTACGGCAGTCCAGTTTCTGTGTGTTAAGTTGACATGACTAAATGAAAACGCACGCGGCAAAAATGATTTATCGTGCGGATTGAACTGCCGTTGTATCCAATACGGCCAAATCCAATCCAAATTGTTTTGGATAATTTTTGTATTGACCAGCCCGCGAGCATGAAAAGCCACACCAGCGCGGATCAGTTCAATCGGTTCCTGAACTTGCGAAGGCTGCGAAAACTGCCGCAACCGCGCCACAAATTGCAGCGGGTCGATAAAGCCACGTCGACGTGCCAAACGTTTCAGCACAAATTTCCACGGGAGCCAGCGAGTGGAGGTTAGCGCATTCATCTTTTATTCTGGTTTTTCCGTTGTAGATATTCAGTAATTTTACGCCGGTTGATGATACTGACCAACCATAAAATAGAAAAGAATACAAACACTATCTGGCCCACTTCAGCAACCGTACCTCGAAAACCACCAAACCCCAGCAGCCCTCCGACGAAAGCTACTGTAAAAAATGTTAATGGTAATGACAACATGATCTTATCCAAACACATTTTGTGCCAATTTTACAGCCTGTCATCAATTTATCCAGCGTTTGCCCCTGGACTATCGTGGTTCTGCTCAGCAAAAATCTGCGCGTGATGAATCAGAGCGACAAATGTAATACCGCCGACCATATTGCCCGACAGCGTTGGCAGAAAGTATTGATACAGCATGGCCCTCCATCCGAACTCGCCCGTAAAGACAGCATACATCATTTTCGTTGTACCCGCGACAATATGAGCAAACCCGCCTAACCCGATCAAATACGTCACAATGATAATGATACTCACTTTGGCTGTATTTGCATAAGGCAAAACCCACACCAGTAAAGCGATTAGCCACCCCGCAAAGATAGCACTTAAAAATAAATTACCATTGTGGGTTTCCATCGCACTCCTGGCGAGTTGCAAAAATATGTGCTTGGTGTCGCGGGTAAACAGCGAACTGAAAGCCAGAATCGCGGCAAAAACCGTTGTACCAACAATATTACCGCATAACACGATCGACCATAAACGGAACACTTGGAAGGTCGTTTTCCGATTGAATCGGCTCAGCATCTGCAAAATGGGCGTGAGCGTATTTTCGGTAAAAAGTTGCTGACGACCGAGAATGACAATTAGAAAACCGACACTGTAGCCAAATTTGGTGACCAATTCTTGCCATGCAACATCCGGCATATGCTGGTAGAGCAATGCTTCTGCAACAAACGAAAATCCCATCGTCAACCCGGCAGCAATGGCCGACCAGGCTAATGCCCACGTTGTGCGCAGCAGCTCTTCCTCCCCTTCTCGGCGTATGGTTTCATGCAGCAATGCGGCACGCGGTGCCGTCATGCGCATGACATCTTTAATTTCCTGTGGTTTTATACGGCCCGTGTTTGGGTTCGATCGCGACATAAATATGGGTGAGTCGTGTATTCTGCTCTGCTGCACCCGCAAAACACGCATGGGGTGCAACAGAGGCTGTCTTGACTGTATTAAGAGTACCCACCTCCACCATTTACTGTGCCAACAGCCAGCCCACAACTATGGATGAAACGCTGCCGTCTAAAAGCCACTCGCCGACTGCGAATCTTGCACGAACTCCACTGCAAACTCATGCAATCTGCAAATTTAAAACCCCATGCGTTTGCGGGCATCTTGACGACTCCGCATGCAGGTCGAAAATCGTTCGTCGAGGAAGGCCGTTTTACCGCCCCAGTGCCATTCGCAAAAAAAATCGCAGATAATTCTGGCACAAAATTAGCAACGGACCTGCTGACATGAACGCACGCAATTCAGACACGCCCTCACCCCATCAAAACCACAAACCATTGCCAGCACAGGAAAAACACAATCGTGTGGATGTCGCAATTATAGGCGGTGGTTTTGGAGGTGTTTACTGCGCCAGAACGCTGCGCAAGATGCTGAGCAAGGTGCCGCACCTGCAACAAAAAACAATTGCTTTGCTCGCTGAGGAAAACCACATGGTCTTTCAACCAATGCTGCCGGAGGTTGCCGGAGCTTCATTGTCACCGCGCCACGTGGTGAATCCTCTGCGTAAAATGTGCAAAGATGTGGATGTTTACAAAGCGAAGGTAACGGCCATTGACCTGGGCAACCGCACGCTCAAAATGAGCACGGGAGACTTTACGGAGGACATCCACTTGCACTATGGTCACCTGGTATTAGCTCTCGGCGCAAAGGTAAATCTGAGTAAAATACCGGGCATGCAGGAGCACGCCTATCTATTGAAAAATGTAGGCGATGCCATCCACCTGCGCTCGACCTTAATCAGTCGCCTGGAAGAAGCGAATTGGGCGCAGGATGCATCTACCAAGAAACGGCTGCTCTCCTTTGTGATTGTCGGGGGTGGTTATTCGGGTGCGGAGCTTGCCGGGCAAATCATTGACCTTTTGTACGAGGTGGATGATTTCTACGAAAACATTGATATTCGAGATTGTCGGGTCACCTTGGTGCACAGTCAGTCTCACTTACTCCCGACCCTCAGTCAGGATCTGGGAAAATACACCGAGGCCAAGCTGAAAAAAAGAGGCGTCAAAATCATTTTAAGCCAACGCGTTGAGGCCGTCACTGCCAACAAAGTCACTTTGAGCAATCAAACAACCATCGAAGCAAATACAGTGATTTCGACTATCGGCAACAGTCCGCATCCGCTGGTCACTCAATTGTGCAAGGATAACCATTTAGACACAGCGCACCGCCGTATTTTGACGCAAAAGGATTGCTCTATCGCACATGCAGACGATCTGTGGGCGGCTGGCGACTGCGCGGCCATTCCTATCTCGGATACAGAATTTTGTTCACCGAATGCTCAATTCGCCATGCGTCAGGGCAAATTGATTGGCCACAACATTGCGCGCACGCTGCAGGGGAAAGCGACACTGCCATTCACGTTTAAGGGGATGGGGGAGTTGGCCTCACTGGGTCATCACGATGCGGTGGCCAACATTTTTGGCTTCAAGTTCTCTGGGTTTTTTGCCTGGTGGCTGTGGCGGACCATTTATCTGGGCAAATTGCCCGGCTGGGATCGGAAAATACGGGTGCTTCTTGACTGGACACTCGAGGTATTTTTCCCGCGTGATATTAATTTGCTCAATCCGCATCACTCAGAACAATTACAGGAAATTCATCTGGAAGTTGGAGATACATTGTTTAACCGCGGAGATCCTGCCCGCTCTTTTTACATCGTAAAATCGGGTTGTATTGACCTCTTTGAGAACGGCAAGCTGCTCAAAACGGTCTTACCCAATGAATGTTTTGGTCAACGAGCCTTGATGGAAGATAAAATCTGGCAATTTGATGCCACCGCTGGCGAGCCCAGCAAACTGGTCGTGATCGGTGCCAGTATATTCACGCAGGTATTTCAATCGCTACCGTCGTTCGAATGGATGTTAGAGAGAAATTCAACCGTCTACCTGCCCCAGAAAAAATTGGACGAAATTTTGCGAAAAATGCCGTCGGCAATTCTACAAAGCTCAGTCGCGGATTTTATGACCACTCATTTAATCACGCTGCATGAAAACAGTGCTGTCGAAGACGCACTGCAAACCATTAAACGACGACCGCATAGCTGCTATCCAGTCGTTGACGATGAGGGTAATGTCTCCGGCGCAATTGAAAAAGACACCATTTATCACAAATTTCATACAACCACAAAAGAAGGATCGTTAAAAATTAAAACCCTATATCCAATTCAACTGCCTCACATACGGCAGCGCGAAACGATAGAAACTGCCATTCGCACCATGATTCGCACCGGTTTCAGCAAAGCGCTGGTATTTAATCGCGACGATCAGCTAGTCGGTATTTTGACGATGATGGATTTAATTCATGCCAAGGGGCTTGCACACTGTTCTAAAAGCGAGTCAGAGGGATGAGCGCACTCGCGCGCGATATGCCAGGGCACCCCACAAGTGAAATCCCCCTTTAATCCGTAAAAAAAACTGAATACTCTAAATTAGAAAGGCAAATAGATATGCAATCAAAAACCAAGTCAGACAACAGTAATAAGGTCCAGACAGCCAAACAACCTCCTCGCAAACTCAACCACGGCGACAAGCTGGATGGAAAAGAAGAGTCTACCCACATTCCAGAGCAAACCGCAGCCACTCAGGCAGCTCCTCAAAAACTCAATCACGGTGACAAACTGGATGCGGATGACCCGGCTCCTTCGTCCTCACAGCAGCAAACGTATACGGGAGACCGTTCGATACCATCGGCCGAGGATATTCGCACCCGCGCTTACTTTCTGGCAGAAGAACGTCGCCGCAAAGGGATTGATGGTACGGCAGAGGATGATTGGTATAATGCCGAAAAAGGTTTGAGCAGCAACGAAATTTATTCAAAACTAAAGGTCATACCGAGTGGAGAGTATTGATCCACTCACTACACAATGAATCAAACCAACATTAACATATGCAAAAAATAGAATTCGTCAAAAGCGCAGTCACCCACCCATGGGATTCTAATTGTGACAACCTCCTGGAGTTCGCAGAGCAACACGGTTTAGATTTGGATTACGGCTGCCGACAGGGTAATTGCACCGCTTGCCAACAAAAGATAGTCGAGGGTGAAATCACGTATCCGGATGGACACTCCGGCATTCCCGAAGACAATTATGCACTGTTGTGTTGTTGCGTTCCGAATTCTGAAAAGGTAGTTATCGAAGCATAAACAACTACTGGTTGTTTGTTGTCATTGAAGTTTCCGCACTTGTTGCGCTGAAGGCCGTAAACAGGCACCCCACGCATGTGAAATCGATGGGGATGCCTGTTTTCTAAGGCTTTCGCTTGCGAAATACCGCGGAATCGATGAGCAAAAATTTACGAGGTGTGTTGGCTTGCGAAATATAGTCGATGAATATGGCGCAACCGGCATTTTGCGTTGACCCGTAAATGAGCACCCCACAGCTTGGACATCCCGTAAACCTAAAGGGAGAGCTACCACACTTTATCAACCCTTGGATTTTTGAGATATACGATTAACCACTCAACACTGCCTGATGTGCAGGGAATACCTTGCAAACACACTGTTCATGGATGTGAACAGAGATTTTACTGGTTTGCTTTATTTTCCTCTAGAAACTTTGCAACATATCATTGATGATATTGCAACTCTCCGCCAATGGGTTGATCGGGGTGATACTCAGGAAGCTGCTCTAATTCTGCTTTCTTCAAATCGATAACCACGATCCGTTGAGGTGCACGAATATCCTTGATTGAGTCGGGTGTTAACAAAACTTTTTTACCGGGTAACCACTCCCCTGTGTCGACAATGAAATAACGAACGTGCCATTCGTCACTTTTAATCATGATATCATTTATTTTACTCAAACAGTTGTCGCTGGTCTGCACAGAATATGCCACAACCTCGTTCGCGGAACGCAGATGTGGATTCATTTCTTCCATCCGCGCCTGAATTTCTTCCGGACCATCCGGGTTATTGTAGACACCCGGTGTTGAGAACAGGCCCGCATTCCAATAATAGGGCCAGTGAAAAAACTCTGAAAGGGCAATCTCAGTCTGCATTGAAACCGGCGCATCTTCCTCAATTCGAGGGCTTTCCTTAATGCTCTCTTTCGTGAGTGTCACCGGAAATTTTTCTGCCTCCCAGTTAGGACGTTCCAACGAATGCGGTGCAATCAGCACTTTTCTGCCCGTCAGCCAGTTGCCACTTTCAGCCACCATGTAGCGGATTTGCCACTCACGATCGTCAAACAGAAAATCTTTAACACTGCCGATGTCCCCATCGACCGCTGACAGTGAAAAATGCTTAAATGCTTTGATACTCGCTAACACTTTTAACCTTTCCTTTCAAAATTTGCTGATTGCGATAGATGCGACAACCGATTCACGTGTAGCCACATTTAACCCAACAGTTTTTCCAGTTCTGCCCGACCCAAATTTGTCTGGTAAATATATACCGGTGAAGTATGCGTGGGCAGTTGTTCAGTTCCGTCGACCATTTTTTGATAAGACACGTTCCGATGAAGCAATCGTCTCTCAATTTCGTCCCATTGTTCTGCGGATACGGTGACAAACGATTTGCCATCATTTGCTAACACGGCAACTGTTCGTGAACTTATGTTTTCAACTTTTAAACTGTCAGCCATATTAATGATAGTTGCACAAATGATGCCAACCAACTGAAAATTATTGCAAGTTAAGAGCTAGCCCGAATCACTCATCACTTATCGAGCATAATCGCCCATGACCGAACATAGCAGCACGTAACTTGCCATGCAAATTTGCAGGGTGTGTCCCCAGCCGTATCCGCATGGCTGCGTTTGGCACTGCTATTTTCCAGACATGAACCATTCTGCTGCGACTCTGGTAGATAGATTCGGGCTACAAGCCAGGAGTTTCCATGTGCGGCCTCCGTGCTCTCCGCTTGCTCCGCCAGTCAGCCTTGCATTTAAATAAAGGAAAAAAGCAGTTACCGCAATTCAAAGAGTTGCGTTTGAACGCTCCTGCCACCAACTATATCCTTTCAATGCCATTTACACGATCGTGCAAATAGAATCCTTTCACTCGGTGGATAGCATGCATTTTACATGATGCCGCATTTGAGAACTCCATATTGAGTAGCTGCACAGTGAGGACCTCAAACACTGGCCAAACCTTAAAAACCCTGCTGATCGCCAGGGAGTAACTAAAATCTGAAGAACCGAGCAGATACCTGATTTTTTATAAATGGCATTTACGCTGCTCGAACCTGAGTTGAATATAAACTCAACTAAACAAAAACTGACCAGCAAATGCCCCAGTGCATTGGCATACACCTTTTAACTCTGCTGCGTACATTTATTGTTGGAGGGAATCACCATGAACGACCGTCAAACACTTGAGCCAGATACACATTCTACCATTACTACTCATAAATATCCTTACGTAATTGTGGGTGGTGGTGCAGCCGCTTGTGGCGCTGTAAGAACCTTTGCCGAGCAGGCGGGTCACGGCGAAGGTCAACTGGCAATCGTCAGCGCAAACAAGGGTCTTGGAAGTGAAGCTACCTCAGCGCTGAAGCAATGTTCAACCAACAGTGGCGATATTGCCTCGAAACTGGATGTCTCTACCAACTTCTTTGCAGAGCACGGATTTAAAACATATTTTAATACAAACATCCTTGATACAGACACCTACCAACGCGTGCTGCACTTGGACAACGGTGTCATTCTTAATTACGATCACCTGCTATTGGCCACCGGCTCGAAGCCGATCCGCTCGCAGACCTTACCCCCGCACTTTAAAAATGTATATTATCGGGACACGCTCGATACGTTTCTCCGGACACTACTCGAAGCAAGCTCCTCTCGTAAAGTCACTCTTATTGGCTCTCAAATGGTCCATTTAGAAATTGCCAGTTATTTACGCGACAAGGGGCATAACGTAACGATGATTGCTGAAGCCCCCCACCCTTTGCAAAATATCCTGCCCCCTCAGTGCGCAGAGACGATGCAAGCTCTGTTGATCACCAATGGAGTAGAAGCCTACTTCGGAGTACACATCACTGAGACCAGCGGGCAAAAGAAAGTTAAGTCCTTACAACTGTCGAATGGCGAACAGGTGGAAACGGATATTATCTTTGTCGAGCAAGGCACGCAACCCGATCTTAGCTTTATATCGGGAGAACCCACCCGTGGAGACAGTTCGAAAGGAATTCGAGTCGATCAGAATCTGACGACTTGTTGGGACAGTGTGTGGGCTGCCGGAGAAGTAGCCTACACCCATGACCAGATTTCCTGGCAACACTACAGCCTACAATCAGCAGACATTGCCTACCAGCAAGGCGCGTACTGCGCATTGCAAATGATGGGTAAAAGACACAGCCTTTATCCAGGCATTCCAGAACAAACATTCAGCTTGTTTCAACGCCCTTTTATTTTACTGGGAAACATAAGCGACGCAGATGACTGCTGCATTGAAAACGACCCGGATAACCTTCGATTTGCGATTTGGTGGTACCGCCAGAAAACATTGATTGCAGGATGTTTTTTTAATTGCGCAGATGCCAACCTGGTGAAGCAAGCCCGAGATCGCATTGAAAGTGAGTGAGATGATCAGTCAACTAGATGATAAGATGATAAGATGATAAG
>Ga0102943_1000797_pt1 | contig 20377 bp, 17 predicted proteins | sample SalPonC_black_MG_FD_78174 | JGI IMG/M metagenome (GOLD analysis project Ga0102943, IMG submission 78174) | Salt pond soil microbial communities from South San Francisco under conditions of wetland restoration - Salt Pond MetaG... | ecosystem: Environmental > Aquatic > Marine > Intertidal zone >...
CAAGAAGAAGACAACAAACGAAAGCATAAGCAAAAACGGATGTAAAGAAGAGTGCTCATCCGATTAATAATTAGTGATTTATCTTATAGACGAAGAAAGCTTCCAAAAGGTTGTAAACGAAAGCAAAAAAAAGAAATTACTTAAAATATAGACTGAAAACGGATATTAGTCCGGCTTAATTTTTACAATGTAATTCAAAATCATCATTAAAATAAACCATGAATTTGAGCATCAATTTTATTGATAACATGACTTAGATCTTCTTTCACCTCGGGGAAATTCGTGTTATCAACATCAACAATTAACAAATTTCCCAGGTTATAAGCTCCTATCCAGGCCTCATACCTCTCATTCAGCCGTTTAAGGTAATCGAGGCGAATAGAATTTTCATATTCGCGTCCGCGTTTTTGTATTTGATTAACCAGAGTAGGTACCGAACCGCGCAAGTATATTAGTAAATCGGGAGGTTGAATTAAGGAGGTCATGAGATTGAATAGCGTGAAATAGTTTTCAAAATCACGGGTACTCATTAATCCCATTGAATGTAAGTTAGGGGCAAAAATATATGCATCTTCGTAAATGGTTCGATCCTGAATAATCGTTTTTCCCGATTTTCTGATTTTTAATATTTGATTTAATCTGCTATTTAAAAAATACACCTGAAGATTAAACGACCAACGTTGCATATCTTCATAAAAATCATTTAGATAGGGATTGTCATCTACGTCTTCGTAGTGGGCATCCCAATTGTAATGCCTGGAAAGCAGACTTGCTAACGTTGTTTTTCCGGAGCCTATATTGCCGGCAATAGCAATATGCATTGAGTTTTGTGTATTTGTTTTTGCCATAGCGTAATTCTTTATCTTTTGTTTAAATGTTGATTAAACAGGGTTGGTTTTTGCTCAAAAAGAGAGGGATAATCTTCGTCAAATTTTTTTAAAATTGATAAAATGACTGTTTCCCGCATAAATTTTGATTTGTTTTTAATTTTATACTTTTTACAATAATGATTTATTGCTTGTAATTCCCGTTTATTAAACAGTATCGTTTTACGGTAAACCCTTTTTAAACTTTTATCCTTAATTTTTTTCCTGTTTTTCACTCCTCAACTAATGATTTTGTGTTTTTCCACTGATAAATTAAAAGTGTATTTTTTTGTTGAATATATAATAACTGATTTTCTATTCGGGCATTCAATACATTATCAACAGGTAAAGCAAAACTTTTTTGTTCAAAATGCCGGGTATCATAGAAAAATAATTGTCCTGATTTATGGTAAATAATATTCTGATTGACTACCTGAAATCCGGACCCAAATTTTACGGGTAGTGTTTTTATATAACTGCCATATAGGTCAAATAGTAAAATTCCAACTTCAGGAATACCCAAATAAATATAATCATTTTTTTCCAGCAACACAATGTCGGAGGGGGTGGTACCATCCTTAAAGAAAGAATTTAAATGAGTACTCTTCCTTAGCTCTTTGAAATCATTAGTAAAATATACCAGTTGGAGATTGGCCTGATCGAATATCCAAAACCCTCCTTTGGCTGAAGCACAAACAGCACTTACAGTGTAGTATCCATACTGGTCTAATGCTATTGGGTCAGTTATCCGGGCCAGTTGATTATTAAGAAAAAGCAATTGGTTAAAATCCTTATTAAAGATTAGAATTTTAAATGGGTCGGAAACATCAATAGCATCAATTGAAAAAGTAGAGGCTGTACTAAATAATTTCTCTTTTTTGCAATCAGCGTTAAACAGGATAAGCTCATTTTTATCTACAATATAAAAGTTGTTTAAATGATCGGTAGTAAAGAATGGGGCACTTATATTTTTCTCACAGATAAACTGAAAGTTTGGTTTGCTCTCTATAAAAGGCAGCCAGGCAACACAAATAAAAAATATATTTATCCCGTTAAACATAAAGATTACATTTGATTATTCAAATCAATCAATTCGTTAATATACTTCCGGTTATTTGCTAAGCGTGGTACTTTATTTTGCCCGCCAATTTTACCTTTATTTTTTAGCCAGGTATAAAACAGTCCTTTTTTAGCAATGGTTAAAACCGGCTTATCTAAGGTAATATCTTTGTACCTTTTAGCTTCGTAATCGGAGTTTACTTTTTGCAAGGCTAAATCTAAAAGTTCATTAAATTGAGTTGGGTTTTGGGGTTCTTTTTCAAATTCAATTAACCACTGATGTCCTCCTTTTTGATCATCCTTCATAAATATAGGGGCGGCTGTATAATCTTTAATTAAGGCTCCGGTTTTTTTACAGGCTTCTTGTAGAGCATTTTCAGCATTTTCAATGATAATTTCCTCACCAAATGCATTGATAAAATGTTTAGTACGTCCGCTGATTTTTATTTTATGGGGATAAAGCGATGTAAAAACAATGGTATCTCCGATTAAATAACGCCAAAGTCCGCCATTGGTGGATATTACCACAGCATAATTTTTATTTTGTTCAACTTCTCCTATATGCAAGGCTTTAGGGTGCTCTTTTTCAAGTTCGTCTATGGGAATAAATTCGTAAAAAATACCATAATCAAGCATTAACAACATATCGTTCCGGGTAGGATAATCCTGGATAGCAAAGAAACCTTCCGAAGCATTATAGGTTTCCATATAGTTCATTTTTTCGGAAGGAATGAGTTTTTTAAACTGCTCTTTGTAGGGCTCAAAACTCACTCCGCCATGGTTAAAAAGTTCAAGATTAGGCCAGACTTCCAGCAAATTGTTTTTACCGGTTTTTTCTAAGATATATTTAATAAGCACCAGCGTCCAGGATGGGACTCCGGCAATACTGGTTACATTTTCTTTTATTGTGGCCGTAGATATTTTGTCGAGCTTTTCTTCCCATTCACTAAGCAAAGCAATCTCCTGACTGGGTGTTTTGATAAAGTTTGCCCAGAAAGGAAGGTTTTCAATTAATATAGCCGATAAATCACCAAAAAATGATTGGTTATTGATTTTATTTATTTGATGGCTTCCACCCAATGTTAGCCCTTTACCACTGTAGATTCCTGTTTCGGGATAATTACTGGTATAAACTGCCAAAATATCTTTGCCTCCCCTGAAATGACAGTCTTCCAGTGCTTCGCGTGAAACGGGAATAAATTTACTTTTATCATTCGTAGTTCCTGATGATTTAGCAAACCATTTGATTTCTGATGGCCATAAAACATTTTGTTCTCCTTTAAGCAGCCGCTCGATATATGGTTTAAGCCCGTCGTAGTTTTTAACAGGCACCCTTTCTTGAAATTCTTCTATGGTTTTTATAGAGCTGAAATTATATTGCTTACCATAAGCGGTATCTTTTGCTTTGTCAATAAGCTTGAACAACGATTCGCGTTGTACTTCAAAAGGGAATTTTTTAAATAAGTCAATTTGGTATAATCGTTTAAAATTAAGCCAGGTTACTAAAGAGTTTATAAATTGCATATGCTGTTACCTAATAATGAATCTCAAATATAATTATTATTTGCAATTAATAATAATACAAACATATCATGTTTCTCTTATTTTAGTTTTTTTAATCGTTCAGCGGCATCAGTTAAAAGCTGTTTGTTTAGCGCAAAATTTAAACCAACCATTTTGTGATCTACTGAATCATGATAAAAAGCAGACATAGGGAAAAGAGCAACCCCATAATCAGTCATAATTTTTTGTACCAATTCTGTATCTTTTAAATCGCTTATGCTTGGGATGTCCTTGTAACTTAAAAGCTGAAAATAAGTGCTTTGGGTTAATTTAAAATCAAAAGGGGTATCCTGAAAAATATGAGCAAAGAATTTTCTGTTTTCTTCAAAATTTTTTAGCAGCTCATTTTTATCCAATACATTTTTTAAATATTCTGCCAGCGCATATTGTAAAGGAGCATTAACAGAGTTAATCTGGAAGTTTTGTTTTTTCCTTATTTGAGCCATTAACTTCTCAGGGGCTATATAATATCCTATTTTCCATCCGGGAACATTAAATTTTTTTCCAAATGAAGAAATTACAATACTTCTTTTAGCAAGCGTAGGATTACTTAAAATGCCAAAATGTTTTTCTTTTCCGTATATAATGGATTCAAAAGCCTCGTCGCTGAGGATATTTATTTTAGTGCCATTAGTTATTTTTTGTAACTGTGCTATATCATTCTCTGTAAATAATGCACCTGTGGGGTTATGTGGAGTATTTATAATTATCAATTTTGTGCGGCTGGTAATTATTCTTTGTACAGCCTCCCAATCGATTGTATAATCGGGATGTTTTAACTGAACAAAAACAGGCCTGCCTCCATTACTTTCAATAGAGGGAACATAGCCGTTGTAAGCAGGTTCAAATAATACAACCTCATCGCCCTCTGTAATAAAACTGCTTATCGCAGTATAAATGGCTTGTGTTGCTCCGGCAGTTATTGTTACTTCAGTTAACGGATTATAAGTAAGATTAAATCTATCAGAGATTTGATTTGCAATGGATTCGCGTAATTCAAAAACCCCGTTGACATGGGCATAGTGATTACAATCTTTTTGTAAATATTTTATGGCAAGATTTTTTAGTTCTTCTGAGCATGAATAATAAGGGGATATTTTGGCTAAATTAATTATTTTAGAATCATTGGTTAATTCGGATAACAATGTAAAAATATCCTTCCCGCTATTCGATAACTTCGTTTTAATCATACCTGTTTTTTTCAAAAATTTTAACGGAGAGCAAATGTATAAAAATATATCACTAAATAAGCAGTTAAAAAGCATCCTTATTAATTTTTTTTATAATATATTCAAGCCCGGCATTGTATCTGTTAAATTTTTAAGCGGGTATAAATATTTAATATTGATAGAATGCTTTTATTTATTGATTAATGGAATACCTCTTTAAGAATAGTAAACGAGCGAATTTCGGATATTCCTTCGTGGTGTAGTTTATAATATTTCAATATTTTTTCAATAATTCCTATCCTTAGCGGGTAATTCATTTTTAAATTTTCATGCTGATTCTCAGAAAAAGCAAGCAAGTGGTTGAGTGCTTCGCTTTCTTCCTGGTCCAGCGCATCTGAATGTATTGGTTTTTGAGGTGTAAAAATTCCTTTCCTTAAATCAAAATATTGATTTTTGGTTGAATAGTTGTTGTTTGGAAAAAAACCAAGGTATTTGGTTAAATGAAGGAGGAAATAGATATGGAAAATGGCCAACCCTTCATCTTTTATGTCAAGCATCTGTATCGAGTGGAAAAGATAGCGAAATAGATCCGGATGGGGCTCTTGTTCCCGGAGAGTCTGGTATAGAATTTCAGCAATAAACAAAGCCAGGGTGCTTTTCTTTACGTCGTAAGGCATACTATTAAAAATAAAAGCATTTTGTAATTCTTTAACTCTTTGTAAATCCCGTGTTGTTTTATGGTAAACTTCCATATTAAGCAGGTATAGGGGTTGTAATATATTGGCTTTTATTTTAGATTTTTTTCCGCGAACACCATTAATCATATACGACTGACGCCCGAAATGTTCGGTATAGATAGTTGTAATTACACTTGTTTCCGAATATTTTATGTGATGCAAAACAATGCCGCGGGTTTTATATATCATTTTTCCACTTGGATACTTTAATTAAACAAACAAAAATAATTATTAATAGGTTAAATTGACAGATTAAAATGAATTTGAAAATAAATTTAGAAATAAGCGAATTCTTATTTAGCTATTAAGTAGTGTAGTTATTTGATAAATAAAAGTTTAGTAATATAAGTTTTAGAACCATCATCGTTGGAGCAAAATATTAGATAAACACCGGTACTTACTCTCTTACCTGAGAAGTTTCTGCCATTCCAGGTAGCCTGTCCTCCTTCGGCAGTTGTTTCATAAACAATGTTTCCGCTTACATCGGTAATTTTTACATTTACGTCAGCAACCAATCCGCGAACGGTTATGTCGCCCTGGTAGTCTTCTCGAACAGGATTAGGATAAACATAAACATCACGAAAATCATCGCTCCCCATGGTTGCAGAGCCACGGTAACTTATTAATCCTTTATCAGTGGCAAAAAATACCTCTCCTGTTTCGTGATTAATAGCAATATCATTTATCTTATTTGATACCAGCGGGCTGTTTTCTTCGGTAAAATGATTAATTTCTTTGGTCCCGTCTTTAGAAACTAAATAAACACCTGAGTTTTGTGTTCCCAGCCATTTTTGATTTGCTCCGTCTACGGCAATCGAGGTAATCGTTTCGGTATTTAACAGGTATTGTGTATAGTCACCAATCGATAAAACAATGCGTTGTGCATAAAATAACTCGCTTTCAAAAACGGCGGCAGGAGTATAATATACTATAATTCCCTGGTCGGTGCCCACCCAAATTTCTCCGTCAAGGTCTTCGGCTATAGAAAAAATGTTGTTTGTGATAATTTTGCCGTTTTCGTCTAATATGCTAAACTGCTTATACAAATCATCATTTTCATTATCGGGAGTTTGGTTATCGTCAAAAACAAAAATTCCATTTCCGGGAAGGGTAACCCACTTATGATTATTTTCCGTAATAATAATATCTTTAACCAGTATATTACTAATTTTTGAATCAAAATAAAAACTATACCATTCTCCATCTGAAGATTTTACAGAAACAGGGTTGGTAACTCCGGTATTGGTTACCCACAAATTATTGTAGCTATCCCAATTCATTCCGGCAACTCGAATATAATTATCACCAGGGATCATTGACTGTAAAGAACTATTTGATTCGTTATACATTTTAATAATTTCGTCATTCATATATTCAATCACTCCTTGTCCCCAACTTCCAACAAAAAAATGCTCATTATTGTAAGGATCTATTTTTATGGAAATATAATCTAAAGCTTCATAATTCATCATGCTTTTCCATTGCTCGTTGCGAAAAGAAAATACTGAGCCATTTAGAAATACATTGTTCCATGCCGGGTTAATACCACCACCAACAACAAGTACCCGGTTGTTTAAAATATCTATAGCAAATGCATTTGAAGTATATGGAGCATTTATATAAATATACTCTTGTGATCCATTGGCATATTTTATTAGTCCGTTTCCGTAATCAGCTATCCAGTAAGTGTCATTGTTATCAAGAATAACATCGTAGGGATTTAATCCCTGTATATCGTTAGATGAAACAGAATCAAGAAGATTAAAATCATTATCATATTCAACAATACTGCTTTCAGTTACCAATTGAATTTTGTTGTTCGAATGTTTTATTTTTCTTATGGATGAATAATTCTGTGTAATAATTTTCCATGCCCCACCATCATAAAAATAAACGATATCTTTCGTTGTTTCGTTGGATTTGTTGACTAAAACAGAGCTATTATTGACATATATTGCATTAAATGGTGCATTATAGTCAGGGATATTGGTAATTTGACTCCAGTTGGCATAGTCTGCCAAATTGGTGTTAGCAAAATCCGCGGTATAGATTCCTTCATTAGTGGCTGCATAAAAATAGTCGTTATCTAATACTAATTGGTTAACCTGCAGCTGTTGGCCTAAGTTTCCTATATAATAAGTGTCTTTTATTTCAAGCTTCTCAAGATTAACAACTACAATTCCAAAACCACAGGATAAATAGGCATATTGGTTAACAAATAGGATGTGATTAATTGATTTGCTTCCGGTAAGTGTTGTTCGTTTAATTGCTGAAATATTGATTATTTCATTATTTTTAATAATATCAATATTTCCATTAGAATAGCCAGCCAACAATATATTATTTTCGTCTGAATAAGCAATGGCTGAAACACCAATATCTGACAGGCCGTTCACTTTGGTGTACTTTCGGGAAGTGTGGTTGTTTTTATCATATATCAGAATACCCTGTTGAGATGCTGCAAAAATTTTTGAAGAGGATTGGCAAACGTGGGTGGAGAATGAAAATGACAGATGGTCGCGCCATTCGCCTACACCAATCTGTCCTTTTAAATTGAAAGAGAGCAAAAAAATTAATATAGATACAAGAATAGTTCTTTTCACTAATCAACGAGTTTAACTAAATAAACAGATTTTTGTATGATTTATTGTGACCGCTGCATCCATAAAAAATTAACCAGTTTAGTAGTAGCTTTAGCCCTGTGACTAATTTTATTTTTCATATTCAGGTCCATCTGGGCAAAAGATTCTTCCCATCCATCGGGACTGAAAATAGGGTCGTAACCAAAACCTTCACTTCCTTTTTTTACAGGCAGAATCTTACCCTTTACGATCCCTTCGAAAAGATATTCTTTGCCCTGGTAAATAAGGGCTATAATTGTTCTAAATTTTGCTTTCCGGCTTTGAACTCCTTGTAATGCCCGGAGTACTTTTTGCATATTTTTTTCGGCACTTTTTTCATTGCCGGCATAGCGGGCAGAAAGTACTCCCGGCTCACCGTTTAATGCTTCAATCTCTAAGCCTGTATCATCGGCAAAACAATTTTTCCCGGTTTGTTGATAAATAATTCGTGCCTTTTGCAAGGCGTTTTCCTCAAGCGTAAAATAATCTTCGGGTATATCTCCTGAAATACCAACATCCGTCAGGCTTAATAAATTAAAATCCTTACCCAGCATTTGCTGTATTTCATTTAATTTATTTTGATTGTTAGTAGCAAATACAATTTCCATAAGCATTAAAAAAGTGGATGCTCTCAAAAGATCATCCACAGGTAAATAAACTACAAATCATTCCTTTTAATAAAAACCTCCATATTTGGTTAAATCTTCACGGGGATTAACCACCATAACAGGAATACGAGCACTATTAGCAATAATAAATTGTTCAGAAGCACCTAATACATAATCGGCAATTCCAATATTTTTAGTAGATATAATTACTACTAAATCGGCATTAATATCTTTTGCAAAATCAATGGTTTCTATAGCAAAGCTTTTTTTACCTTCCAGTGCATTTATCTCATAGTCAACACCTTTGTTATCCATAAAATTCCGGCAAAAAAGCATGTTTGCTTTAATTCTTTTAATAAAACCCACATCGGTAGTGTTTGGTTTTACTATATGAAATTTAGGTTTAAAGTAGGTATCTAAATAAAAGGCTAAATTTAACTTTTCTTTATTTTCTCTTTTAAAATCGATGGGAAAAACAATGTGCTTCAACTCATCTTCTTTTGGGGGCTCCTGAACTACTACAAAGGGCACTTTGGAGTTGACAATAACTTTTAAAGCCCAGCTGCCTGTTAATTTTTGCATACCCCGCAGTCCATGAGTTCCCATTACTACCAGTTCAGATTGTATTTCTGTTGCCACTTCTCCAATGGTAGTAAATATAGTACCTTTACGAACCATCGGTTCAATATCGAGATTGTTTACTCCCTGAAAGTCTTTAGCAATTTTACTCAGCCGGCTGAAAGCATCATCATATTCTTTGTCTGTTTTAATGATGTGCAGTAAAACAATCTTTTTGCTTTTTGCCCGGTTAGCAAACTTAAAACCATGCTGTAGGGCATGTTCTGCAACAGGGGTGAAATCCCAGGGTATTAAAATGATATGGTCATTGTCTCCCATAAATCAGTATATTTATTTATTTTCAATAATCTTTACCAAAAAAATTATTATCTTTCAAAGATATAATTCTGATCATCTGTTAATAAAGACCCAATATATGGATTTTATTAGAAATTTGAGTAAAAATACACAATTTTTTCCCATCCTTATTATTTTTTTTCTATTAATTCATTCCGAACAGGGGGTAACCCAGGAAAAAGGAACTCCTTATATACAACAAATTCTTTTGGGTAATTATGGTTTTAAAAACAATAATTTCTCTATTCTCCAGGATGATTATGGGATATTATATATCAGTAATTCTAACGGCATTTTGCAATACGATGGCTCAACCTGGGAGATGATTAAACTAACGGGTAGATCATGTTTAACTTTTCACACTGATCATAAAATTTATGTTGGCACATATAATGATTTTGGATACCTGGGTTCTGGAGAATATAACAGACCGGAGTTTATATCCATTAAAGACTCTTTGTTAATTACTAATAACTTAGGACTTGTAGAAAATATTATATCGTTTAATAATGCTGTTTTTTTTACTACACGAAATAAACTTTTTAGGTGGGATGGGCAACAAACAAAGCTTTTAGTTAAAGCTTCAAAAGAATTGAAAATTTTTAAAGCAGGAGAACAACTTTTTTTGAAAAAAAAGGGAGAAGGTTTGCAGGAGTATATCCATAAAAGTTTTAAAAAATCGCCTGATTATTCAAAATTTAAAGATAAAGAGATTTTTACTATTCTTCCTTACAACCAGCAATTCTTAGCTAAAACAGATAAAGGGTTTTATATTTTTGATCACTATTCGGTTGCTCCGTTAAAAACGCAGGTTAATGAATTAATTGACGAAAACCTGTTTTCTTCAGCCTGTGTTTTGCCTAATGGAGATTTTGCATTTGGTACCAGGCTTGATGGGATTTTTATAATGAATAAAGCCGGAACCCTTATTGAGCATATTAATGACCCGAAGGGATTGTTCAGTGTTTCGATAAATGATTTATTTGTCGATAAATCGCAAAATTTATGGGCTCTTCACGATCAGGGCATAAGCCGGATTGAATATCCGTCGCCATACACCTATTTTTCACGTAATCACGGCATACGAGGGAATATTACCGATGTAATACGGTTTAATAATACCTTATATGTATCCACCAGCCTGGGCGTTTTTTATTTATCTAACGAACGTAATTCGGTAAAAAGTGACAACCTGGAGTTATTTGAGCAGATTCCGGGAATAAAATCTTTTAGTTATGATTTTCATTATTTTAAAAACCATCTTTTTGTTACCACCTCAAAGGGTATTTATGAAATAATTGGGGGGGAATCTTTGCTGTTTTATAATCGTCAATCAGAGGATATAAGCAGTGTTTTACATTCTATAAATAATCCATCCTACATTTTTTTAGGACATACGGATGGTTTATCTGCTTTAAAATATGATAAAGGACTACTGATTATAAAAAAATACCTGCAAGGGATTTCAGATGAAATAACTTCTATTGCAGAAGAAAAAGATGGGACATTATGGTTAGCCTCTAAACATTCCGGGCTTTATAAAATGGATCCTTTTGAAGAATATCATGCCGGGTTGCCTTATACACATTTTAGTTTTGACTCTGTTTACCCTAAAGAACTGCAATGGGTTCGTCTCTATTCAACCCATGAAGGGATGCTTTTTTCTACTGCACAAGGTATTTTACGTTACGATGCTGAAATTAACAAGTTTTACAAAGACACCTCGTTGCTTGAAACTGATTTAAAAAATGAAAATCAATGGGTTTATCCCATTGTTGAAGATAGGCATAAAAATTTGTGGTTGAATATTGTGAGTAAAGGGAATGTAAGCAACAAAACATTAGTAAAACCATATGATAACCAATCGTTAAAAACGTTTAAACCATTACCTGTCAACAGAGTAAAAGATTTTTTTGTAACATCTATTCATCCCGATGATTCCGGGATTGTTTGGTTTGGTGGTTATGAAGGACTTATCCGGCTTGACCAAAGTCTTGAAAAAGAACAAGAAGCGATTTTTAATACTTACTTACATAAGGTTGTGATTGGACAGGACTCCACGTTGTTTCGTTTACCTTATCCAAATATTCAGATTAATTCACCAAAGGATGAGTTACCAAAATATACTTATGAGTATAACAGGATATATTTTGAGTTTTCGGCCAATCATTATGCCAGTGAAGATCAGATACAATTTCAATTTAAGTTAGATGGGTTTGAATCTACCTGGTCTGAATGGTCTCCGATCAATTTTAAGGAGTATACCAATTTGCCGGAAGGGAGATATACATTTAGCGTGCGAGCCAAAAATATTTTTAATGATATATCGGAGGAGATAAGCTATGCTTTTATTATCAAACCTCCTTTTTATCTAACTTCCATAGCTTATGTTATTTATTTATTACTGATTGTATTTCTGGTTATCTTACTTTTTAAGTGGAGGGCTTACTATTTTGCTAAGGAAAGATTTAAGTTAGAGAATATAATTAATGAAAGAACGGAGGAAATTGTTGTTCAAAAAGAAAAAGCGGATAACCTATTGGAAAGGGTGCTACCCAAATCTACAGCCAGAGAATTAAAATCCGGACAAAAGGCAGGCCCCTATCATTACAATATGGTAACTGTGTTGTTTTCGGATATACAGGGTTTTACTAAAATTTCGGAGCAACTTGATTCAGAGCATCTTATTGATCAGTTAGATAAATTTTTTCTTGAATTTGATACGGTGGTTGAAAAATTTAATATTGAGAAAATAAAAACCATTGGCGATGCTTATATGTGTGCCGGAGGTATTCCAGAAAAAAATCGTACGAATCCCATAGAGGTTGTTCTGGCTGCAATGGAAATGCAGCACTATATGAAATCCCTGAAAATGAAAACGGATGATGGGAATCGCCAAATCTGGGATTTACGGATTGGAGTCGATACCGGCCCTGTTGTAGCAGGTGTATTAGGACGTAAAAAAATTACTTACGATATTTGGGGAGGTACCGTTAATACTGCAAGTAGGATGGAGGCATCAGGCCAGCCCGGTAAAATTAACATTACCGAAAATACCTACATGCTTATTAAAGACTTTTTTATTTGTAAATACCGTGGCAAAATGCCTGTAAAATACAAAGGTGAAATTGATATGTACTTTGTAGAAGGTTTTAAACCACAGTTTGCAACAGATCTAAAAGGTTTGCATCCTAATGATAAATTTTTTATTCAGCTCCAGCTTTTAAGAGTAAACGATGTGGAAGAGTTTGTATTAACTAAACTGGAAGACGGCTTGCCCGATAATTTGTATTACCACAATGTAAAACACACCATTGATGTAGTTACACAGGTTGAACTTATTGGTCGTTCCGAAGGTGTTACAGAAGAAGATATGTTAATTTTGAAAACCGCTGCATTATTCCATGACATGGGACATTTAATTAATTATGATACCCATGAAGAAGAAGGCGCTAGAATGGCAAAAAAAATACTTCCTAAATATCAATATAACAACAAACAAATTGAAAAAATTTGTCGGTTAATAATGGTTACCCGGATGCCACCTGAACCCAGGGACCTGCTGGAAGAAATTATGTGTGATGCCGATCTGGATTATCTAGGTCGTACCGACTTTGTTCCCGTATCCATTAATTTATATAAAGAGTTACACGAACGCAAAAAAATTGACTCTTTGATGGAATGGAATAAAATGCAAATTGAGTTTATAAAAAAACATCAGTATTTTACAACCACAGCCCAAAAACTGCGCGAGGTGAATAAAAATAAACAGCTCGAAAATATCAAAAATGAAATCAGACGAGAGAAGGAAGAACTGGATGAATAAAAAAAGCATCCCTTTTGAGGATGCTTTTTATTTATCGTCGATAGTAATATTATTCATTCTCAATTAAACCTTCTTGTATTCTAAGCCATCCGAAAAATACAAAAATTAATGCCATAAGTGACAATATATTACCAACAACAGCTCCTAAAAATGGAATAATCCCAATTAAACTGGTTAAAATTGCCAATCCCATAGCAATTATTAATAAAGTAACGCCTGATTTTCCTATTTCTCCTATTGTTGCGCAATTCTTAAGTTTCAAGAAACCCAATAACTCAAAAATAAATGCTACAACAAAAATAATTGACGCAATTAATCCTAAACCCGGGATCAGATCTATAATCAAACCTATAATTCCAATAATAATTGCAATATTAAGCAGGCCAACTGCAGCCTGACCCATTTCGTCCAGGCCATCTTTTAATTTTTTTAATCCCATAAAAAATATTATAATACCAAAAATGGCAGCAAGAGTTGCTGCCCAGCTAGTACCTACACCATTAAACATCTGGAGCAATGAACCCGCTAAAATAAAAGTAATCGATTGAATAGTTTCTTTTTTCATAGTATAATAGAATTTAGTTAAGTATGTATAAAGATAAAAGCAAATTTCTTAAAATAAAATGATAAAGAAATTACATAAACTTCAAATTTATAACAGATTGATTTATTGTATTTTATAGTTAATAAATTCTATGCCCTAAACATTTATTTTTTAAAAACCTATCCGATAATCACTTAGAATTTATCAGTTATCTATTTATTTTCCTGTTTTATCAAATATTACAAAAAATTTAAATACATAGTTGCTTTTTAAAGATAGTCCCAACTCTTAAATGTTTATTAAGTAATTAATTCAACTTCATACCCATTGTGTTTTCGTATATTTAAAACCTGTCCCTGGTCAAAAATTAAATATTGACCTTTTATTCCGATAAGCTTTCCTGCAATCTGGTTCTCTTTATCAAACGTCAAAGATTTAACTTTTGCAGGATATGCTTTCACGGGATAATTAATTACAACAATTTCATCGTCATCGATAAAATAATCTGCGAATTCTTTTTTTACAGAATCCTTTGCTTTTCTTTTTTGTTCCAAAAGATCAATATGTGTATCGATTCTATTGCTTAACATATTCCGCCAATTGGTTTTATCGGCAAAATGTCTTTTTAAATCCACCTCCAACAAACCAGCCGTATATCGATTGGGGGTTTTCGCAATTTTGATGGCATAACTGGCTCCCTGATCAATCCACCGGGTAGGAATTTGTGTGTGCCGGGTTACACCCACTTTTAGTCCGCTCGAAACGGCCAGATATACATAATGGTCCTGCAAACAATGATTTTTAGACCATTCCATATCTCTCGAAATTCCCTCTTGTGCCTGGCATAACTCCGGTTTTAAAATACATTCATCAGTTTCGGGAGCTGTACGATAGCAAGGATAACAAAACCCCTGATGAAAGGACTTTTTGGTTAACCGACCACAACGGACACAATGGACTTCACCTGAAAAATGAAGGGTTATATCCTGGTTTATTAAATCATTCATGGCAATTTGCTCATCGCCTAAGACTAAAAAATATTCAACGGGGTTATTTAATACCGTCTTCATTTTCAATAAAGCTCCCTGTTTTTTCATAAACGCAAATTTTTCATCAAAGGTAATAAAAATTTTTATTACTGATTTATAGATGATTAGGGTTGAGTATATAAAAAAATAAATACTATGTATTGCATGGTACTAATATTTTTATATATCTTTGCATTATAGTTTTATTTGTATTGTATAGTACTATAAAAAATAAAAATAATGAAAACAACAATTACAGTTAACTTAGGAGGTCTGGTATTTCATATCGATGATGATGCTTATGAAATGCTAAATACCTACTTAATTGCTATAGAAAAACAATTTGCCAGCGAAGATGAACGGAAAGATATTATGACCGATATTGAAACTCGCCTGGCTGAGCTTTTTACTGAATTTTTAGATGGTAAACGGGATGTTATTATGAAAGATGATGTTTCGAAAGTAATTGAGATCCTTGGACAGCCCGAAGATTTTATAGAAGAAGAACCGACAACCGAGCAATCCAAAAAGAAAAGCACAACCTACCATGCAACCAAAAGGCTTTACCGTGATCCGGACAGCCGGTTTCTGGGAGGTGTTTGCGGCGGATTGGGAGCCTATTTCAATATAGACCCGATTGTGTTCAGGATTATATTTATTTTAATCTTTTTCGGCATGGGGTCGGGCTTAATCATTTATATCATTCTGTGGATTGCAATACCGGAAGCAACTACTACGGCTCAAAAGCTGGAAATGCGAGGAGAACCGATTACCGTGGAAAATATAAAAAAGGCTGTTCGCGAAGAATTCGAAAATGTTAGAAAAAATATGAAGTTCTAATTTTTTTAATCATTAAACAGGAGTTTAAAATTAAAACGTAAAGCAATGAACCTTGAAAATACAAAAGCACAGATGAAAAAAGGCGTACTGGAATTCTGTATTCTTTCCATCCTGTCGAAACAGGATTATTACGCCTCCGACATTATCAAAGCATTAAAAGAAGCCAGGATGATTGTCGTTGAAGGAACTCTATACCCGCTGCTTACCCGGCAAAAAAATGCCGGATTGTTGAGCTATCGATGGGAAGAATCTACCCAAGGCCCTCCACGGAAATATTACACGCTAACCGATAAAGGAAAAACTTACCTTGAAGAATTGAAAAAATCGTGGGCTGAACTTGTTGAAGCAGTTCATTCGATAAATAATCAATAAAATTGGGAAAAAATGAAAAAAACAGTTAAAATAAATATAGGCGGAATTATTTTTCATCTCGATGAAGATGCTTATCAGGTCCTTCAGAACTACCTGACATCTATAAATAATCGGTTTGCATCAACCAACGAGGGGAAAGAAATTATTACCGATATTGAAAACCGTATTGCAGAAATATTACAAAGTAAAACATCGGAACAAAAACAGGTAATAACGAAAGAAGATATTGAGGAGATTGTCGATATAATGGGGCGTCCCGAAGATATTGCCGATGAGTCGGATGAAAACCCGGAAGAGCATTATAAAGCCTCAAAACGATTGTATCGCGATCCTGATAATCGCATTTTAGGGGGTGTTTGTTCCGGTATTGCTACGTACCTGAATATCGATCCTCTTATTATCAGGTTATTATTTTTAATTTTACTATTTGCTTATGGCGTAATTGCTATTATCTATATTGTTTTATGGGCATTACTTCCGGCAGCTCATTCAACTGCTCAAAAAATTGAAATGCGCGGAGAGAGCTTTAAAATATCCGATATCGAAAAAAATGTTCGTAAAGAGTATGAAACCGTAAAAGATAATTTTAAGAATATAAAAGATACCAGGGATTATGATCGCACCCGCCATTTCTTTGATGGTTTGTTTTCTGCAATAGGGGCTATTCTCAAATTTATCCTTAAACTCTTCGCGGTGGTATTAGGTTTTGTGATGATTGTTGCCGGAGTTGGTTTCCTTATCGGGCTGACAGGTACATTGATAATCGGAGAACCTTTTATGCCCTGGAACAATTTTATTATCGATAACCAGGTAATTATACCTGACATTATCCATTCATTTACCGATCCAAATACCGCATGGATTTTAGCCATAAGCGCTGTTTTGGTTGTATTTATCCCACTATTTGCTCTTGTTTATGGAGGGTTTAAACTTTTATTAGGTATCAGGCCCAGGGATAAAGCTTTTGCTGCAGTAGGTTTTACCGCATGGATTATCAGTATCATCATCCTGATTGTATTGGGAGGTTCGCAGGTACGAAATTATGCCCTTTCTGTAAAAGATGAAGAACAACTAGAGATTGATTCTCCGGCAAATAAAACGCTTTACCTCAAAGCCAAAAAGGATCTTACGGTAAAAAAATCAACTTTTTATATTTTCGACAATGAATTTATGGTTCTCTATGATCAAAAGGATGAAAAACTTGTTTATGCTTATCCTGATATTGATATTATACAGAGCCATTCGGGGCAATTCGAAATTGATATTATTAAAGAAGGACGTGGGAAAAGCAGGGCAAAAGCGATGGCAAATACAGAATTAATAACCTACCATTGTGCCCAGGAAGATTCTTTAATATGGTTTGATCCGGTTTTCCCTTTAGCAGGCGAAAACCGATGGACCTTCCCTGAAGTAGATATTACCGTTCGTATACCTGTAGGTTATATTGTTTACCTGGATGAGAGCCTGATAGAGCAGCTGGATTATATAAATAAAGAAGAATATTTCCCTACCCATGAAATGGGAAATAAATATTGGATGATGACTGAAGACGGACTGGCTGAGTATAAAAAAGAAAAATAAACATCATTAATAAGCCGTGGCACCAACAGTTTGTGCCATGGCTCCTGAATACAGGTCATTCTTTTTTTAAAAAAAATGTCAAAAATATTTGCAAACAATTTTTTTTTTATAAATTTGCACACTCAATCACTTGTCCGATGGTGTAATTGGCAACACGTTTGGTTTTGGTCCAAAAGAGTCCAGGTTCGAGCCCTGGTCGGACAGCAAAAATCCTGACATTAATCGTCAGGATTTTTTTATTGATATCTTTGATAATTATAGTACTTTAGAAGTTATAAACCAAACTTTCATACTATGGATAAGAGAATATCAATTTTTGTTTCTACTCTACTCATTATTTCAGGTGTAATTATACAAATTTTACTAAAAGGGTCAAATACGGATATAGATCAGGAACTCATTGGGTTTTTCTCGGGCCTTTGCTTTGGAGCAGGAACTACATTGATTTTAATAACATTCTTTAAATGGTCGAAACGACCTAAATAGCTAATCATATGAAAAAGAATATTCAACTACTTGTAGGCTTAATCGTTACAGCCATCATTTTTTATTTCTCGAATGTTCTGGGCAGCAGAATAAACATACAAAATGATTTTATTCCCGGTTCTTTTGTTACCCATACACTAATGCTTTTATTAAGTTTAATCACAATAGGAGTATTGTGGAAAGAAGTGCAATATCGGATTGCCCGGCCCAAATTATCAAGGATTTTTAAACCTGTTTTGTTTGGTTTCCTGGGATTCTTTTTGGTGAATTCTCTGTTTGGAATAATAACAATGATAGCTTCGGGAGAAGTAGCAGAATCGCATCCTGCCCTGCAGAAGATGGACGCCTTGCAGGTATTTGTTTTTATGTTTATTTATGCCAGTATTGCAGAAGAGCTTCTATTCAGGGGGTTACTGATGAACTTGTTGAAACCATTTCAAAATAAAGGGATCAAGCTTTTTAAAAGAAAAATCAGCTTACCGGTCATTATTGCCGCAGTTTTATTTGGTTTGGGGCATTTGGTGCTTATTCAAAGCGGTGCCCGAACATTATTTTTAGTTCGTGTTGTAACAGCAACAACCGTTTTAGGCCTGGTAGCCGGTTATTATCAGGAAAAATATAATAATAATGCCTATGCTATCATTGCTCATATGGGAGGGAATTTATTGGCTCTAATCCCCGCTATTATAGCCTCTTTTTTAGCTTAAATAAATCTTTAAGTCCTTTTTTTGCGAATTCATTGATGATAGTGATTTTTTCGTTAGTTGTAGAAATTTTTCAGATAAATTATTCGCGGTCATAATATAAATACAAAAAGAGTCACTGTTTCCAGCGACTCTTTTCTATTTAAGTGGGCCCATCCCAATGCAGCTTCGCTGATTTGGATTTTCAACCTGGGATAGAACCAGCCCCGAAAGCTATCCTTTAGGATCGTATTTCTTGAATTGTTTAGTGGTCATTTTTATCATTTTGATAAGTTTAAATATGTTTTAATTCTTTTTCTAAATTTGGTTTTTCATAAAGTTGGAATTGCGACTGTACACTGGACAAATAGTTAAGTCATGCAGCTAAATCTATATTAATTTCCCGGATAATTTTTTTATACAAAAACTATAGATTTTATGCTTATAGATTCAAATTCTGTATTAAGTTTTTCCTAACATAAAACTAAAATAGCCTATTTAATTATATTAGAACCCGAACATCAAAAATAAATACCTAAATCTATTCAATCAGAATTAATTGCTAAACCTTTTTTATTCTGGCACCTTATCCATCTTAATAAATTCTTATTTAACCAGCATTGTTACTTTAAATATCTATATATGCTCATAGGTGGAATGGTTCTTCTAAAGTATGTTTTTGTAAATGAAATAATTTATATTTATCTAATCAAAATAAAAAAGTTATTCATTATGGACGAAAACAATCAATTTCACATCAGTTTTTTCAGGCCAACAACAGAAAGAGCTAAAAAAAATCGAAACAAGGTCCTTGTGCTGTTAGTCATCTGGGGATTTGGAGTGTTCGGTTTTCAAATTCTTTTGAAAGTGCTTGAAAAATCAACCCCTGAACCTGTACTTACCGAATTCAATGATGTATGGAGCCAGGTAAAATCAGGACAGGCTACAGACACTGAACTACAGGTATTTGCAAGAAGTGTACTCCAGGTTGCGGGCAAGGTTTTTATTGAACCTGAACACCGCAAAGCATTTGATAACGGTATTACCTGGGCTACTATGCAACTGGCCGATTCAGCACAAAAAACAGCAATTATGAATGCACTGATTTCTTTTGAAAAAATAGCTGCAGACATTGAAGTGTTAGGTGAGGAAAGCTATGGTACTGCAAAAAACAATTTGACAGCATTAGCGATTGTACCGTTGGAATTGCATCCTAACGAACTTCTGACCAGGCTATTACCAATGGAACTTCGCTCAGAAATGGCCGATGAGTTAACAGAAGAGAATAAAGAGATAATAGAAAAGGCTTTACCATTGTATACAACTCATAACCGTTCTGTACTGACAGATACCATCTTTTTAGGATTTCCGTTTCATTATTTCTATACAGCGGTATTCTTACTTATTATGTTCATTGGTATTTGCTGGTTTTATAGTTTCACTACCGATAAAATCAATAAAAAACTTCATATATACGAA
>Ga0102943_1000800_pt1 | contig 20340 bp, 16 predicted proteins | sample SalPonC_black_MG_FD_78174 | JGI IMG/M metagenome (GOLD analysis project Ga0102943, IMG submission 78174) | Salt pond soil microbial communities from South San Francisco under conditions of wetland restoration - Salt Pond MetaG... | ecosystem: Environmental > Aquatic > Marine > Intertidal zone >...
AAGGATTTTGGCCCGGTGTATTCAGGGGGCCGCCCCAAAGCGACCCCCTGAATTTCCTGACCTTCCGAAAGAAACCAGGGTTTGTGTTTTAACAACAGATAGCTTAACCTGACGACATTCAGCCGTAGCTACCTGACCGATGAGCAACGAAGTATTCCGCCAAAAGAAGCCGAATTAACTATGCAGAATTTAGTTCCCGACGCACTAAGTGCAAGGAACGAAGTTTTGACGATCGGATACTCCCTATTGGAAGGTCTGGCGTCTGATATCTGGTTTCTGACGTCTTTTTGATCCGACAAGATTAAATTCCTTGCACTTAGGGCCTACTATCTACTACTCACTGCTCACCGCATCCTTGTCTCTTCCCATTCCTCTGATCTGCATGGAAAGGAGGATGGTGTAAACCCCGACGAAGACCATCTGCAGGGCGAGCAGCAGGCTGATGGCGAAGCTGCTCCCATCTTTGAACAGCCGGAAGGTCAGGAAAGCAAACAAGAGCAGCAGTACGCCGCCGATCAGGCCGGACCACCAGCGGGGCATGTCCTCCCGCCGATATTCTAAAGCCGATCCCAGTTGAAGAGCACCGGCCGACAAGGCCCAGAAGGCGAGTAGCAAGGGGAAGAAATTCGGTGTGAGTACGGGATTGCGCAGGATGATGAGCCCGAAGAGTAAATCCAGGATACCGTTCGACAGCCACCACCAGCGGCTGTGCATGCGATGCCCGGCCAGCGCCGCGATCATCTGAAGTACGCCGGACAGGATAAAGGCCACACTGATATATATTTCCTGCGCCAGCAGGGCAGTGACCGGCACCCGGAAAATAATGTATCCAAGGAGAAAAAACAGGGCGCCCCGCAGGGTCAGCATCCACCAGATACGTACGGGTTTTTGCATGGAGAAGAGAGTTTGGTTAAAGGAGTTCGAATTTGAGATCGCAAAATACTTTAATTTTATTACTCTCAAAAGAAAACCGGCAGTCCCCCTGGTTCGCCTATTCCGGTGCCGGTAATTTTTCTATCTTGGCCGGTCATACGCTTATTATATGTACCAGATCGACCAATTACCCGGACGCACGGCCCTGATCGAAGGGGAAGAGTGGCTTTACTTCAGCGGTACTGCCTACCTGGGAATGGTACAAAGCACGGATTTTCAGGCCTTCATCACTGAAGGATTACAGCAGTACGGCACACATTACGGCGGCTCCCGGCTGGCAGCTGTACAATTGCCGCTCTTCGAGGAAGCGGAAGCTGTACTAGCTGCACTGACCGGTGCTCCGGGAGCCCTGATCGTTTCTTCGGGCACCGTCGCCGGCCAGCTCGCCCTTAGTCAGCTGTTACAACCCAATACCCGGCCGTTTTTCGCTCCCCGCCTTCATCCGGCGCTCTGGCCGCAGCATTACCTTCCGACGTACTGCACTTTTGAAGCATGGGGCCAAAGGGTACTTCGCATTCTCCAGCGCTGGAGTGTCGATAAAACACCTCTGCCCATCCCCCTGCTGCTGAGCGATGCCCTGGACAGCCTGCACGCCCGGGCCTACGACTTCTCCTGGCTCTCGGAACTGCCCCGGGATTTTCCCATCCAAATCATTATCGACGACTCCCACGGGCTGGGTATCACCGGCCCGGAGGGCAGTGGTATCTACGGTCAGATAAGCGTTCCCGATAATGTGGAACTCGTGGTGGTCAGCTCCCTGGGTAAGGCTTTCGGCATTCCCGGCGGTGTGATCCTCGGAAAAAAAGAACGGCTACGCGAAATACGGCAAAACCCGCATTTCGGAGGCGCCTCCCCGGTTCCGCCGGCCTTTTTACACGCCTTTATACAAGCACAGGATATCTACACGGAAAACCGGCAGCGCCTGCGTCACAATGTCCGGCTTTTCAAAGAAGCGCTTCCAGAAGGACATACTTTCCAGTCTTTCGATGAATACCCCGTTTTTTATACCCCCGACACCGGACTGGCTGCTTACCTGGAACGGCATCACATTTTGGTCTCCAGCTTTCCCTACCCCACCCCGGAGGATGAGCTGGTCACCCGGGTAGTGATCAACAGCTTGCATACCGAGGCGGATGTGGAGCGCCTGGCGGGACTGATTCGAAGCCGGAAATCGGAAACCGTAAGGGGGAATTAGGCCGAGCCCAGCATCCAGCACCCAGCATCCAGCACCAGCCTCACTTCAACTCCTCCGGGAACACCTGCGGGTCGAAACCCCAGAACAGGGGCAGCAGGAAGTAGACGATCAGGCTCAGCAGGATGATGGACAGGATATTCATCCAAATCCCCGTTCGCGTCATATCCGGTATGGTCAGGTAGCCGGAGCCGAAGACGACGGCATTGGGCGGCGTAGCCACCGGCAGCATAAAGGCGCAGGAAGCGGCCACGGTGGCCGAGACCATGAGTATATAAGGATGTACGTCGATAGACAGCGCCATGGGCGCCAGGATAGGCAGCAGCATGGCAGTGGTAGCCAGATTGGAGGTGACTTCCGTCAAAAAATTGACGCAGGTGATCAGGATGGCGATCATGAGCAGGAGCGACAAGCCCTGCAGCAGCGTCATCTGGGTGCCGATCCATTCGGCCAGTCCGCTTTGCTTGAAGCCTTCGGCCAGAGCCATGCCGCCGCCGAAGAGCAGCAGGATGCCCCAGGGTAACTTCACCGCTTCCTCCCACTTAAGCAGGGGCACTCCCCTTTTGCCGGAAGGCAGCAAAAAAAGACTGATGCCGGCGATCATCGCAATGATGGTATCATCGATATTGGGAATGAAGGGTTGCAGTAAAAAAGAGCGGCTGATCCAGGAAAAAGCCGTGAGGATGAAAACAGCGAGTACTATTTTTTCCTCTTTTGAGATACTTCCCAGCTCTGCCAGCAAGCGCCGGATCTCCTGTTTGCCGCCCGGGAATTCCCGCTGCTGAAAAGAAAAGGCAATATTGGTGAGGTATCGCCAGCAAATGAAGAGCAGGATAATGGAAATGGGCAAGCCGAATTTGAACCATTGGAAAAAGGTGATCTCGATGCCGTAGGTCTCCTGCACGATACCCGCCAGGACCAGATTGGGCGGCGTTCCGATCAGGGTGGCTACCCCCCCGATGGAAGCGCTGTAAGCGATAGCCAGCATGAGGGCCTTGCCGAAAATCCGGGTTTCATTTTCAATGGTTATGGGGTTGTCTTTGAGCTGGGCGATGATGGCCATACCGATGGGCAGCATCATGACGGAGGTAGCGGTATTGGAGATCCACATGGACAAAAAGGCTGTCGCTATCATAAAACCCAGGATGATGTTGACCACATTCGTACCGATGAAGTTAATAATGTTGAGGGCGATACGCCGGTGCAGGTTCCATTTCTCAATCGCGATAGCCAGGATGAAACCGCCGATGTAGAGAAAGATGTAGCGATGTCCGAAGGAAGCGGTCGTCGTTTGAAGGTCCAGTGCTCCGGTAAGGGGGAATAAGACGATAGGCAGCAGGGCGGTGACGGAGATGGGAATCGCCTCGGTGATCCACCAGATGGCGATCCAGGCCGTGACGGATAAGACGTGATATGCACTTTCCGGCATGGAGGCGGGAGCGCCGATGAGTTCCAGAATGGCAAACACCAGCGGCCCCAGGATGATCCGGTAATTAATCTTCATGTTGTCTAATTCTTTTGTTCCTCGAAAGCACTGACTATCTGATCCGCTACCTGCTGCAGAAAAACAGCATCTTCCGGGCTGACAATAGTCAAATACAATTTTTCACCGTCTTTATCTTTACTGGTGAGCCGGTTGGGTAAGCCCTCCGCGACTTGTCCGGTCAATGCCCGGAAAAAAACACAGGCGGTCAGATAAGTGCCCAGATGAGAGGGATGACTGCCGTCGGGATCGAATAACTCGAGATCCGGCCGCAACCTTCCGGCGCTTTCCCAGGCCGGGCCCACCGGTATGAGCGGCGCATCGATTGCTTCCGCCAATTCTTGGTACTTCCTGGTAATCTTTTCCTGCATCAACGGGTTGAAGGCCCGGGCCCATGTGACGTACAATACCGGTTCTGCACCGGATGCTCTGACCAGGCCGGCCAGCTGTTCACCAAAGATCATGAAGCTGTCTGGTCGCTCTATGGTACTCAGGCTGTGGTTTTGCATTACCACGATATCCCAATCGCCATTGGTGATCAGCTCTTTGGTATCGAGCTGCTTCTCTCCGCGCCAGTGCTGTCCCCAGTTGACCCCTCCGGCAGTGGATTGTCTGGTAACCATATTCATTTTTTTGGCTTCAGCCATCGCCTGAACCGTTTGAGGCAGGTTCCAAAAATAAGTGTAGCTGTTTCCGGCAAATAATACTTTTAAAGGCGCTTCACCTTGTGCCGAAACCACGCTGGAAAACAACAGCAACAGGCTGAACAGACGCCAAAACCTTAAATACTTTACTTGTGACATTCTTCTTTTATTCTTGGAAGGCGGACCTGCTTCGCGCAACGCAGAAAGGCGAATGTGCCGCTCAATTAATTACCAATATTTGACCCCCTCCCGGTTCTCCCGGGTAAAGCCCGGATAAGCCTTACTTTTTCGGCGAACTCATTTCTTTACTCAGCATCCGGGCCAGTTCATCGTCAATCAAATGATCGTGGTCCCGGGGCCGTACGAACAGCTCCACCCCTTCTATTCCCTCAGTCAGCCTTTGCACAGCCGGCAGGGGTATCAGCGGGTCCTTTTCTCCCAGCATAAAGGTAACAGGGAAAGAAACTTTCCTTAGCACTTCTCGCAATCCGGATCGATCCACCCGGAAATCATCCAGCGACAGCCAGGTACGCAGCAGGCAACGCCGGCGAACTTCATCGCGCAGGAAAAACTGAAGAAAACGAAGGGAAAAAGTATCGAGCAAACGCAGCTGATGAAAGCGGCGGGCCAGGTTGAGCAGCCACTGCGGCCGGTTAAGCAAACGAATCCATAAACGACGAAGGAAAAGCGGAACTCCCTGGGGGAAAGCCATCCCCCTGGTGCCCAATCCGTCCGGAGCGATCAGCCAGGCCCGCTCCAGTCGCCCTGCAAAGCGATCGAGCATCGACAGCACGATACGGCCGCCGAAACTAAAGCCCAGCCAGGTGAAGCTCGAACGGTTTTCTTTTTTCAGAATGCTCAGCACTATCGCCTCAATATCAGCTGCTCCGTAGTGGTCCGCCTTCCATTCGCTTCGGCCGTGGTAAGGCAGGTCGACGGCGTACAGCCGAAAGCCCTTGCTGTAAGCCTCAAAGGGAGAAAATAGCGCCGCACTATCCCCGAAGCCGTGCAGGGCGATGAGCAGTCCAGGCCCTTGCCCTGTCCGGTAGCAGTGAATTCGACCTTGCGGCAGCGTGATATAGTGCGATTGCATAGACAAGCGTTCCCTGATATAGCTGCTTTGTTCAAAGCAAAACTCAAAAGCCGAAAAGATAGCAAATTTTTATCATAGGGATCGACAAGGTATTTTTCAGTGAATTTCGCCCCCGCTGCCGATCTCCGGGAAATATCAATTTTCGGGGAGGGGGCTGCCGGGCTTGGTCGGGGAAAGGACAGTACAGACTGCTGCTTTCAAACTCATCGAAACTATGTTAACATTGGCGTCGTTGGATGTAAAAATGTAAAACCATGATACGCATCCTGTACGTCGCCTTACTTTGTTTTACAAGTGGAGTGCTGTTAATCTCCTGTAAGGTAAAGGACTATCCCTCCGACTCCCGCCCCGTCACCCACGAGCAATGGGACAGCCTCGTCAAACGGCACGTCACCCCGGCAGGCTGGATCGATTACCGGGGCTTTCAGCGCGACAGCAACCGGCTCAAGGCCTACCTCGACCTGCTGAGCCGCCACCACCCCAACGATGAGTTCTGGAGCAGGGAGGAGCGCCTGGCCTACTGGATCAACGCTTACAACTCCTTTACCGTCAAGCTGGTCATCGATCACTATCCGGTGGAAAGTATTAAGGATATAAAAAGGGGGATCTCTTTTGTAAATACGGTTTGGGATATCAAATTCATTGATATTGAAGAACGCACCTACGACCTGAACAACATCGAACACGGCATCATCCGCCCGAAGTTTGACGAGCCGCGCATCCACTTCGCCCTCAACTGCGCCGCCAAGTCCTGCCCCAAACTGCGTAATGAGGCCTATACGGCCGAAAGGCTTGACGAGCAACTCACCGAACAGGCGGAATATTTCCTCCAGGAAACTTCAAAAAATGTCATTCAGCCCGGTCAGCTGAAACTGTCCAAAATTTTCAACTGGTACAAAGGAGACTTCACGGACAACGGGACGCTTATCGAATACATCGACCAGTACACGAAGGTGGATATCCAACCTGATGCGGGTATTGAATACCTGGATTACAGCTGGGCGTTGAATGACTTGCCGGAGGGGGAATGATAGTTTCACTGGCTCACCGAATCACAACTTCACATTCTTCAGCTGCCGTTGCACATCGCGTTTGACATCCTTTTCCTTGATGGATTTGCGCTTGTCGTGGACCTTCTTACCCTGGGCCAGGGCGATCTCGAGTTTGGCGAAGCCGCGGTCGTTGACATACAGGCGGGTGGGCACGATAGTATAGCCGCGTTCCTTGACCCGCTTTTCCAGTTTGCGCAGTTGATGGCGCCGCAGGAGGAGTTTGCGCTCGCGCCGCGTGTCGTGATTCTGGATATTGCCGTGCTCGTATTCGGCGATGAAAAGGCTCTTGACGTAGAGCTCGCCGTCCTTGAAATGGCAGTAGGCGTCACGCAGGTTGGCATTGCCGCCCCGGATGGATTTGATTTCGGTGCCCGTCAGTTTGATGCCGGCTTCGTATTTCTCCAGGAATTCGTATTCGTAAGAAGCGCGCCGGTTGACGATATTGATGTTGTGTTTGGGTTTATTTCCTGCCATATCTTGCTTGTTGTCGATTGTTTTGCGAAAGCACAAATATACTAATGGTGAAGGACACAAGTAACTGATCATTTAATCCAATTGGATCCTATTGATGATCAATGAAGTACAAGCTGATATAATGTTCAGACACTTTGTTCCTTCACCACTAACAGCGGCCGGGGGGCAAAGGGTTCACTGATGGTGCCGGATCTCTGATCATCACATCAACAGATTCAGGCTGGATTGAGAGACGACCGCTTAACCTTCCGGTCCTAATTGTACAAAATCGCTTATCTTTAATGGCCAGCAATCCATATGCAAATGAAAACAGGCAAGTGTGCAATTTCTTTCCTGTCTCGCTTAGTAGTTGTATTTCTTTTCATTTCAATTCTGTTGTATGGCGTTTCCGTCAATGCCCAGGCCTCCTTTAATTTTCAACATTTTCCGGCTGATCATCCCCTTTCTCATCCTATCATTCAGGGAATCACGCAGGACCGGCAAGGGTTCATATGGTTCGGAACCAAGCAGGGGCTGATCCGCTTCGACGGCATTCACACCCTGATCTTCAAGCACCGCCCCTTTGATGCTGCCAGTATCTGTTCCAACGACGTTTGGGCGGTTTGTGAAGACCACGAACAGCCCTTGCTGTGGGTCGCCACCCTGGGCGGATTGGCTCGCTTGGACCTGCTCAAAAAACAATTCCGGAATTACTTATATCATCCCGATTCTTTACTGACCCGAAGCGGCCCTTCGGCCAAGGACATCACCTGTGTCACCCAAGGCGAAGACGGAAAGGTATGGCTCGGCACCGGAGGCGGTGGACTGAACTCCTTTGATCCGGAAACGGAGAAATTCACTTACTACTATCCCAATAGCACTACGGATTATAAAAGCGATTACAACCACCTGGGATATGTCGGGGAAGATGCCCGCGGCCATATCTGGTTCGGAACGCAGGCCGGCCTGTTGCGCCTCGATCCGGCCTCGGGAGAGATGACTTCCTTCCGGAAGGATATCGGTTTATTGAAAACCAATTTTGCACTGACGATAGATTCCGCGGGACAAGTTTGGGCATGCACCCAAAAGGGCATTTTCCGATATGACGAGAGGAAGGAAACCTTTCGGCGCTTGCCGGTTGATACGACCGGCTGGAAGAAACGCTTCGGAGTGGGATGGTCCGCTGTTTATCCGGAAACGATGCTGGTTGACCAGCAGGGACAACTGTGGTTCGGAGGCTGGGATACCGGTCTTTTTGTTTTTGATGAAAAAACGGCTCAGCTCCGTCACTTCCAACACGATGATTCAAACACAGCGAGCATTGGTCACAATTCCATTTATACGTTGTTTGCCGATCGGAACCAGCGTCTTTGGATCGGAACGAACGGAGTAGACCGCCTGGACCCCTATTTCCAAAAATTTGAATTTATCCCCCTTAATAAACATCCGGATAACAAAGGCTCTGTTCCTGTTGGCGGGATTTCGGAAGACCCTAGCGGTAACCTGTGGCTGAGTTCTATAGGTAACGGAATTACCAGATTTAACCCTGTTGAATATACCCAGCAATCTTTTTTTCCGGCTCCTCCCGGGCCGGGGAGTGTGCGCAACTTTATCAGGAATACGCTGCCGGCTCCCGACGGCCGGCTTTGGGTGGAAACCTGGATGACCGGCCTGCATACATTTGACCCGGTGTCCAAACGCTTCTTCTCTTTTCCCGATATCGAAGGATTAAGCGTTCCCCCCGATCGCTTCTGGCAACTCGACGAGGAGATGATCGCCTTCCGGGCCGAACGTAAGCTCTATTTTTACGAGCTGGAGAAAGGGGTTGCGACAACGCTCCCCGATTCTTTTGCCACGATCTATTCGGGACCTCCCTTCTTACCTACCCTGATGAAAGACTCCAAAGAATTTATCTGGCTAGGCTTGGAAGACGAAGGACTGGTGCGGTATGATCCTCGCAGTCAGCAATGCATCCAGTTTCTCCAGGATCCCGCAAACCGGCTCAGCCTGTCCGGAAATAAGGTGTATGCTTTGCTCGAGGACCAAAAAGGCAATATCTGGATAGGCACCTACGAACAGGGCCTTAACTTGCTGATATGGCCGGAGGAACCAGGCGGCGACCCCTATTTCCGGCACTGGCTGGAAAGCAACTCGAGGCTGCCGTCCAACCAAATACTGGCTATGCAGGAGGATGCGCAGGGAATTATCTGGATCTGTACCGATAACGGAATTACCCGTTTCGATCCCGAAAAGGAGAGTTTCCAGCCATACGACGCCCGGCAATGTGGTCAGCGTTTCTTCTGGCCTCAGGTCACCCACCAAAGCCGGGACGGTATGATCTATTTCGGAGGGATGCAAGGAATTACCGCCTTTCATCCTGAGCGAATGGCCGTCAACACTCAAGCCCCTCCTGTGGTACTTACCCAATTGCGCATCGATAACCAGGTCGTAGACGTTGGGGCTCCAGGTGCAGATCATTCCCAGAAAGCCATCCCGTTGGCTCTGCCTATTGAGTATACAGAGGCCATCAACCTGACTTATGATCAAAATGATTTCACCCTGGCTTTTGCCGTCCTGGATTACACAGCGCCCGAAATGAACCGGTACCAGTATCGCCTGGAGGGATACCAGGAAGACTGGATTGCGATGGACGGGATTCTTCCCGAAGCCAACTACACCAATATTTCTCCTGGTCAGTACCGGTTTCAGGTCAGGGGCTCCAACCCCGACGGAACCTTGAATCAAGAGGACCGCGTGCTGAATATTGTCATCCGTCCGCCCTGGTGGCGAACCGGATGGGCGATCGGCGCTTATATTATTTTAGTCCTGATGGGCGCGGTCATTATTCATCGTTATGAACTCAGGCGCCGGCTCGCCAAAGCCGAGGCGCAGCAGCACCGGGAACTCTTCCGGTTTCAATCCCGGCTGTATACCAACATCACTCACGAATTCCGTACTCCGCTGACCGTTATTCTTGGCTTGGTGGACCAGCTCACTCCACAGGTCAGCGAACATGCCAAAAACAGTTTGAAAGTAATCAGACGAAACGGCAACCAGCTCCTGAACCTGGTCAATCAGTTGCTGGACCTCGCCAGACTGGAATCCGGCCATGAAAAATTTGAGCTGATGCAAGGCGATATCATCACTTTCCTTAGCTCTCTGATGGATTCCTTTCACGCGTTGGCCGATAAAAAAAGCATAGAATTAGAGTTCCGTAGCCATCTCAATGAGCTGTATATGGATTATGATCCCAACCGGCTAATGCAGGTGATGTCCAACTTGCTCTCCAACGCAATAAAATTTTCGCCGGAAGGCGGAGCGGTATTTGTATCGATCCATCACGATGCAAAACATCCCAATATTTCGGCGGGCGCGTTAATCATTAAAGTAAAGGATACGGGCAACGGCATTCCGGAAGCCAGCCTTCCTTATATTTTCAACCGCTTTTATCAAGCCCCTCTGAGCGCTCCCAAAAGAAAGGGGACGCTGAGTGACAATTTCTCCAACGGTATGACTGAGCCTTTACAATCGTCTCCCTCAGGAAGTAGCCGCGAGGGGACCGGCATCGGCCTGGCTCTGACCAGAGAACTGGTAAAACTGATGGGCGGAACCATCGATGCGATAAGCCCAGCTCCTGAAATGGGGGGGTAAAGGAAGTCAATTCACCATTGCGCTTCCGGTCAGGAACAATGCGGAAATCAAGGCTGTAAAGCCTGAACTTATGCTCAGCCGGGAGAACTCCGTACCGGGCCGGGCCGCTGTGAGGAAAGGACATCCCGCAAAGGACGCTCCCTCACTCCTGATCATTGAGGACAATCAGGATCTCGTCCGATACCTGACCGGTAGTTTGCAGCAGTTTTACCGTATTGAAATCGCTCACGATGGCGAGGAAGGTATTGCCAAAGCGATTGAAAAGATCCCTGATATAATCGTCACCGATATTATGATGCCCGGAAAAAATGGTTATGAACTCTGTCACGAATTGAAAAATCACCAGCTGACCAGTCACATCCCCGTCCTCATGCTGACGGCCAGGGCAGACAGGAGTTCGCGCCTGACGGGATGGCGGCAGGGAGCGGATGCCTACATGGAAAAGCCGTTTCTGCTGGAAGAACTGCAAACGCGCATAAACAGCTTGCTTGAGCAACGACGAAAGTTACAGGACTATTACCGGTCTCTTTCCGGTTTGCCGGGGAGTACAGCGTCTGAAGCGCCGGTGGCAGCTGGTAGGCTTGAAAATGAATTTCTGCAGCGTGTGAGTGTCATCGTTGAAGCGAATCTCGACAATACTCAATTCTCTGTAGAACAGCTCAGCCGGGAAGTTTTCATCAGTCCTTCTCAATTGTATCGAAAGCTGAAGGCGCTTACCGGTCTCAGTCCCATCGCCTATATCCGGAAAAAGCGTTTGGTGAAAGCCAGGCAGCTACTGGCTGATTCCCGTCTTTCGATTGCAACGGTGGCCGGCAGGTCCGGGTTTGAGGATCCAAAATATTTCAGCCGGATTTTTAAGAGGGAGTTTGGCGAATCCCCGACGAAGTACAGAAGCAAACTTCGCTCCTGATACCGGGTACTTTGCACGATTCGTCCCCTTAAATACATGGATTGTACTCCTTTCCGAACCAGGGATTTTGCGATTATGTGATGACACTTCACCCCATCGTAGAATCCTAATATTGGAAAATGAAAAAACTGTCTGTTACCACGGTAATCATGTGCTTTTTAACTTTCTCGGCTTGCAGTAAAGATGCTGAAGAAACCCCGGATCCCTGCGCCGCTTGTACTTTCCCAAAGGAATGCATTGATGGTCGCTGCGTCGACCCCTGCGACCTGGTGAATTGCGGCGATCTGGACTGTAAAAACGGCGATTGCGTCTGCCCCACCGGATTCGAAGGAAGCAACTGTAACCAGGAAAAAATTCCGGAGCAGGTAATCGTTACGGAAATCAGAATTCTTGATTTCGCCATGACCAGAACGGATGGTTCCGAGTGGGATGCAGGACAAAGTGACGGAACAGGCCCCAAACCCGATATTTATCCCCTGCCGGAAAGTGATCTGGCTGAGGGCAACAACCCTTACCGCGGTTCAGCCAAGATTGATGCCGGTAGCGATTCCGTCTATGTGTTTGATTTGAGGAATAGCCAGGTCTGGACGATCGACATTACCGACCCGGAAGAAATAACCGGTTTCGGACTATGGGACAGAGATAACTCAGAAGAGGAAGACGAATATTTCTTCAACCCCATGGGATTCCTTCCCTACGAACCGGGACGTCCCGGCTTCCCTAATTCAGATACGCTGCTGCTGGAAAATACCGAGCGTGGGAGCAAGGCGGAAGTGATCGTACAGTATGTTTTTTAATTTTTTGCCATAGCCGGTTGATGTGGAAGAGTGAATGGATGAAGGGAATATTGTTTCATAGTTTTGAAAAGAAGATTTCCTTTTGGTCTTTCTTAACGCCCAACTGTTGTTGAAGTGTCTCTATTAAATGCCACCGAAAGTTTTTTGACTTTCTTCCGGGTTAACAAAAAATAGTAAAGACTGCTTTTGGTCGAGTGTCCGCCCAGGCGTGGTCGGATAAACCCGCCCCTGCAGGTCGGGCAAGTCTCTGACCTCGACCCAATATCCTGCGGTCTGTGACTCCCACCCGGATTTGGGTAGCATTCTCTGGCGGTAACCACCGGCTATATACCTACAAACACCTACTTCAACCGCACCGCCGTCCCGTAAGCCAGTATTTCCGAGCATCCCTGCATGACCATTGCCGTGGTAAAGCGCACGTTGATCACCGCGTCGGCGCCCAGCTCTTCGGCGTCGGCCTTCATGCGGTGGATGGCGTGCTCGCGCGCGTCGACCATCAATTGGGTGTACTCCTTGACTTCCCCGCCGACGAGGTTCCTCAGGCCGGCGAAAATATCGCGCCCCAGGTGGCGCGCCCGAACGGTGCTGCCCCGGGCAATGTCAAGCACTTCGATGATCTCGCGGCCGGGGATGAAGTCGGTGGTGGTGATGATGATGTCTTTCATGGTGATTGAGTTCGTGTGATATGAATTTGCTGACGTAGGGGTTGCCGGGCCTTCGGCCGGCTGCCTGTGGGGGCGCTGAAGCTTCTGCTTCAGTGCTGTGGGGAATCAGTCGCTTCGCTCCTTCGATGTGGGGAGCAAGAACCGAGAACTTTGAACAATTTCTGTGGACCTGTCGGCGCCGGCCCCTCAGCGAGGCGATAGCCGAGCCCCCACAGCAAGGGCGCAGCATCGCCCTCGTCCCCACAGGCAGGCGAGCCGAGGGCGATGCCCTCCCCCTACTCTTACGGGTTCACCTCAATCTGCGCTCTTTCCCTGAAACAGGAACTACGGCTGCGCCGTCCACTCTCCGTTTTTCAACTTCGCCTCCAGAAAGTTCGTCATTTTGGTGTACAGATGCAACCGTGTATAGCCCCCGTAGATGCCGTGGTTGCGGTTCGGGTAGAAGTAGGTGTCGAACTGCTTATTGGCATCCACCAGGGCGTTGGCCATTTCGGCGGTGTGCTGGAAGTGCACGTTGTCGTCGCCCATGCCGTGCACCAGCAGGTAGTGGCCCTGCAGGCGGCCGGCGAAGTAGACCGGCGAGTTGTTGCGGTAGCCGTTGGGATTCTCCTCCGCGGTGCGCATAAAGCGCTCGGTGTAGATGGTGTCGTACCAGCGCCAGTTAGTGACCGGCGCCACGGCGATAGCGGCTTTGAAGACGTCGCTGCCCTTCAGCAGGCAGAGGCTCGACATATAGCCGCCGTAGCTCCAGCCGAAGATGCCGATGCGGTTTTTATCGGTGTAGGGCAGGTTGCCCAGGTATTTGGCCGCTTCAATCTGGTCGATGGTCTCGTAGTGGCCGAGCTGCTGGTAGGTCATCTTTTTGAATTCCTCGCCGCGCCCGCCGGTGCCGCGGTTATCTACGCAGGCGACGAGGTAGCCCTGCTGGGCCAGCATCTGAAACCACCAGTAGTTCTGGCCGCGCCAGGAATCCGCCACTCGCTGGCTGCCGGGGCCGCCGTAAAGGAACATAAAGACGGGATACCGGCGACTTTCGTCAAAACCGGTGGGCTTGATCATCCAGCCGTTGAGCTGCACGCCGTGGCTGGTGGTGAAGTCGAAGAATTCGATGTCCTGCACGCCCAGGACATCCTGTCGCTGTTGCAACACGGCGTTGTTCTCGATGACGCGGATTTCCTTGCCCCTGTTGTCGTAAACGACGAAGCTGGAGGGGGTATTGGCGGTGGAGTGCTCCAGCACGTAGTAATCGTAATTGCTGCTGAACTGCGCCTCATTCCAGCCGGCCTCTCCGGCGATGCTGCGCTCGTCCTTTCCGTCCAGGCTGACGGCGTAGATCTGCCGTTCCAGCGGCGATTTCTCGGCGGCCTGGTAGTACACTTCGCCGCGCTTTTCATCCACGCCGTAGAATTCGTCGACCTCCCATTCTCCCTCGGTCAGCTGCCGCACCAGCTTGCCTTCCATATCGTACAGGTAGATATGGTGCCAGCCGTCCATCTCGCTGGTCCAGATGAAGTGCTCGCCGTCCTCCAGGAAGGTCAGGTTGTCGAGGACCATCTCGGCGATGTAGTATTTGTTCTTCTCTTCAAACAGCAGCTCCGTTTCGCCGGTGGCCGCGTCGGTCAGCAGCAGTTCGAGGTGGTTCTGGTGGCGGTTCATCCGGTAGATACACAGCTGATTGGGATCCTTCGTCCACTGAATGCGCGGAATGTACTGGTCGCTTTCCTCGCCGGTATCGGCTTGTATGGTCTCTCCGCTCTCCAGCTCGTAAAGGTGGATGGTGACGGTCGAGTTGGTCTCGCCCACCTTGGGATATTTAAAGGTGACGTACTCGGGATACAGGCCGTCCTTGTAATTCGTCATGGTAAACTCGGGCACCGCGCGCTCGTCGAAGCGGTAGAAGGCAATCCGCTGCCCGCCGGGCGACCATTCGAAGCCCTTGACGAAGCCCAGTTCCTCTTCGTAGACCCAGTCTGTCGTACCGTTGATGATCTCGTTGGGTTGGCCGTCGGTGGTAATCTGCACGACTTCACCGGAGGTCAGGTCCTTGTAGTACAGGTTATTTTCAAATACAAAAGCCACCTTGTCCGCCGCGGGGTTGAAGGAGGCGTATTGCACCTTGCCTTCCTCGTAGACCGGGGTCAGCTCCTGCGATTTGCGATCGTACACGTAGGAGAACTCCCTCGTGGAGCGCCGGTAGATGCTTTCCTGCTCGCTCGCCAGCAGGATTTTGCTTTCGTCGCCACTGAAGGAGTAGGCATCGATGCGGAAGTCAACCTCTTCGATATTCGCCGGATCGAGGATGGTCGCGGTCAGGGCGCCGGTGGTCAGGTCGTACTGCAGAATCCGGTTGCCTTCCAGGCGGGTGTAATGCTGACCGTCCAGCAGAAAGTTAAAGCCGGGGACCGACTGTGCGTACAGTTCTCCGCTGGCCCAGATCTGCTCGAGTGTGAGGGTGCGCTGGGCGCTCAGGGTGCTCAGGGTGAGCACGAAGGTGAAAAGTAGAAGCGCGTATTTTTTCATTGTGCAGCTTGGTTTTATTGAAAAGACAAGGAAGGCAAAGATAAGGTTTTGGGGAGAATGGTTGTATGGTGGTCCATAGTCGATGATCGATGGTCTACAGCCGGGGCAAATACACCGGTGGGTTGGGAATTGTTCAAAAGTTCTGGGTTCAATGGTTCAATAGTACGTTGCCCGGTGGAGCCTTGAGCCTTGAACCTTGAGCCTTGAATCTTGACCGGCCATTTCGCGTAAGGGGAAAAGAACTTTATGTCGCAAGACACGGGGGCGCAGGGGATGGACCTGAAGATAATCTATCACCAATAACCTTTTCAATTCTGGAATACTCGAAAAGGGCTTGTTTGGGTAAGCCGCGTAGCGGCGGCAGACTGTAGCCTGGGGCGCAAGCCCCAGGAAAATGAGCGCATAATATTCGTATGTACAAGCTGTATAGCGGCGACATATTATCAACTTGAGCCCTCAAATCTTTCAACCCTCCAATTCCTCCAGTCGCTCGATGATCCGCCGGTATTCCTGGCGGCGATTGGCCACGGTGGGGGCGGCGGCGCGTTCCTGGCAGTCTTTCAGCGGGCAGCGTTCGCAGGTGGTGTTCACCTCGCGGTGGGAGATGGCGGGATCGTCGAGGAAGCGCACCTGTTCCTTGAGCGTGTCGGTGACCAGCAGGCCGATGGTGACGCTGACGTTGCGGTCCGGTTTGGGGTAAGCGGGGCGGGCGATGGTGAGGCAGAGGTACTCGTCTTCCGTGCCCAGGTATCGCGACAGCTGCGCCCGCACGATGGTATTGACGAATTTGCCTTCCTGCTGCATCTGGTTCAGGTCGTGGAGCAGCGACAGCGACACCCAGCGGCGGCAGTAGTGCTCGAAGAGGCCGTTGCCGTGGGGGCGGTGCCGGTGGTTGAGGTGCAGCTCCTTATCCATCTCGAAGCTGTCCTTCAACGGGTCGTGCACGAAGCGGAAGAAGAAGAGCTTGCTCATGTCGAAAAAGCGCGGCAGGATGTTGGTCAGGCGATGATAGAACATCTCCGGGGTGGCGTCGTACTTTTCCATCATTTTCAGGAAGGCCTCGCCTTTCCACTGCGGATGCTTAAAGAAGGCCTCCAGATCCCCGACGATGCGGGCCCGCGGGATGTGCAGCGCCACCGAGAAGTAGATGGCTTTGGAGTGGTTGAGCACTTCTTCGAAGCTGCGGCCGCGCAGGAGGGAGGAAGTATTGGCGCGTTCCTCCAGGTCCAGGTAGTTGAAGCCCAGCTCCTTGCCGTACTGGAAGGCGCGCTGCATGGGCGTGAGGCGGTCGTTGAGCAGGAGTTGCCTGCCTTTCGGCAAAAAGACGGAGCGCAGATTTTGCAGCTCGGGGTGATCTTCCAGACCGTTATCAACGATGGTGTAACCATACTCCTCTTCGAGCAGCTTGCGTAAAAAATCGCCGGAGATGGGGCGATCGGCAGGAACTTTGTGTTTTTCAATAAATGTCTCTACCCTCTCCTCCAGCTCCTCGAAATAATTGCTGTGCAGTTCCAGGTAGGAGCGCAGCGCGCCGAAATAGAAATTCTCCTCCCGCAGCGCGTAGTTGCGCGACAGCTCCAGCAACGTGGAGATGAAGGCCCCCACCCGCGCCGGCGCATTGGCGATGATCTCTACCACTTTCGTCAGCTCGATGCCGAAGAGGTCGAGCGGCAATTCGTTAAGGAAGTTGGACCGCAGCAGGTCACCCACCGGCGCCAGTCCCTCGCTAAGGCCGGGACCGGTCAGTTCATCCGGCTCCACTCCCAGGGCGCCGGCCAGCGCCTCGATCTTGTTTATACTGGGATACTTCTTCCCCTTCTCAATCTCGTTGAGATAGGAAATCGACATCCCCGATTTTTCCGACAACTCGGCGAACGACAAGTCCCGCTGCTGCCGCAACTGCTTGACCTTCAAGCCGAAAATGATTCGCTCGTTCTGATTCTTGGTGCTCATCAACCCCTAATGTAGGGGATTTTAGCGAAATTTCGCAGGGAGATTTGCTGGAACGATGGGTTGCAAGGTATTTTTAGCGAAAAAGCGGGACGCGAGAGGCGCCGCCTGACAGGCGAGAGGCGGCGCCTTTAAGGGCGCCTCCTCTCTTTGTGTTCTTTTTGGTTGTATGACTAAAATCCTTCTCAGCGGGAAAAAAAGGGTGCGCCGGCCACTTTTCTCCACAGCCACTGAAGCACTAAACTTGGCGCAAAAAGATGAATTACAGCTTTTAGTGTATACATGCTGAAGATGTTATGGTGTGCCAGTAAGGACAGAAAAAATGCACTCACTTTTATCCCTGGTTTGAATACGATTTTTTCGGCCTTTAAACTGTTTGGGTGCTTGATGATGCCGGAATTTTCCCATTGATTCAAAGCAGCAATTAATTGCTTTTCATTCAAGTCAATTGGTTTTTTCTCACTCGTCAAGTTGTCGAAAAGGAAAAATTTGCTTCTCTCAGTCTTAATGTGATGGGCGGCGCTCTCATTGAATTTCAATAAGAAATAATCCTTCATTTTTTTCCCCATCTTGACTACCTCAGCTCGATAAAGACTGTGGGATGCAATGGAGAAATCGCTGAGCACCTCAATGAATTTTGAACTTATCAAAATAGCATAAAACGAGGGAATACCTACCGCGGACAAACGGTCAGTCGCTTTGGCTCGTTTTTGCATTTTAAAAGCACTGAGGTTAAGTTCCATTCCTTCGGCATAGCTGAGCTCCCATATGGAATCAGGGGCATCATATTTGTACCCCAATGTCATGGTTTCAATTTGGGGGCTACAGCCGATTTCAGATGGATTAACTGAGTTTTCCATTTCAAAAAAGTACATGCGGGGCATTCACTTCCTCTGAATATTTGGCAAAGGTTCAAAATTAACACCTTTTATTCCTTCCTTCTCACTAAGAACTTTGACTGGTTCTGTCACCACTATTCCTGAAATAAACGGAATTTTAAAAACGTCATATGTGAAATCACTTTTTAGCAATAGTTTTTTCAATACAGGCGGTTTATTCTTTATTGCAATTTCTTTTACTTCTCTAAAACTCCTAATGTTAAGACGATCTTTCTCCAAAATATTCCAATTCGCATCAAATTCTTGTCGAACATAAATGCTCTCATCGAATTCGACCTCTTCATCATTCAGAGAACACTTTAAGTAAAAAAACACGTAGTCAGAGTATTTTTTCTTTTTATGAACTAGCTCTGCTTCAGCGTAAGCGTAGGACATGATATTAAAACATTCCAAAACGGATAAAAATCTTTTGCTAATTATTTGTCCCCCGCTAGCAGGTACACAACTTATCAGATCCGTTAGTTTTGCTTCATCCAAAATCAGAACCGACTTCAAATTGGGTTCAAGTTTACTATTCTGCCAATGGTAAATAGAGTCAGCTGCTCCATAATCGTATCCCTCTACCATTTCAATGCTCTGAAAAGAAGGTTTTCCAACAATTTCCGGATCGGTGCTTGGCTTGATTTTAAAATAATTCATGGGTTATCGATATGATTAAATTTCTCCCTCAATTAGAGAGCCCGCCGAAAACCCCTAGGTATCCTTCGGCATTTTCGGCGGGTCTCTTAGTCACTTTGGTACCATATGGTTTAGTTGCAAATAGGAAAAAGTTTTATGGAACACTGAAAACTACCTGGTCTAATTTTTTACCATTGCTCAATTGCCCTTTAATTGAATCAATCAACGATTTAAGCTTATTGAAGATAAATTCGGGACTTTCATTACCATATAGTATCTCCATGGAATCCAGCGTCTCAGATAACCTTTGATCATAAAGCCTATGTGCAGTATCATATCCATTGTGTACCGATAAATCTAAACTAATGCCGTTTAAGTGATCATTCATATGGAATTTTCCCGAACGCGCAGCTTTTTGAACAAGGGAATTTCTTTTAAATGCCCATGGAATTACATGATGAGCCTGGAATCCAGTTGGAGTCTTAAGTATAGTTCTCAGCTGGCTTCCACTTTCACGAATTCCTTTGCTAAAATAAATAACTCCATCCACTTCTTTAAGCCACAGTTTGGCATTTGTATTTGTAGCCGTCTTTATTACCTTAAAACACAACCTTGAACCGGAGGCCGTCCATCCAACAAAGGGAATAGTCGAAGCTAAGCTAATTAAAGCGTTTTCCTTATCCCCTTCAATGAGGTAAAGTCCTGCGTTGACAAAATCAGCTCCTTCGCCCAAGCCAGGTATTAAACCTACCAGGTCCAGAACCGTATGAACAGTCCCCGAAAAAACATTGAGAAAGGCATGACCCACTACTTTCCATTTCGGCCACGTAGGGTGCAGTTCCTTTAAGATGGCAATTTCTGCTTCAACCTGAATTATTATCAGGGGATCTATGTTATCGTCCAGTGCAAGGAAAAGTAACCTCGCCCGCTCATCAGGATCTGTAGTACTGTTATAACTGTCATAGATCGTATTGATAAGGTGCGTGTGGGTGTTCAAATAATTGATTTGATGAGTTTCAAAAGCAAAAACAACATCTAGATTCTCCAACATTTCCGCATCTGAAATACCATCATAATAAGGTAGCAAGTCAGATCCGCTTCCTGAACCGCCGCCACTGCCCCCACCACCGGAACCTCCGCCATCACCCCCACCATCACATTCCTGACAACTACTATCTCCATCACAGACATACTCGTAATAAGTACTGCACTCCTCCGCTCTCGGCATCACTTCATCATCTGCAGTGAGTGCGTAAATCGTCTCACATCTCGTCACCTCCACCCAATCGCAACTTCGGGGTTGTACTTTCGTTTCTTCCTTTTGTAATTCGTCATCCCCGTTCTTCAGTAGCCAATCAATATACTTCCCCCAAAAATTCGGACCAGCAGTTAAGTTGAAATTTGTCTAACTTTAAACTGCAATCAAGGTCATGAAAAAGCAACGCAGAAAATTCAGCAAAGAGTTCAAACTCAAAGTCGT
>Ga0102943_1000801_pt1 | contig 20333 bp, 13 predicted proteins | sample SalPonC_black_MG_FD_78174 | JGI IMG/M metagenome (GOLD analysis project Ga0102943, IMG submission 78174) | Salt pond soil microbial communities from South San Francisco under conditions of wetland restoration - Salt Pond MetaG... | ecosystem: Environmental > Aquatic > Marine > Intertidal zone >...
AAGTTAAAAACTATTTTTGAACGAATAATTTCCCTGATTGAACAGTACCATCCGGATGAATTAGCTGTTGAAGCTCCTTTTTATGGGAAAAATGTTCAGTCGATGTTAAAATTGGGCCGGGCACAGGGAGTGGCAATTGCTGCTGCATTATCTCGTTCTATACCTATTTTCGAATATGCGCCACGAAAAATAAAAATGTCTATTACCGGTCAGGGCAATGCATCAAAGGAGCAAGTGGCTATACTTTTACAAAAGTTATTAAAGTTAAAAGAACTCCCTGCAGAGCTGGATGCTACGGATGGATTGGCGGCTGCTATGTGCCACTTTTATCAGGACAACACCTTAAAACCAGATAAAAGTTATAACAGCTGGAAAGATTTTATGAATAAAAATCCGGGAAGGATAAAAAAATAGCCGGCTATAAACCGGCTATCTTATAATTTTTTAGATTAACAATTTTTTATTGTAATTGGAATACAATCGGGAATGTAAATCGAACTCGTACAGGACGTCCTCTTTGGCTTCCGGGCTTCCATTTGGGCGAAGATCTCACAACGCGTAATGCTTCCTTGTCAAGCGAAGGGTCTACGCCACGAACAACTACAGCATTGGTTACATTACCATCAGGACCAATGTCAAACTGAACATAAACCCTGCCACTAATACCGTTTTCCTGAGCAATTACAGGATAATTCAGGTTTTGTTGGATATACGTACGAAAAGCATCACTGCTTTGTCCCTGGAATTCTGGCATGTTCTCAACAACAAAGAAAACCTCTTGTTCCTCAACTACTTCTTCTTCCTCTTCAAACTCAACGATATCAATCTCGGTATCCTGATCGGCCTCTGTATCTTCTAAAATAAGCTCATCCTCGATTTCCACATCATCCTCAACAATGTTGATAACTTCTGTTGTCTGTGGTGGAGGAGGTGGAGGCGGTTCGTTTTGTTGACGTGTAATAGGAATGATTTCCTCTTCTACTTCCATATCCTGAACTTGTCCCAATGAATCTAATCCTTTAGGACGGGTTCCCCATTCAAATGCAAGGAGTACAAGTCCTAAAACAATTACATAACCTAATTGAAGAAAGATTCCTCTTTTCTTTTCAAGATTAACTTTATCAGATTTTTTTATTTCCATGTTGGTTTATTTTTTTGAATGCCTAAAAATAAATAATATAATAATGTTTTTCAAACCTTTTGTTAATAAAATTTAATCCCGGGTGTTTGTTTTATTGTTAATACGTATATTAATAGTTTGTGTTCCGCCAAAACCTTGTTTATTTGCTTGGATACTTGAATCTTTAAAACGAAAAATGATTAAACAATATTGCTTTAGTTATTTAAACACCTTTTTTTAATATTTGGGCGTAAAAATAACTTTCTTATTTAAATAAAAAAATGTATTTTCGCATAAATTTTGAAAAGAAATTTTGTTCTTATTTAAATATTCTGGGGCATTAGCTCAGTTGGCTAGAGCGTTTGACTGGCAGTCAAGAGGTCATCGGTTCGACTCCGATATGCTCCACAGGAATAATAAGCGATTAAAGATGTTTAACTCTTTAGTCGCTTTTTTTATTTGCATTTTTGGGGTTATTTAGCTGTTTCTATTGTTTTTCCTTGCTATTTTTTCAATATTCCATCTTAATAATTATCACCTTTATCTATTTACTTGTTCGTCAGTTGATTATTTCGTAAATTTGATTGTCTCTATAATTGCTGGAGTATACAATATAATCTACAATCTAAAATAAAATGATTATGATACGATTAAAAGAACTTTTTAAAAAAGAGTATGTTAAGATAGGTGCAATCATCGCATCTATCTTTTTTTTAAGCATAAGTCAGGCATTAATTGCCCAAAACCCTATCATGAGATTTCCCGATGTCTCAGAATCTACCATTGTCTTTTCATGTGGTGAAGATCTTTGGACGGTACCCATTGAAGGGGGTGTTGCTACTAAAATTACTTTCAATGATGGTCAGGAAAGTCACCCTGAATTTTCTCCCGATGGTAAGCTTATTGCTTTCACCGGTCAATATGATGGTAACAGCGATGTTTTTGTGATGAATAAATATGGAGGTGATATTAAAAGAGTAACTTATCATCCGGGAAGAGATGAAGTGATTGGATGGCACCCTGAAAAAAACAAGATTATGTTTACTTCATCAAGGAACAGTACAACCCGGTATACTAAAATGTTTTTGATCTCACCAGACGGGGCCGGTTTAGAAGAGTTAATTATGTATGATGCAGCCCGCGGTAGCTTTTCTCCCGATGGAGAAAAAATAGCCTATAATAAAACAAGCAGAGAAGACAGAACATGGAAAAGATATAAAGGAGGTCGCGCACAGGAAGTGTATATCTATGATTTTAATACGGATGAAGAAATAAATATAAGCCAATTTATTGGAACCGACAGAATCCCAATGTGGATAGGAGATAAAATTTATTTTAGTTCAGACCGTGAGAAAACGTTGAATATATTTGCTTATAATACGAAGGATGAGTCATTGGAGAAAATAACCAATCATTCTGAGTATGATATTCGCCGTCCAGGTTATGGAAACCATAAAATTGTTTATGAAAATGGAGGAGATATTTGGTTGTTGGATGTTAATACCAAAGAGTACGCGAAGGTTGATATTCAGGTTTTAGCCGATATGGAAGCTACTCGTCCCTACCTGAAAGATGTAAGCAGGGAAGTTACTGAAATAGGAATTTCTCCTTCCGGAGAGAAAACGCTAATTACAGCACGTGGAGAAATTTTTACGATTCCGGTAAAACATGGGCAAACTAAGAATTTAACCAATAACTCCGGAACTTACGATCGTGGAGCTGTATGGTCACCCGATGGTGAAAAAATTGCCTATTTATCTGACAAATCAGGCGAATATGAAATTTATATTGTTAATCCTGAAGGAGAAACAGAGGCAGTAAAACTTACCAGTCACCCCGATGGCTACAGACACTCATTAAAATGGTCGCCCGACAGCAAAAAAATAGCTTTTACCGACCAAACGCTTACTCTATATTATTTAGATATAAATACAAAAAATATTGTAAAGGTTGATAAAGCAAACTATGAAAATGTGGATGTATCGATACATAAAAAGCCCATTTCAGATTATAGCTGGTCGCCCGACAGCCGTTTTATTGCTTTTAGCAAGATGAATAGTAGCTATATGTACCAGGTATATTTATATTCTTTAGATACCAAACAGGTTAACTGTGTAAGTAATGGTTTGTTTCATGATTTCGGACCGGTATTTACTCAAAATGGAGCCCATCTGCTCTTTATTTCTAATCGCCGGTTTAATCCTACATATTGTGATATGGAGTGGGAAATGGTGTATAAAGATATTGCCGGTATTTATGCGTTAACATTAAAAAAAGATGGCCCTTCTGTCATTCCATTTGTCCCGGGAGAAAACAGTGACAAAAATAAAAACAAACCTTTGGTTACTGTTGATTTTGAGGGGATACAAGACCGTGTTGAAGCGTTGCCTCTTAAACGGGGGAACTATAGACGATTATCGGTTAATGAGTCAGCACTCTTTTATTTTAATGCCGAAGACGGAGATTTTAACAAGTTTGAATTTAGAGTTCCTGAAAAGATGAACCTATATCAATACACTTTTGAAAATCAACAAGCGCAAGAATTGTTAAAAGGGGTAAACGACTATAGCCTCTCTTTTAATGGGAATAGCATTGTTTATAAAAAAGGGAATAATGTAGGAGTGTTAAATACGGCTTCATTAAAAGATGAACAGGTAGATCTTAATGATTTAGAATTTTGGTATAACCCTGTTGATGAATGGCATCAGATATTTAACGAAGCCTGGCGCCTGGAAAGAGATTATTTTTATGAACCTAATATGCATGGTTTAGACTGGGAGGCCATGAAAGAAAAATATGGTCAGTTGATTAAAAGAGCTTCTTGTCGTTCCGATGTTGGATTTATCATTGGCGAATTAATTGGCGAGTTAAATACATCTCATACCTACGTTTATGGGGGTGATTCTAAAAGAAATGCAGATTATGTGAATGTTGGACAATTGGGTGTGGATTGGAAAATTGATGACGAAAATAAATTATACCGGTTTGGGAAAATTTATAAAGAACCGGATTGGTCCCGAGAGATTTGGCCACCTCTGGCTAAACCGGGGATTAATGTTTCAGATGGCGATTATTTGTTAAAAGTAAATGGTAAAAAGGTTCGTTCCGGTAAAAATATTTATAGTTATTTTATTGGATTGGCTAACCAGCAAATTACTATAACCGTAAACTCAAAACCCTCCTTAGCCGGAGCCCGTGAAATTGTTGTTGAACCTGTAAGAAGTGAGAGAGGAATAAGATATATGGCCTGGCTGGAGCATAACAGGAAAGTTGTAGAAAAAGCATCCAATGGGAAAATTGGATATATTTACCTGCCAGATACCTATAATGGATCTGCTACCGATTTTCCAAAATATTTTTATTCTCAAACTAAAAAAGAGGGGATTATATTAGACGGTAGATTTAATGGTGGAGGATTGGATCCTGAAATTTTCTTGCAACGATTACAGAAAAAACCACACGGTTACTGGACCCGCAGATATTCGCATGATCAACCTATCCCGTTGCTTGCTGTTGATGCACATATGGCTTGTTTAACCAACAGGTATGCAGGTTCGGGAGGTGATGAGTTGCCCTATGAGTTTCAATTAAATAATATGGGACCGGTTATAGGAACCCGAACCTGGGGTGGATTAGTAGGCGTTTCTATGTTCTTACGATTAATTGACGGCGGTGGACTTACTGCTCCTGATTATAGGATTTATAATGCAAAAGGTGAATGGGTGGTTGAAAATGTTGGTGTTTATCCTGATATTGAAGTAGAGATTGATTCGAAGAAAATGTCTGAGGGGTATGATACCCAGTTAATGAAAGCGGTTGATTATTTAATGAATAAGATAGATGAAGAACCGCAAAAATTCCCCAAGCACGAACCATATCCGGTATATGAATAATGAAAAAGGTTGTTTATTAAAAGTGCTGTTTTTTTAGCCGGTTTTTAATAAATGGAAAGCTAAATAAAATGAGGCGATGACTCCGAGTCATCGCCTCGTTCTTTAAAATAGGTAACAGCATAATATTACTAATCCATATAATTATCCCGTATTTCTTTAAACTCTGACCCTTCTTTCCATTTGGGGAAGTCATTGTTGTTAGCCAGTTCGTATCCTATCCGGAACATAAGTTTAGCATCATCCACAATTCCCTCAAAACTCCATGTTTTTGGGTCGTATTCATCAGTTGGTTTATGATAATAGTAGTTAAGCCATTCTTTTTCCATCTGTGCTGCCCATTCTTTTCCATATTCTCTGCTATCACAATTTCCGCGGGCAAACATTGCGGGTACCCCTGCCCGGGCAAAGCTGAAGTGGTCGGCACGGTAATACATGCCGGTATGTGGATTGGGATCGGGTAAAACATAACGGTCATACTCTTTGGCAAAACGTTTTAAATAGTCGTCTAACTCTGATTGTCCGTACCCTGTCACCATAACATCTTCATACGGGCCAAAAGGCAATAAAAGGTCGTTATTAATATTGGCTACTGTTTTGTTTAATGGGAATACGGGATTTTCAACATAATATTTCGATCCAAGGAGACCTTGCTCTTCTGCTGTGGGCGAAAGAATCATAATGGATCTGGAAGGGCGTTTTTTTAGATGTGCAAAAGCTTCTGCAATTTCTAACATCCACGCTGTAGTTGTTCCGTTATCGACGGCTCCGTTATAGATAGAATCGCCATTCATAGGCTCTCCAACTCCTAAATGGTCCCAATGTGATGAATATACGATTACTTCATCGGCACGATCAGTACCCGGAAGAATACCGATAACATTTTTTGAGGTTGCCAATCGATAACTGCTTTTGATAGAGAAATTTATTCGGGCATTCAGGTTGATAGGTTCAAATCCGGGGTTTTTAGCTTTTTCTTTTAATTCATCGAAGTTATATCCTGTCAAAGAAAATAGCTCATGAGCTGCATTATTGGTAATCCATCCTTCCATCGCGCACATCGAAAGATAGTTGTCGTCAGGTTTTAAGTAGAGTTTAGGAATAGTAGCTCCGTTTAGCACAACACTCCACGGGTATCCCGCAGGCTCGGTTTCATGGATGATAAGTATACCTTTAGCTCCCTGGCGGGCAGCTTCTTCGTATTTATAAGTCCAACGCCCGTAATAGGTCATTGCATTGCCGTTAAAGAAATCTTTATTTTCTGTTCCAAATCCCGGATCATTTACTAAAACAACCACTGTTTTGTCTTTTACATCTATCCCTTCGTAGTCGTTCCAATTATATTCAGGGGCTACAATTCCATAACCGGCAAAAACTAACTCAGAATTTTTTATCTGAATATCATCAACCAATTGTTTGGAAAAGGCTACAAAATCATCTTTGTAACTTAATTCAAGTGTGGAATAGCGAAAATTAATCTGCATCTTCTCATCAGGTTTGTTAGTAACTTCAACCATTGGAACTTCTTGTATGTAACTTCCGTTTACTGCCGGCTCTAAGCCAATATGCTTATATTCATTGATGAGAAAATCAACTGCTTTCTCCTCTCCCTTGGTAAAAGGTTTGCGACCCAGAAACTCATCAGAAGAAAATTTAGTTACAATTCTTTTCATATCATTACCATTAATTGTTGACTCAGCTTTCTGATAATCTGATTGGCATGATGTTAGTAGTAAGATGATTGTAAGACTGAATAACACTGACTTATAGTTCATGATATTGTTTTTTATTAGTACCTTTTTTTACTCATCGAAAATAATATTTTTAATCATGAAAAACGAAATTACCCATGTTTTATTCTTAATTTTATATGTTTAAATAAAACCTACTGATGATGAGGAAATTGTTTTTAACAAGTTTGTTAATTGCCGTGTTTTATCCAGTTTTTGCTAATCAACACGCATTTAATATAACTTCGGAAATTAAAGAAGTTATTGTGTTTAGAGATGGAGCACAGGTTGAAAGGAAAAGTTCAGTGAACTTACCTTCCGGGATTTCTACCTTTGTTTTAACTGAGCTTCCGCGGAATATAAATCAGCAAAGCATTCAATTATCCGGTTTGGGCGATTTTACTATTCTATCTGTAAATTATCAGCTCAACTACCTTAACAGTAAAGAAAAATCAAAAGAAGTTAAATTGCTTGAAGATAGCTTGGTGTATTGGCAGCATAAGAAAGCTGGATTACAGCAGAAGTTGGAAATTTATCAAGTAGAGCAAGGGATTTTATTAGCTAATAGATCTATTGGAGGGCAGCAAACCGGACTAAATCTGGAGGCATTGAAGTCAGCGATGAAGTATTTTCGTGCCGAACTGAATCGAATAAAAGAAAGTGAGCTAAAAACGAATTCTCAAATTAAAGAAGCAACGGAACAAATCCAAAGAATTCAAAATCAGTTGAATAATAAGCAGAGCAGAAGAAATGATCCCACATCAGAAGTTGTGGTGCAGGTTCAGGCTTTAAAGCCATGTAAAGGAGTTTTTTATTTAAAATATCTAACTCCAAATGCAGGTTGGATTCCCGAGTATGATTTAAGAGCCGTTGATATTACCCAACCCGTTAAAATGAGCTATAAAGCAAAGGTTTTTCAATCCAGTGGTGAGGACTGGGAAAATGTTCAGTTAACCGTTGCAACAGGAAACCCTCAGTTAAATAATGAAAAGCCTAATCTAAATCCTTGGTATTTAAGCTTTCTCGAACCCAGGTATAATCCTTCTCGCTCACAGCTAAAACCGGCTGCAAAATTAGCTCAAACAACAGCGGTGAATCAAATGTCCATTGCTGATGAGGTGATTTTTGAGACCGTTGAGAATCAAACGAATATTTCATTTACCATTGATATTCCTTATTCTATCCCTTCGGATGGACAAAAATATGCTATACAGGTAAATTCTTTTGTTCTTGATGCTGATTACACTTATTATACAGCGCCTAAGGTTGATGAAACAGCATTTTTATTAGCAAAAATTACCGGATGGGAAGATTATAACCTGCTTCCCGGGAGTGCTAATATATTTTTCGAAGGAGCTTTTGTTGGTACATCTACCATAAATCCTATTATTGCCGATGATACCCTTGACTTATCTTTAGGGAGAGATGAGTCTGTTGTTGTTAAAAAGATTAGCATTAAAGATTTACAAAGTAAAACTTTTTTGGGGTTGAATACCAAAGAAATTATTGGATGGGAGATTAATATTAAAAATACTAAAAAGACCGCTATTTCGATTATTGTAGAAGATCAGTTCCCGGTTTCAACTCATCAGGACATTGAAGTAGAACATTTAGAAAAATCGGGGGCAAAATTAAATGCTGAGAATGGCAAATTAACGTGGAATATAAAATTAGATGCTCTGGAATCCAGAGTTTTACAAATGAAGTTTTCGGTTAAATATCCTAAAAATAAAAAGGTAAACTTGTAGATGGCAGCTTGCTGAGACACTGCTTTAGGTGTCTCAACAAAAGTTCTATTGTCCGCCAAATTCCATTAGAAAAGCTTTAATAAAACCATCAAGATTTCCGTCCAGAACATCTTGAACATTTCCTGTTTCATGGCTTGTACGGACATCTTTAATTAATTTATAAGGATGTAATACATAATTTCGTATTTGAGAACCCCATTCAATTTTCTTTTTCTCGCCTTCAATTATTGCTCTTTCCTCGGTCTTTTTGCGCAATTCTATTTCATAAAGCTGCGACTTAAGCATTCGCATGGCATTTTCTTTATTTTTTAACTGCGAACGGGTTTCCTGGTTTTCAATAACTATGCCCGTAGGTGCATGTCTTAATCGGACAGCAGTTTCAACTTTATTTACATGTTGCCCCCCTGCACCACTGGAACGAAATGTTTCCCAACTAATATCTCCGGGATTAATAGTAATTTCAATGTTATCATCAACAACAGGTGAAACAAAAACAGAAGCAAAAGAAGTATGTCTTCGGTTATTTGAATCGAATGGAGAAAGTCTTACCAACCGGTGTACTCCATTTTCACTTTTAAGAAAGCCATAAGCATATTCACCTGAAAACTCCAGGGTAACCGTATTTATTCCTGCTTCGTCACCGGGTTGAAAGTTTATTTCTTTTACCTTATAATTGTTTCTTTCGCCCCACCGAATGTACATTCTCATTAGCATTTCTGCCCAATCGTGGCTCTCGGTTCCCCCCGCCCCGGGGTTAATCTGCAAATAGGCTCCTAATGCATCCTCTTCGTTACGAAGCATGTTTTTTAACTCCAGGTCCTCAATGAGTTTGAGTGCTTTCTCATATTGGAGATCAACTTCAGTTTCTTCTAATTCACCCTCTTTGTAAAAGTCCAGGGCAACTTGTAACTCTTCTACCTGAGTTTTTATCTCGTTATAAGCATTGGTCCATGCTTTTAATTCCGAAATTTTTTTTAATTGTTTTTCTGCTTTTTGTGGTTCGTCCCAAAAATCAGGGGCCTGCGTTTTTTCTTCTTCTTCTTCTATTCGAATGATTTTACCATCAATGTCAAAGATGCCTCCTCAACGCTTCGGAGCGTTTTTCAAGTTCTTTTAGTTGTTCGCTGCTAATCATAATTAATTATTAGTTAGTTCAGATTTTTTACAAATGTAATAAATCTTAAAAGAATGTACTGTTAAACGAATAAAAAAGGGAGCTCGATGGCTCCCAAAATAAGTATGCTGAAATGGAATTAATAACCACCGCTTTGCTCCAGTTTTTCCATTTCTTTGTCGAAAGTTTCTTTATACTTTTCGTAGTCATAATCAATTTTTAAGCGCTGATCTCTTGAAAGTCTGTTATTAAGTGCTTCTTCTAAAGCATCAACACCCATTTCAATAGCCATATAACATTTATATGTGCCGGATTTGGTTTGGGTTATCTTTTCGCAGATAGTTTTTACGTTGTTTAGTTGTTGATTAATAACTTCTCTTGAAAGAGACTCGAACCTTTCTTCAACTTCTTCAACATTGTTAAATTCACGAGAGTTAACATAATTGTCGGTAGTTCCTTTAATTATGGTCTCAATTTGACCTGCAAGAGCTGCTTTACTATTGCTGGTTGCTTTTTTACGGGCAATTTCCATATCAGTGCTCTCACCAGTGGCATTCGCTCTAAAATTATTTTTATCGCTTCTGTATTCTGGTCCTGAACAGTATACTTCAACTAATGTCTCACCTTTAACATCAGTTACTTCTTTTTTTGACTTACAGCTGGTGAATGTGCTGCCAAAAACTACAGCTCCTGCCAACAATAAACCTAATGATTTGTAAATTCCTTTTTTCATAACATTGAATTTTAAATTAATAATTGTAATTTCAGTTTTATAGTTTAATGCTTCTTATTTCAGGTATTATCTCGTTTATGATCTTTTCTTTTGTTTTGTTTATTGCATCGTTGGCAGCATTATTATAATTGCCCGATTTCATTCCTTTAATAGCAGAAAGGTTTTTGGTAAAAATCTCCATTCCGGTTTTAATATTTTTGATTGAAATGCTACAATCTAAAAATGCTGTATGTAAATTGTATTGGCTCAGTTTATCGCCTTCAATAACCGATGATTTTATTTTTATCAATACATCTGCTCTTTCTTTATTTTCAGTGAATGAGAAAAAGTTTTCGGAAAGTGCTGATTTAAAAATATTGGTTACCGGCATTTTGTTATCAGGCTCTCCAAACATAAATTCTTCTGACTCAAGATACGCAAATAATTCCTTAACTTCAAAAATCAAATATGCATTCGGGAAAGTCTTTCTGTCTGTAAACATTTGTTTCAGAAGGTTATCCGGAGCATCTTGTCCAAAATAATAATCAATATCAAGTGCTGCTTTAATGATTTGTTTTTTGCCTTTGGGGGCCTTGTTTGCAATAGAGCACTCAACTGTTCCAGTGCTTTTCGATAAAACTCTTTCCCGGATATCTATTTCTAAATCGGGGAAAGAAAAAATGATGGGTATGTTTTTTAAATTTTCTGTTTCAAGAGATGTTTTGTATTTTACCTTGGCGTAGACAGGGTCATTATCAGCTGACAAAGTAGTTATGGTGAAGGTTTCTTTTCCGGGTTTAATAATCATCTTAGAAAAAATTTCCTGTATCGATTGAAAGATTGCATTATCAAGATATACTTTCCCTTCATCTAAAAGAAAAACCGATAAATCTTCATCTAAATGGTCTTGTATGGCATCAAAAGCTTTTACGTAAAAAGTGATAGCATTATTGATATCATAATCTTTTGCTGAAGCTTTTGCTTTTTCGAAAAAATCTATCGACAGGTCCTTCGCTTTTTCAAGTTTTTCGCGTTTTTTACGGGCATATTCGGCTTTTGAAAGGCGATAATAAACCCAATATTCATCTTTTCCTTCGTAACTATCAACAAGCTCATATCCTTCAATATTATCTTTTGCCTTAAGTTTAATAAAAGCTTCATAACTTTCTTTAAACCCTGAGTTATCCTCAAATTGATGGAGCAACGAGTGGGTAGAAATGTTTACTGAAATTTCGGATATTAAATCAGCTAAAGCATTATTTTTAGCTGCTTGTAAATAATCATTGGTTGATTTATCAGATTTGCCAATGCCAATATAGAAATCATTATCAATGGGTTTCTGAGTAACCCATTGGGGTTTTTTTTGAGCAGCATTAATAACCGTACACGATTGAAAAGAAACAATCAATGCAGCCAGCAAAAAAATAGGTATTTTAAATATATGTAGCATGGGCTGTTTGATTTTATCTATACGTAAAAATAAGTATTATTCCTTTTAAATATCCTGTTTGATGAAAATAAATGTTTTTTATCTTTTTATGGATTTATCATCGAATTTACCATATCAAATATCTTGCCATTCTCAAATCCTTTAGAAGAGGCATATCTTATAAGCTTAGATTTTATAGCATGTTCATCAGTATCTTTAATTGATTTTCGTTTTTTTATTAATTCTTTTTCCAAAACCTGATTGTACTCTTCCGGTGGAATTTCGTTTAATGCTTGGTGGATATAGTTTTCAGCTATATTTTTTTGTTTAAGGGCATATTCAATTTTGATTTTACCCCATTGGTTAAATTTAAATTTTTCTTTTACAAAGGCTGTTGCATATCGCTCTTCATCAATAAATTTATCTTCAATAAGGCTGTTTATAAGCGATTCAAAATCACATCTGTTAACCCCCCACTGGTAAAATTTATGTTTTATATCCTCGATACATTTTTCTTTTTGAGCACATAAATATTGTGCTTTTTCCAATGCCTGTTTTGCCGATATTTTTTTATTTTTTGTCATAAATGTTATCTTAAAATACCACGTATCATCCTGTATTTACCATTGATATCCTTTTTTAGTTGTATGTTTTGGAAATTTTTTTCTTCAAGGAGTAATGCCATTTCTTTTCCAAAATTTTCGTTGATTTCAAAATATAGTTTTCCATCTTTTGTTAGATGGGCTAAAGCAAAATTTATGATTGCCCTGTAATAAATTAATGGATCATTATCAGGGACAAACAATGCTTCACCGGGTTCGTAATTAAGAACATTGGCTTGCATAAATTTTTTTTCATTTTCAGTTACATAAGGAGGATTACTGACAATGATCTCAAAAGTCTCATCAGCATGATTATTTCTATCGAAAATATCAAATAAAGAAATATCAATGTCTACCCGGTTTAATTTGCTGTTATGCCGGGTAACTGATAATGCTTCGGGTGATTTGTCCAAAGCATAAATTAAAGATTTGTTTAGATTTTTGGCTAATGAGACAGCTATGCAACCACTACCGGTTCCAATATCAGCAATTTTTTGAAACTGGTTGGTGTTATCGGATATAATCCAGCCTACCAATTCTTCTGTTTCGGGGCGGGGGATTAAAACCCCTGGTACAACTATAAAGGGGAGATTGAAGAATTCGGTTTTGCCTAAAATGTACTGTATGGGTTTGTAGTTTTTTAATTCATTACTATCTGAAATGATTCGGTCAGCAAGGTTTTTATCTATCGGTTTATTCTGATTTAAATGTATTTGTACTTTAGAGTAGTTAAAATAATGGTCGAAGATAAGGTATATCAAACTATTAATTTCTTGTTCCGGATAATAGTCTTTTAATTCGGATTTTATTAGCGAAATTATTTTCTTTATTGTATATTTTGAACTCATTTTTCAAATTTATAAAAATTGTATGATCAGCAATGCAATAAAAGATAAATATATGCAGCGGTGCATAGAATTAGCCAAACAGGGTATGGGAAATACAACCCCCAATCCAATGGTTGGAGCTGTAATTGTATATGAGAACAAGATTATTGGTGAAGGATATCATCAAAAATGTGGAGAAGCACATGCAGAAGTAAATGCTATAAATGCTGTAAAAGATAAAGAATTATTAAAAAAATCAACCCTTTATGTTAACCTTGAGCCTTGTTCGCATTTTGGAAAAACACCTCCTTGTGCCAATTTAATAGCTCGTCTGAAAATTCCTGAGGTAATTATCGGAACCAAGGATACAGCCTCCCATGTTTCGGGCAAAGGAATTGAAATATTAAAAAATGCAGGCTGTAAAGTTACAACAGGTGTTTTAGAAAAAGAATCGAGAGAGTTAAATAAGCGTTTTTTTACTTTCCATGAAAGAAAACGGCCATATATTATCTTAAAATGGGCTGAAACTCTTGACGGCTATATTGATGTTTTGCGTTCAGAAAACGATCCTGTTGCGCCAACCTGGATTACCAACGAATTTTCGAAAATGCTTGTGCATAAATGGCGTGCCGAGGAACAGGCTATATTAATCGGAACTAACACGGCGAAAGCTGATAATCCAACATTAACTACGCGAAACTGGCCGGGGAAAAATCCGTTGCGAGTTGTAATTGACCGTGATATTAAATTATCATCCCATTTAAATGCTTTTAATAAAGAGGCTGAAACAATTGTGGTTGCTGACAAATCAAAAAAAACAGATTCTGTAAAATATTTAAATAAAAATGTTGGTATTGATTTTGTAGATTATAATTTACAGCATTTTGATAAACAATTAGTTGAGATTTTTGTAAAAAATAATATCCAATCTATAATTATTGAAGGGGGAGCTAAGATATTAAACTATTTTATTACGAACGATTTATGGGATGAAGCAAGAGTTTTTATTGGAAACAAAAAATTTATAAAAGGAGTTCCTGCACCAGAAATTAATGGAAAGGTAGTAAAAGAAGAAGTTTTGGGAAACAGTAAATTGCTATTTGTCAATAATGAAACTATATTTAGTCAATAAATTGCAAAGGGTTATCATAAAATTTTAATATAATTAAAAGCTTTTGTAAATTTGGTAAAAACTTAACTATAAATACCTAACCAAAAACAAATTAAAACTTAATCATATGGGAAGAAAAATTAACCGTAGTATCATTCTTACCCCGGTATTTATTGTATTGATTTCATTTGTACAGTGCAGTCCGAAATTATACAACACGGGGAAAGAATTTGCAGCTTCAGGAAATTACGAAGATGCAATAACTCAATTTACTAAATTAATTGAGGAGGAACCAGAATATACTAATGCTTATGTTGCAAGAGCAAAAGCTTATGAAAAGATTGGTGAAAAAGCGGAAGCAGCTAACGATTATAAAAGAGCTTCAGCCTTTGAAGATAAAGATAAAGAGATTTTTTACAATGCAGGTCGGTTGTATTATGAACTGGAACAATATAATGAGGCTATTCCTTTGCTTTCCAGGGTAACTGCATTAGATAAAAAGCACACGAATGCATACCGGCTAAAGATGGAATCTTATATTGCTCTTGAACAATACGATAAAGCGTTAAAACAAAGCAATGAGTTATTAAAATTACAGGAAACAGCAAATAACTATTTTCGAAGAGGTTTTATAAATGAAAAATTAGGGAATTATATTCAGGCAGAAAATGATTTCAAAAAATCGATTGAAAATGCACCCGGTGTTGTTGATGGTTATGTAGCTCTTGCTGATGTATTGTTTAAAGCAAAAAAGATAGATGAATCACTTGCTAACTGCAATAAAGCATTACAGATAGATGATAAAAGTAAAGAGGCTCTGTGGATTAGAAGCAAGATCTACAAAGAAAAAATTGATTATCCCAATGCGATTAATGATCTGTCTAAGATGATTATCTTTTCGCCTGAAGATGAAAGGGCTTTCTTTACAAGAGGTATTTACTATCAGGAGTTTAATCAGCACCAAAGCGCAATAAATGATTTTAGTAAAGTGATATCTATGGACCCGGATAATGCCTTAGCTTATTTTCACCGGGCAAAATCAAATGAAGAAATTACCCAATATGAAAAGGCTGTAACCGATTATAAAAAATATCGCGAGCTATCTGATGATGATAGCGAAGAGGCAAAACAAAGACTACAAACAGTAAGCAACAGGTTGTATGAATTAAATCGCGAAACAAATAAACCGGTAGTAACCTTTATTGAACCAGCCGAGAGTAAAGGCCAAAAAATTAATGTTGTAGAGGATGCTGCAGAAATAACATTAAAAGGGGTTGTTGCTGATGAAAGCGATATTAAGTATATCAAAATTGACGAACAAGAAGTTGAATTTGAGAAAAATGCAGATAATAATGAATTTTCACTCACAGTGGATGTAAAGGATAAAGATGATATATCAGTTACTGTTGCCGATGTTTATAATAATATTCTGGCTACTTCTTATAAAATTAACAGAACCGAAATTAATCCGCCACAAATTAGCTTAATAGCTCCTTATGCATCTTCAACCGGCGAAATTTACCTGGATGTTGATAACCGGAAACTTTATATAGAAGGAAAAGTAACTGATGATAGCAAAATCAGTAGTATTATCGTTGATGAAATGACGGCCAGCTATTCTGTAGATGCTGAAAATCCCGAATTTTTTGCTACCATTGATATCGCCAATAAAAACAAATTTGTAGTAAAAGCCGAAGATGTTTATGGAAATATTACCGAAAAGGAATATAGTCTAAATCGTGAGGCACTTGATATATCACAGGAAAATCCAATGGGAAAAACCTGGGTTGTATTTATTGAAAATTCGGACTACGAAACTTTTGCAAGTCTTGATGGGCCTGTAAAAGATGTAAGCATGATGAAAGCAGCACTGGCGAATTACAAAGTTCATAATGTCATTCATAAACAAAATATGACCAAGGATGAGCTTGAACGATTCTTTTCCATCGAATTGCGTGATTTGGTAAGAAGCAATAATGTAAATTCTTTGTTGGTTTGGTATGCCGGTCATGGTAAATTCATTAATGATGTTGGATACTGGGTGCCAGTGGATGCCACACGTGATGATGAGTTTACTTATTTTAATATTAATACATTAAAATCTGCGCTTCAATCGTACTCAAAAGTGGTTACCCATACACTGGTAATTACCGATGCATGTGAGTCAGGCCCTACTTTTTATCAGGCTATGCGCTCGGGGTTAAAAGAGCGGGACTGTGGTGACTGGGAAGCTACCAAGTTTAAATCTTCACAGGTATTTTCTTCTGCCGGATATGAATTGGCAGTTGATCATTCCCAGTTTACAAGAACTTTTGCCAATGCATTAAGAAATAATCCTAATGCATGTTTACCTATTGAAAATATCGTTTCTAAAGTAACTGTAGCTGTTGCAAAAGACGGAATGCAAAAACCGCAATTTGGAAAAATTGAAGGTTTAGAAGATGAAGGAGGTACGTTTTTCTTTATTGCAAGAGACAGATAAAAAATATGACCTATGAATTTTAATCAAAGAACAATGAATCAAAAAGTTATTCGCACTTTTTTGCGGATAACTTTTTTTTATTCCGTTTTTTTGCTGTCAAACTTCAACCTCTCAGCACAGACATATTTTTTTGATTACTATAGCGTTAAAGAAGGACTGGCCCAATCTAAAGTTTATAAATTAGTACAAGATCATCAGGGGTATCTTTGGATTGGCTCAGAGAGTGGAGTGTCAAGGTTTGATGGGGTGAATTTTATCAATTATACGGCCGAAGACGGGATTGCCGAAGGGGGTATTAAAGCATTGTATAAAGATCCTAATCACAAAATTTGGATGGGACATAAGACTGGGGCCGTAACTTTGTTGGATGAAGATAAAATGATTATCCATCCTGTAAGTGAAGTAATTAATGCCGAAATTACATCATTTATTTATGATAAAAATGATATATTGTGGATTTCAACCCTTGGCGATGGATTGATAAAACTCGATAATCCTTATAACTTAACCGATAGTTTAAAATATGAACATTTTAAAGGCAGAAAATTAAGCGATCGGGTTTTTTCGGGAATTATTGCCAAAGAAGACTCCATATTCTTTATTACTGATGTAGGAATTCGAAAGTATAACCCCAAAACCAATTCTTTTGATCGGTATATGCCCGAAGGGTTAACATCTTATTTCCAGATAACTTCCATGTTGGAAGATAAGCAAGGGGATTTGTGGTTTGGTACTCATCATGGTGGACTATACAGGTATATTCAAAAAGAACAAAAATTTAAAATATATGATTCGCGGGATGGTTTAGCTAATAATTTTATTAGTACAATTGAGGAAGACAGTAAAGGAAATATATGGATTGGAACATGGGGTGGAGGAATTACCAGAATTTCTGAAGATGGTTTAAAAACTTTTGATAAAACCAATGGGCTGGATGATCATAAAATCTGGTGTATCCTCGAGGACGTTGAAGGGAATATTTTGATTGGAACAAATGAGCATGGCCTGGCTGTTTTTAAAGGTGAGAAATTTGTAACATTCGGTGTTGATGATGGATTGACTGATCAACAGGTATGGGCTGTAACCCAGGATAAAGATGGGAAATACTGGTTTGGTACAAACAATGGTATTTCTGTTTATTCCCCAGAGGTTTCCGGCAAAAAATTTTTACATTATAGTGATAAGTCTCATTCCATAGGAAATCAAATAAGATATTTAAAAAACGATAACGATGGGAATGTTTGGCTTGGCACCAATGATAATGGAGTAAGTATGTTTAATTATAAAACCGGCAGGTTTGAGTTTAATCCGGTAATCAATCGATATATTCGTACCCGGCAGGTTACAGCCATGGAGATTGACAAGAATAATCAGCTGTGGGTTGGAACCATGGAAGGCTTGGTTTATCATGATATTGAAGAGAATAAAAGCCAGTTGCTTACCCAGATTCATGGATTAAATGCTTCAGACATTACGGCTCTTTTTGCTGATTCAAAAGGGCGAATTTGGGTAGGATTAAATAATGGAAAAGGGCTAAATGTAATTAAAGACACCTCCTTTAAAAAGATAGATATGGAGGGTTTATTTACCCCCAAATGTATAACCGAAGATAAAGATGGGAATATATGGATAGGAACCAATACCAAGGGTGTTTTTGTCTCTGATGGAGAGAAAATCATTGATCATTATACCCAAAATGATGGCTTGTTATCTAATTTAATTACCTTGTTAAATGTAGATAACAATAACCACATATATATTGGGACCAGTAGCGGATTAAATAAAATTGACAGTGATAACAAGATACATACTTATACGGCTAAAAGTGGGTTTACCGGTATAGAAGCAAAGGATAATGCTACTTTTCTTGATTCGGATGGTAAATTATGGTTTGGAACCGTTGATGGTGTGATAAAATACCAGCCTGCACTTGATGTAGAGGTAAGACATGAACCTTTAACTCATATTTCTCAACTAAGGGTTAATTTTGAAAACCGTGCGATGATTCCCGGCCAAAAGTTTAATTTTACTGAGAATTCTTTCATTTTCGATTATAACAGTGTTTGTTTAACCAATCCCGATGCCGTGAGGTATCAAATCATGCTCGAACCGGCTGATAAGGAGTGGAGGCCTGTTACCACGCAAACGGTTACAAATTATTCATCCTTACCACCGGGAAGTTATACATTTAAAGTAAAAGCCAGAAATAGTGATGGAATATGGAATTCTGAACCTGTAACCTATAGCTTTGTGATAAAACCACCCTTTTATAAAACCTGGTGGTTTATTGTTTCTGTTATTATCTTCGGTATTGTAATCATTGTAGCTTATATTAAGGTGCGCGAGAGAAACCTGATAAAAGAGAAGAAAGTACTTGAAGAAAAAGTACGTGAACGAACGGCCGAAGTGGTGCAAAAAAGCGAAGAACTGGAAAAGAAAAATAAAGATATCACCGATAGTATTCGATATGCGCAAAGAATACAGGTAGCTGTTTTACCACCGGAAGTTCCTTTTGAAAAAACCTTTGTGTTTTTTAAACCTAAGGATATCGTAAGTGGTGATTTTTACTGGTTCGAAACTTTTGATGATAAAGAGATGATTGCCGCTGTGGATTGCACAGGGCATGGAGTTCCCGGTGCATTTCTTTCTATTCTGGGACATAGTATGCTTACAAAAATTGTACGCGAATATGGAATTCTTAAACCTTCTGAGATTCTGGATCAACTCGATATAGAAATTATTAATGCTTTGCATCAAAAAAATGTTGAGGGAGAACGAGTGGTTAATGACGGAATGGATTTAGCATTAATAAGTTATGACCGTAAGAAAAATACCATAGAATACGCAGGAGCATATAATCCTCTTATTCAGATTAGAGATGGTGAGCTTACAGAAATTAAGGCCAATCGATTTCCAATCGGAATGACAAGTGTTCATCAGTCCAAAAAGTTTACTAATCATGAAATTAAGGTCGAAAAAGGAGATACATATTATGTTTTCTCTGATGGTTATGCTGATCAGTTTGGCGGACAAGAAGGCCGTAAGTTCAGGAAGAAAAATATGAAAGATTTGTTAATCTCACTCCAGGATAAATCAATGGATAAACAGCGAATGGAACTTGAACGATCTATTAAAGAGTGGATGGGAGCACATGAACAGGTAGACGATATGGTGTTTATCGGCAGGAGATTTTAAATATCAAATAGTTTAATACTAATAAAAAAACCTCGCTGATTTCAGCGAGGTTTTTTTATTATATCTAAAAAGTAAAAAAAATTTACAATTTATTTACATGTAATGTTAAACTCGACTTCAAGTTAGCTGCTTTATTTTTATGAATAATATTTTTCTTGGCTAATTTGTCAAGCATCGAAGTAGCTTTGGGTAACATTTTAATTGCTTCTTCCTTGTCTGTTGTTTCACGTAATTTTTTAATCATATTACGTGTTGTACGTCCATAATATTTATTATGTACCCTTACCTTTTCGCTATGTCTTGCTCTTTTTGCTGCCGACTGATGATTTGCCATAATTCAATAGTATTATTTATTTTTTTGTAGTCCGTAGGG
>Ga0102943_1000804_pt1 | contig 20239 bp, 17 predicted proteins | sample SalPonC_black_MG_FD_78174 | JGI IMG/M metagenome (GOLD analysis project Ga0102943, IMG submission 78174) | Salt pond soil microbial communities from South San Francisco under conditions of wetland restoration - Salt Pond MetaG... | ecosystem: Environmental > Aquatic > Marine > Intertidal zone >...
ACCTGAGACAAGAAGAATCAGATAGGGGGTAGGCAGCGCGTCGGTCAGGCGCGGGGTCAGCGCGTGGCCGGCGAGGTGGTTCACTCCGATGAGCGGGATTCCCGCGCCGGCCGCCAGCCCTTTCGCGCAGGACACCCCCGCGAGGATGCCCCCGATCAGGCCGGGACCGGCGGTCACGGCGATCGCGTCGACCTCCCGAAGGCCGATGCGAGCGTCGAAGAGCGCCTTCTCGACGCAAACATCGATCTTTTCGGCATGCGCGCGCGCGGCCAGTTCCGGTACGACGCCGCCGTAGTCGGCGTGGAGCGTGGTCTGGCCCCAGACGATGGATGACAGGATCTCGGCCCGCTCCTCAATGCGACGCACCACCGCCGCCGCCGTGTCGTCGCAGCTGCTTTCAAGACCGAGGACGGTGAGGGTTCCGGGCATGGACCGCCTGTTGCGCGTTCAACGTCAGGCAGGTAACACCGGGAGGCTGGCCAGACAACTGCAGTGGGCGCGAGGTGACCGAGACGTTTCCCACGATTCTGCTGACCCGTCCGCAGGAGCAGTCCGGGAGGTTCGCCAGCGAGCTTCGACGCCGGATTCCTCCCGAGGTTCCGATTCTGGTGTCCCCGATTCTCGAGATCAGGACGCTTCCATCGCCGGATCCGGAGGAGCGTCCCGGGTTTCTGGTGCTCACATCCGCACATGCCGCTGAAGCAATCGCGGACACGCCCGAGTTCGCGGGCGTCAAGGCCTATTGCGTCGGAGAGGCGACAGCGGACGCCGCGCGTCTTGCCGGAGCGGAGTCGATTGCAGCCGGGGGAACGGCCGCTGATCTGGTCACGCGGCTGAAGGAGGACGCTCCGCCGGGCCCGGGTCACTACCTGCGCGGGCGTCACGTCTCCGTCGATTTGGAGGAGGTGCTCGCAAAAGAAGGAATAAGTGTCACATCGTCAGTGGTTTACGATCAGGTTGCCCTGCCCTTGACAGATCAGGCCCGCGCCTCGCTGGCGGTGCCAGGGGCTGTTCTGCTGCCGCTCTTTTCCGCGCGGTCGGCGCGTCTTCTGGCCGAGGAATGCCGCGGTGCTACCGCCCGGCTGTCGGTCGTCGCAATGAGCCATCAGGTGGCGCAGCAATGGCCCGAAGGGAAAGAGGTCATCGCTGTCGCGTCGGCTCCGAGCGCGGAGGCGATGGCCGAGGCCGTTGCTGCATGTTTGAGAGGCTGATCGGCTTGTTGCACCGGACGGGCCGGGCTAAGGTCTGGCCGATAGGCCGAGTTTCGTTAACCATAAGACACTGAAAGGTTCTCCCGTGGCCCGATCTCGAAAATCCCCGGACAAGAGCGAGGCGCGGGAGTCGGCACCCGATCAGGACGACCGGATCGAGGACGCGGTCGGAGAAACCGGGCCTTCTGAGCCGGGCGAGACGTCCCGGGAAGACGCCGGGTCGCCACCGAGCGACGGCGCGTCTGTGGTCGACGCGACGGAGCACACCGAAGTTGCGGCGGATGAAGATCAGGCCGCCGCGAGGAAACTCGAGGAAGAGCAGGAGCCCGAAGAGCTTGCGGCCGCTGAGCATGAGGCCGGGGCGTCGTCGGTAGAGGCTCGGGATCACACCGATGAGGGCGAGGAAACGCCCGACACGTCCGAGCGGGACTCTCTCGGGGAAGAACCCGTTGAAGAGACCACCGTTCAGGAACCGCCCGCGGCCGAGCCGGTCGCGGACGCCGACGAGAGGCCTGAGCCACCCCCTCCTTCACCCCCTCCACAGTCCCGAGGCATCGGCGCCGGAGGCGTCGCGGCTCTGATCTTCGGCGGGATCATCGCCGGATTCATCGGCCTGTTCGCCTCGCGTTACGTCCTTCCGGACGGTTGGCCGGGACAGGGAGCGGAGACCGAAGCCGCGCTGGCCGAGATCGCCGCGTCGTCTGAGGAGGTGCGGACAACGGTCGAGGCCCAGAGTGCGCGCATCGCCGATCTTCAGTCGTCGCTTGAGGCTCTGCGCGGCGATGTCGAGGAGCAGGCCGCGATTGATCCCGGCATTTCCGGCCTGCGGGAGGAGCTGGGAGGAGAGCTCGATGCGCTGGAGGGCACCGTTTCGGGGATTTCGGATCAGGTGAACAGCTTGTCGGCCACGCTCGGCGATCTTGCGGCGCGCGTGGAACAGCTCGAGCTTCGCCCGATGCCCGAAGGTCTCGACACGTCGTCGCTCGATGCCGAGATCGCTGATTTCCGTGAAGAACTCTCGGCCGCCGTGGAGCAGGCGCGCGATCAGGTCACCGAGGCGCAGCGGCAGGCCGCGGCCATTGCGGCGGAGGCCGCCGAAGATGCGGCGCAGGCTCAGTCGGAGGCAGCGGAGGACGCCGAGAGGCTGCGGGCCGAAGCGGAGGAAGCGGCGGCGACCGCTACCCTGCGCGCCGCGGTCGCCCGCGTGGTCTCAGCTGTCGAGAACGGCGAGCCATATGCAGAGGAACTGGCGGACGTGAGCGATCCCCCCGATGCGCTCGCGGCGTACGCGGAGACCGGCGTTCCGACGCAGGCTGCGCTGCAGGATGCCTTCGCGCCGGCCGCGAGGGATGCTCTCGACGCATCGATCAGAGGAGAGGCCGGCGACACTCCGACGGATCGTCTCATGGCCTTTCTCAGGGTTCAGACGGGTGCGCGGTCGCTCGAACCGCGCGCAGGGAATGATCCGGACGCTGTGCTTTCGCGCGCCGAGGCTGCGCTGCGGCAGGGCGACCTCGAAGCGGCGCTGGTCGAACTCGACTCGCTTCCCGAGGCCGGGCGTGCCGAAATGTCGGGGTGGATTGCCGACGCCCGTGCGCGTCTCGAAGCCGAACAGGCGGCGGCCGAACTCGCCCGAAGCCTGAACGATAACTAAGGACGGTCGCGATGCTCTGGTCCCTCATCAAGTTTCTGATCTTTATCGGCCTCGTCGCGGCATTGGCCTTTGGCGCAATGTACCTGATCGACACCGGTGGAGGCGTCCGGATCGCCGTCGCGAACACGGAGTTCAGCTTCGGACCGGTTCAGGCGGTCGTCGCGGCGATACTGCTCCTGATCGTCCTCTGGATCGTCCTGAAGCTCGCCGGGCTTCTCGTCGCAACCCTGCGGTTCCTGAACGGTGACGAGACGGCGATCTCGCGGTGGTTCGACCGGAGCCGCGAGCGGAAGGGATTCGAGGCGCTGGCGGATGGGCTCATGGCGCTTGCGTCCGGAGAGTCGCGCGTTGCGATGTCGAAGGCGGCGAAGGCGGAACGATATTTGCGGCGGCCGGAACTGACGAACCTCATCACGGCGCAGGCCGCGGAGATGGCGGGAGACGGGAAGAAGGCGGAAGAGGTGTACAAGCGTCTTCTGGCGGATGACCGCACGCGGTTCGTCGGCGTTCGCGGAATCATGAAGCAGAAGATCGCGGCGGGCGACACCGACACGGCGCTGAAGCTAGCCGAAAAGGCGTTTGCCCTGAAGCCGCGGCATGAGGAGACACAGGACGTTCTTCTCAGGTTGCAGGCCGAGCAGCACGACTGGAAGGGGGCTCGAAAGACCCTTTCGACCAAGCTGAAGTACGGAGCGCTTCCCCGCCCGGTCCATCGCCGTCGCGATGCGGTGCTGGCACTGGGCGAGGCGCGCGATGTCGTCGACGACAGCAAGTCGATCGAGGCACGGGAAGCCGCGATCGAGGCGAACCGGCTTTCACCTGATCTGGTGCCGGCGGCGGTCATGGCGGCGCGGGCGTATCTCGAGCGCGACCAGCGCCGCTATGCGACGCGTGTTCTGAAGAAGGCCTGGGGTGCTGCGCCGCATCCCGACATCGCTGGGGCTTTCGCCGAGATCGAGCCGGACGAAGCGCCGAAAGACCGCATCAAGCGGTTCCAGGCACTGACCAGGCAGAACCCGTCTCACAGCGAAACGAAGCTCCTGCTGGCGGAGTTGAACGTGGCGGCAGAGGACTTCGCCGCGGCCCGGGCGGCGCTTGGCGATCTTCCCGAGACCATGCCGAACACGCGTGTCCTTGCGCTGCTCGCAGCGATCGAACGCGGGGAAGGGGCGCCCGAGTCGCAGGTCCGCGAGATTCTGACGCGCGCGCTCTCCGCACCGCGGGGGCCGCAGTGGGTCTGCGACAACTGCCAAAACGTTGCAGGCGACTGGGAGCCGGTCTGCACGAACTGTGGAGCGTTCGACGCGCTGTCGTGGCGCGAACCCCCGGCGGCCGCGGCATCCGCAGTGCGCGGACCGGGCGGGGAGGTCCTGCCGCTTCTGACGGGTATGCCGGAGATGGAGCCCGGTCCGGTCGAAAACGGTGATCGCGGGTCCGCGGCACAGGCCGAGGAGGTCGTCGAGGAGGAGGTGAGGGAGACGCCTGCCCCGGACACTGCCCCAGAGCCGGGCGAGCCCGAGCCGGAAGGCGAAAAACCAAGAACCGCCGCATCCTGAAGACGCCAGGGTCCGGGGCGATTCCACCGCTTGACCTCTGTCGGCGTGACGCATAGTAGGACGCGGACGCCGGTGTAGCTCAGCTGGTAGAGCACGTCATTCGTAATGATGGGGTCGTAGGTTCGAGTCCTATCACCGGCACCAAATCCCCATCCGAATAGGCTTCAAGACATCCGATTGGCACTTCGTCCAAAAGCGGTATGTACCGGTTCTGGACGCGTGCCGAAGAATTTCCCTCACTGCTGCTCGATTGCGTTTCCCCATTCTTGGAGGAAAGTCCGGCGGTTCAACGGATCCAGATAGACCATCAGGGCCGGCCCGAGGCGAATCGGGCCAAAGCCGCCGCGGGCATTCTCGCTCGTCTCCCCGAGGGGGGGAAGCGGCCAGTCGCCCTGCGTGTCGCGCAGTCCTATCGCAAGAAGACTGTCGATGAACCTGCCGGCGTTCTGCGGATCCTGCGCCACGCCGGGGATGATCGCGGTTCTCAGGATCACGTTCGAGAAATCCGTCATCCGCAGGATCCGGACCCGGCCCCCGGAATCCCGCGCGAGCCGCTCGGCGGCATAGCTGCCCAGAACGTTGTAGGCCAGCGCCAGCCGACCTTCCGCCACATCGTCGATCATCTGGCCAGAGCAACAGTAGAGCTGCGGGTCGAGCCGCCCCATCACCTCCGAAAGCCGCCAGTAGGCGTCGGTCGCGCGGGCCTCCTGCGTCGCGAAGAGATAGCCGAGCCCGCTTTCGCGCACGTCGTAGGTGCCGACCGCGCCATGGAAGCGGTCCGGATGGTCGCGCAGAAGCGCTATGAGCTCCTGCCGGGTCGCCGGGACCGCGAGGCCGGCGAAACCCTCGGTCGAAATGACGACAACGGCCGGCTCGGTCGTGAAGGCGAAGATCTGGTCGCGCCATCGCGCCCAGTCGGGGAGCGCGTCGGTGACCGGCGAGCGATGGCTCCGCGCGAAGCCGTCATTTACGAGTTGGAACTGCAGATCCATCGCCGAGGAAATGGCGACGTCGAATTCCGCGCCATTTCGGATTCCGCGGTGAAGCTCGGCCGAGGAGGCGACGGTGTAGTCGAGCGTGATCTGGGGGTTCTCTGAATGGAAAGCCTCCAGAAACGGCGTGAAGACGTCGAGATCGGCTGTCGAGAGAATGCGCAACGTCCGCTCCCCCGTGCCCTCGTAGCGGCGGTGATCCTCCACCTCGAGAGCGGCGGCGTACGTGGCCCAAAGGCTTAAGACGATGGCAAGACCAGCGAGACGCATGCTCCCCTCCTTTCGGGATCCTCTCCCAGTTCCAGCCGCCCGCCATGAGCGCGGAGAACGTCGTTGGCGATGGTGAGCCCGAGGCCGGAGCCAACTATACCTTCGACATTTCCTCCCCGGCGGAAGCGGTCGGTGAGCTCGTCGACCGGACCGTCCCCGAGGCCCGGCCCCTCGTCGATCACCGATATCCGCGCGCCGCCGTCCCGCCGGGCGATCCGCAACTCGATGGCGGTGTCTTCGGGGGAATACTTGATTGCGTTGTCGAGCACGTTTCGGAGCGCGTTGTCGAGCAGAATGGCGTCTCCTTCGACCTCCGCCGGTTCCGCGTGAAGCCTGATCTCGATGTCTCGCATCGCGGCGGTCGGCTCCAGGGCCTCGACCGTCTGCCGTGCAAGCTCGGCGAGGTCGAGCCTGTCGCGGGCGAGGTCGTCGGCGCGGAAGGCCACCGTTGCGTGGTCAAGGAGCTGCCCCGCCGAGCGGGAGCTTTCGTCGACGGCACGGATCATCCGGCGCAGGCGCGCGCGCTCGGTCTCGTCATCGATCGAGCGGAGCGCGATCTCGGCCTGCGCGCGCACCGTGGCGAGCGGCGTTCGCACGCGATGGGCGGCCTCGGCGATGAAGTCCTCCGAACGCCGGATCGACTGGCCGAGCCGATCCATCAGTCGGTTGAGCGCCCCCATGAGCGGCGCGAGTTCGGTCGGAGTGGGGCGCTTGAGCGGCCGCAGGTCGGACGGTCCGCGTCGCGACACCGCCTGCGCGATCTCGTTGAGCGGTCGGAGCGAGGTGCGCGCCGCGACGAACGAAAGCCCCACCGCCACTACGAAGAACGCGACCGAGAGCATCGCGGCGAGTTGTGACAGTTCTCCCGCGATGGCGCCGACACCGTTGCGTGTCTGCGCGACGGTCACGGTGACCGGCACGGGCTCGGCGCCCGCCAGCACCACGCGCGTGAGGGAGGCCATGCGCACCTCCTCTCCGCGATAGGAGCCGGTGTTGAAGCTCACGCGACCTGGCGCAGGCCTGTCTAGCGTGGGTACCGGCAAGTCGGGGTAGCCCGTCAGCATCTCCGCGCCGGCAGTGACGAGGTAGAACACCCGATCCTCGCTGATCGCGCCCAGCATCGAGAAGGCGGAATACGGAAGGTCCAGTCGCACCTCGCCCTGCTCGCTGCGCAGCGTCTCCGCGATGGTCGTGGCCGAGGCCACCAGCACGTTGTCCTGCGTGCGCTCCGCCGCCTGGCGAGCCAAGCCGGACACCATGCCCCAGGACATCAGTGAAAGAAGCGCCGCAACCCCGGCCAGCAGAAGCGTCAGCCGGCGCCCGATCGAGCCGGTGGCGGTCATGACCGGCCGGCCTCCATCCGGTAGCCGAGCCCGCGCACCGTGTCGATGCGCACGCCCATTCCGTTGATGCGACGTCTCAGCCTCCCGACATAGACCTCTATCGCGTTCTCGGTGACTTCGGCGTCGTGCGAGAATAGCCGGTCCATGAGATGCCCTTTCGACAGGATTTGTCCCGGATGCCGGGCGAAGACCTCGAGCAGACGGATCTCGCGGCTGCGGAGTTCGACCGATTCGGTCCCGCAGCGGAGCGTTCCTGCCATCGGGTCGAAGATCGACGCTCCTAGAGCGATCTCGTTGCGGGCCGATCCGCCGCGACGGCGCAGGACGGCACGGCAGCGCGCCTCGAGCTCGGAAAAGTCGAAGGGTTTGGTGATGTAGTCGTCCGCGCCGTGGTCGAGCGCCACGATGCGGTCCGATACCTGACTTCGTGCCGTCAATACAATCACCGGCACCTCCAGGTGCACGCGCGTTCGGATCAGGAAATCCCGCCCGTCGCCGTCGGGCAGCATCACATCGAGCAGGATCAGGTCGTACTCCGCCGTGGCGAGGCAATCCTCTGCCGCCTCAAGGCTCGCGGCGTGATCGACCGCATGTCCGTCCAGAGCGAGCCGGCTCACGACCGCCTCGGCCAGTTCCGGATTGTCCTCGACAAGAAGATACCTCACCCGATCCTCCCTCGCGGCAGCGTTACGGCCGCGCTCCTCACCCGTGTCAGGCTTCTGTCAGCTTCGTGTGGTGACCATGGACCATGGGCGGCGCAGTACCGCCTGTCAAATGGGAGGAACATCCATGAACACCTTTGGGTGGACGCGCCGCGCGATTGTAGCCGCGGCGACCGCAACCTTGGCCATCGGCAGCTCGGCGCACGCGCAGTCCGAGCAGATGGTCGACCAACTGCACTTCATCGTCCCCGGCGGCGCCGGCGGCGGTTGGGACGGCACCGCGCGCGGCACGGGCGAGGCGCTCACCGAAAGCGGGCTCGTCGGCAACGCAACCTACGAGAACATGTCGGGCGGCGGCGGCGGCGTCGCGATCGCCTACATGATCGAGAACGCCGACAGCCTCGATAACACGCTGATGGTGAACTCCACGCCCATCGTGATCCGGTCGTTGACCGGCGTCTTCCCGCAGAGCTTCCGTGACCTGACGCTGGTGGCCGGCACGATCGGAGACTACGCCGCGCTCGTGGTGCCGGCAGACAGCCCGATCGAGGACATGGAGGGGCTTCTTGCCGCCTATGCCGAGCAGGGCAGTGATTTCGCCGTTGGTGGCGGGTCTGTTCCGGGCGGCATGGACCACCTCGTCGCCGCCTTGGTGATGCAGGCCGCGGGCGAGGATCCGACGGCGGTCAACTACATCCCCTACGACGCGGGCGGCGAGGCGATGGCCGGCCTGCTCTCGGGCGAGATCGACGCGCTGTCCACCGGCTTCTCCGAAGCCATCGCGCTGGCCGATCAGGGCGAAGTGCGCATCCTGGGCGTGACCGCGCCCGATCGCGTGCCGGCCTATGATCAGGCTCCGACCTTCATGGAGCAGGGGATCGAGACCACCTTCATCAACTGGCGTGGCTTCTTTGGCCCGCCGGGAATGTCGGAGGAGGACCGTCAGCAGTACATCGACATGTTCGAGGCGATGTACGAAACGGAGGCCTGGGAAGAGGTCCGCTCGCGCAACGGCTGGGTGAACATCTGGAACCCGGGTGAGGAGTTTCGCGGCTTCCTCGAGGCCCAGGAGCAGGAGATCGGTGACCTGATGCGGACCCTCGGGTTCCTGTGACCTGCGGCGCCCTGGCTGCGCCGGACGCCAGCCTTTAGCCAAGAGCATCGCCCGTCTTATCGCGGGCGATGCCCGGATTACAGGCATCCAGGGGAGGGGAGGCCATGACGCTCGATCGCTGGATCGCACTGATCTTCATCGCGTTCTGCTGCATTTATGGCTACGCGGCCTTCTTCACGATGGATCAGCTCCTGCCGCCCTTCATGCAGCAAAACCCGGTCTGGCCATCGACTTTTCCGAAGGTGCTGGCCGTGCTTGGAATCATCATTGGGTTGATAGTTCTCTTCGGGCTGGAGAAGCCGAGCGGAGAGGACGAACCCTCGGCCGTCGACATCAACTACCGGCGTCTGCACGAGTACAATCTCGGCCAGGCGCTGATGCTTCTGGTCCTGATGGTCGCCTACGCGCTGGCGCTCCGTCCCGCGGGGTTCCTGCTCGCCACGACGGTTTTCCTCGCCGGCGGGTCGGCAATCCTGGGGGAACGGCGCTGGATCACGATGATCCTGATCGCCGCCATCGCAAGCGGCGCGGTCTGGTACCTCGTTCAGGAGGTGCTGGGAATCTTTCTGCGACCGCTGCCCTTTTTCCTGAGGTGAGCCATGCTTGAAGGCATCATGATCGGCCTTTCGGCCGCGTTCTCGGTTCAGAACCTCCTGATGGTTGTCGCGGGCTGCCTGATCGGCACCTTCATCGGCATGCTCCCAGGCCTTGGGCCCATGTCGATCATCGCCATCATGATCCCCATCGCGATCACGCTGGGCGACCCCACTGCGGCCCTGATCCTTCTCGCTGGCGTCTATTACGGCGCGATATTCGGCGGCTCGACTTCCTCGATCCTGCTGAATGCACCCGGGGTTGCCGGGACGGTGGCCACGAGCTTCGACGGGTATCCCATGGCGCGAAGGGGAGAGGCCGGAAAAGCCCTGACCATCGCTGCCGTCGCGAGCTTCGCGGGCGGCACCATCGGGGCGATCCTGCTTGCCATCTTCGCGCCTGCGCTGTCCTCGGTCGCGCTTCTGTTCCATTCGGCAGAATACTTCGCGCTGATGGTCGTGGGGCTGTCCGCCATCGCGGCCTTCGCAGGCACGGGCCAGGTCGCCAAGGCACTGATGATGACGATCTTCGGCCTGATCCTCGCCACTGTCGGCGAGGGGGCGCTCTTCAACATGCCGCGGTTCACCATGGGAATGATGGACCTGCAATCCGGCATCAACTTCATCACGCTCGCCATGGCGATGTTCGCTTTGCCCGAGGCGATCTTCCTCGTCCTCAATCCGGCGCGCTCCAGCCGGGGGAGCGAGACCGGCGGATCGGGCAAGATCACCGGCCTCCGGTTCTCGAAGGCCGAAGGGAAGGCCATCATCCCCGTCATCGGCAGACAGTCGGTGCAAGGCTTCTTCATCGGCGTCCTGCCGGGCGCAGGCGCGACTATCGCCTCCTTCCTCGGCTACGCGGTCGAGCGCAACATTGCCAAGGGCGAGGATCAGGCACAGTTCGGCAAGGGATCCGTCAAGGGTCTCGCCGCGCCGGAGTCGGCCAACAACGCCGCCTGCACGGGGTCCTTCGTCCCGCTCCTTACGCTGGGCATCCCCGGCTCCGGCACCACTGCCATCCTGCTCGGCGCACTTATCGCGCTCAACGTCACACCGGGTCCGCGGCTGATGATCGACGAGCCCGACATCTTCTGGGCAGTCATCACCTCAATGTTCATCGGCAACGTCGTTCTGCTGATCCTGAACCTGCCGCTCATCCCCTACATCGCCAAGATCCTGTCGATTCCGAGAAATTATCTTATCCCCTTCATCCTCTTTTTCACCCTCATGGGAGCCTATATCGGGCAGAACAACGCGACCGAGCTACTGATGCTCGTAGGGCTGGGCGTGCTGGCGACGGTGCTGCGCTTCGCGGATTATCCGCTCGCGCCGCTCCTCATCGGGTTCATCCTCGGCACGATGCTGGAGAACAACTTCGCGCGATCGATGCAGCTCTATAGCGGCCTCGACTTCATCTGGGAACGGCCGATGACACTGGCGCTCCTCGTGGTGGCCCTGCTCCTCGTCCTGCTGCCGAGCTTCCGCGCCCGGCGTGCGCGGCGGCGCGCCCAAGGCGTGGCCGATGGTGACTGAGCGTCGATCACCCGCGCCACTCTCGGGCGTGCGGGTGCTCGACCTCACGAACGTGCTGGCGGGGCCCTTCGCCTGCCACCAGCTCGCGCATCTGGGCGCCGAGGTGATCAAGGTCGAATCTGTCGGCCGCGGCGATCTGGCCCGCAACCTCGGCGCAGACCCGGAGCTTTCTTCCAAGGGGATGGGAATCAGCTTCCTTGCGCAGAACGCGGGCAAGAAGTCGATCACGCTGAACCTCAAGGACCCGCGCGGGAAAGAGGCGCTGAAGCGCCTCGTCGCGCGAGCCGACGTGCTGGTCGAGAACTTCCGGCCCGGTGTGATGGACCGGCTGGAGTTGGGTTACGAGGCGCTGAAGGTCGAGAACCCCCGGCTCATCTACTGCGCGATCTCGGGATTCGGGCAGGAGGGTCCATGGGCCGACCGACCGGCCTACGACCAGATCGTGCAGGGCGCCTCGGGCGTGATGGCGATCACCGGCGACGCCGAGAGCGCGCCGCTCCGCGTAGGCTATCCACTCGCCGATACGGTGGGTGGGCTGACGGCTGCAATGACGATCTGCGCAGCCCTGAACGCAGAGGATCGGGGCGCCTTCATCGATGTCTCGATGCTCGAGGCTGTGCTTTCCACGATGGGCTGGGTCGTGTCGAACCACCTGATCGGCGGCGTCGCGCCCGAGCCGCAGGGCAACGAGAACCCGACATCTGCCCCCTCGGGCGCATTTCAGTGCGCCGACGGGCTCATCAACATTGCTGCCAACAAGGACGAGCAATGGGAGACTCTGGCTCGCCACCTTGACCGAGCGGACTTGCTCGCCGCACCGGACTACGCCACGCGCGAGGACCGCAAGCGCAACCGGTTCCGGCTCAAGGCCGAACTGGAGACGGTAATGAATACGCGAGGGGCCCGCGACCTTGCGCGGGAGTTGAATGCCATCGGCGTGCCGGCGGGCGCGGTGATGTCGGTGCCCGAGATCCTCGCCCATCCGCAGGTCACCGGGCGCGACTTCCTTACCACGTTCGAGGGCATGCCGGGCCTCGGCCGTCCCATCGACCTTGTCCGGATCGGCGCGATGATCGACGGCGTCCGGCCGTCGGTCGCGTCCCCGCCGCCCGCGCTCGGCGCCGATACGGGGGACATCCTGTCCGAACTGGGCTACAGCCCGGCCGAGATAGAGGCGATGCGCGCGGAGGGCGTGACGTGAAGGAGGCAAACGACGTCGCCGACTGGTGGCGCACGGCCATCATCGACATGGAGCCGGGGCGCATCCACCTGCGCGGCCGTCCGGTGCAGGAGCTGATCGGCACCACCGGTTTCGCCGAGATGATCTGGCTCATGGTCATGGGCGAGACGATCACCGGCCATCGCGCGCGACTCTTCGAGGCGGCGCTGGTGGCCGCCGTCGATCACGGGCCGCAGGCGCCGTCCATCGCCGCTGCGCGAATGGCGGCAACCTGCGGGATCGGCCTGCAGTCGGCCATGGCGACCGGGCTCAACATGCTGGGCGACGTCCATGGCGGAGCCGGGGAACAGGCGGTGGAGATGTACCGATTCGTCGAAACGAGGGGGCCGGAGGAACTGGCCGCAGCGCTTGACGAGTGGCGGGCAGAGCACGGCCGCTTCCTGCCCGGCTTCGGCCACCGGTTCCACAAGCCCGTCGATCCCCGCGCGCCGCGTCTTCTCTCCCTGGTGGACGAAGCCGCCGAGGCGGGCGTGGTCCCCGGCGCCTATGCCAACATCGCGCGGGTCATCGAGGCGCATCTGGCCGCCGAGCGCGGCAAGCCCGTGCCGATGAACATCGACGGCGCAACGGCTGTCATCTACGCCGAACTCGGCTGTCCGCCGCCGCTCGCGCGTGGCTTCTTCGGCGTGTCGCGGTCGATCGGCATTCTCGCGCATGCCTGGGAGCAGACCGAGCAAGGCGGGCGTAACAAGGGGCCGACGCCTCCCGCCTACCGATGGACCTATGACGGGAACTGATCGGCTTCTGACCGAAACCGTCCCAACGCTCCTCATCGGCGGCGCCGGAGCCGCGATCTTCCTGGCCGTAGGCTTTCCGGCCGCTGTGCTGACCGGGCCGGCGGCGGCGGTATCGTTCGCCACGCTCATCGGGTTGCGCAGCCACGTGCCGACGCGTCTGCGCGACGCGGTGTTTCTGGTGATCGGCGTTTCCATCGGCAGCACGGTGACGCCCGATGTAATCGCGACGGCGCTCGCATGGCCGATCTCTCTCGTCGTCCTGACGGTGACCCTCCTGCTCATTCTAGTGATCGTCCGGAGTGTACTCATGCGCGGCTTCGGCTACGACCGCACGACCGCGATGCTGGCGGCGACGCCCGGCCATCTGAGCTACGTCCTCGGCCTGTCTACCGACCTCAAGGCAGACATTCCCAGCGTGGCTCTGGTGCAGTCTGTACGCGTCCTTCTGCTGACGCTGCTCGTCCCGCTCCTGATCGCGTTTTGGGGGGCAGAGGGCTCATCCCATCTGCCCGATCATGAGGAGATTTCCGTCCCCTCCGCCGCCCTCGTTTCCGCATCCGGCTTGCTGCTGGGGCTGGTTCTCAAGAGACTCAAGGTTCCAGCACCGCTGCTTCTTGGGGCGATGGCAGCGTCTGCCATCGGCCATGGTTCGAATCTCACGCCCGGCGGGCTTCCGACCTGGACCACGACCGTCGCGTTCGTCGTGATGGGCAGCCTCATCGGAACACGGTTCCGCGGCCTCGGCCGAGACGGCCTGCTCGGCGCATTCGCCGCCGGCGTCACCGGGACGTTCGTCGCCTGCGCCGTCGCCGCCCTGGGTGCGGTGCTGGTGGCCGAGATCGTCGGCCTTCCAGCGGCGGCCCTCTTGCTCGCCTTCGCGCCCGGCGGTGTCGAGGTCATGGCTGCGATGGCCGTGGAGACTGCGCTCGAACCGGCGTTCGTTGCAGCGCACCATGTCTTTCGGCTGATGCTTCTGAGCATCGCTATACCGATCTTGATGGCATGGGATCGCCGCCCATAGGATCCATCGGCCGGCGCCCGCGATTGCGGCCGATCTTCTGAATGCGTGTTTGCGTCTTCTCGCGACAGGCTCGGATCTGGCGTCGCAAGAACCGGCGTCCGACGCGTCCGTCGAACAAATCTCGAGACCTGTCTTCCCGATCAGTCCGCGACGTAGCGGCCTGCGACGGTCCCGTCGGTCGTCGCGGCCAGAAAAGCGCCGCCGAGTTCGGCGGGGATGTCGCCGCCGGCGGCCGTCCCGTTGGAGTCGTTCCAGCCCGCGAAGATACCCGAGGACCGGAAGTCGCCGCCGCTGAAGTCGCCTGTTGGCGTGCCGGACTTGAGAACGACGAGCGTTCCGCCCCCGAAGCGGCCTCCCGTGATCGTCATTCCGTCGATCCGCACCTCGTCGAATGGCGTTCCTACGGCCGCCGAAGCGCCGAAGTTATCGAGAACCACGTCTATAACGCCCCGGTTAAAATCAACGGAAACGGTGGCGTCGCCCGGCCGCAAGTTAAAGTCGTCCCCGGTCTTCGGAGTCACGAGCACCTCTGAAGTCGCGATGCCGGTGTAGAGGGCGGTGCCGGACGCATCCGCCAAGAGGTCATCGCTGGTGAAGCGCCCTATAATGCCGTTTTGCACAAAGCGTTCTCCGCCGCGAGTGTACTCGAGCCTAAGGTACCGAATATCGCTGTATTGAGATGGAGATTGTCCGTCCGGCGTGCTGACGATGGCGAAGTTGTCGCCGTTCTCCTGAAAAAAGATGGTCCCGTCGGAGGACTGCGTCTCTTCCTGAAGGAACTCCGCAAACCCGTCGTCAATAAAGATCACCGAGCCGAAGTTGCCGCCGGCGCCGCCGTCGATGTTCCGCAGAGCCGCCTCGTCCAGATTCGACGAAGGCAACCAAAACGACGCGCCTTTCAGCGTGATCGGAGGGGCGCCACCCGATCCGCCGCCGCTGCAGGCTGCGAGGCTCGCCAGGGAAACGGCGGCGATCAGCGCGGGGGCCCGGCGGGCGAGGTCAGTAGTAGTCGTAGCCATATCCGCTTTCCATGTGGCGGCACTTGTTCAGCACGACGCCCAGAACGTTGGTCTGACCTGCGATTTCCTTTTCGCAGGTATCGATCTGCTCGATCGTCGTGGAATCGGCTCCGGCGACCAGAATGCAGCAGTCCACGTTCTTGAGAAACGCCATCGTGTCGTCAGTGACGAGCATCGGCGGCATATCGAAGATCATGATGTCGGGGTGATAGGTCTTCTCGATCTCGGCGAGCACCTGCGTCGTCCGGTCGGACAGCAGGATCTCGGATGGATTGCGTTCCGGCTGATAGTTCATGGCGATCGCCGCGGTTTCGCCGAACCGGACCGCCTGCTTTTGGAACGGGACGCGGCCCGCGAGCACCGCAGCGAAGCCGTCCTCGCCCTTGTGGCCGAAGATGCCGGCAATGGACGGCCGCCTCATGTCGAGATCGCAGAGGATCGTCCGGCGGTCGGCCTGCCGCGCAAGGGAGACGAGCAGGTTCGCGCAGGTTGTCGATTTTCCCGCCGCCTTGTCCGGCGAGGTGACGGCGACGCGCTTCCAGTCGTTCTGCCGCATGAGCTGGACGACGCGGGTCCGAAGCATGTCGACCGAGTTCGTTTCAGGTCCGGTTCCCATCGCGACGACGCGGGACTTCGCGATGTGCGCGCGGTCCCAGGTCGGCGTGGGGATCTCTTCCCACGGCCCCGTCCTGGCGACGGGCTCGCCGCTACCGGTGGCGGACGACTGTACCGGCTGGCGTGATTCCCGCTGCGTGCGGGCTTTTTCGATGGCAGCCTGAAGGCGTTCCATGTGTGTTACTCCATTCGCCGCTTAGAGGCCGAACCGGCTCATCGCGCGATCAGCAAGAAGATCGAGCGGCATGTACTCGACGTGCAGGAAGTAGAGCCCCGCCGGAATGCCCACCGCGATGAGCGCGACGACCGCGAGAAGCGCCCCTCTCTTGCGGTAACTCTCGTTGCGGGTGGCGATATAGGGGACCGTGCCCAGAGGCGTGATCTGCAGCGCTCTCGTGAGATCCGCAGGGCGGCGCACCGTCCTGTTCAGAAATTCGAGGAGCACCACGATCGCCATCGCGAGCCCGAGCGATGCCGCGAGGCCACCCGCGGCAATCAGGGGACGGTTCGGGCTGTCTGGCTGGCGCGGCACGGCGGCCTGCCTCAGCACCGAAATGCGTTCCCCTTTCGAAGTGAGTTCGATCCGTTCTCCGACGGCGGCAGCCGCAAGGCGCGACGTCGCCGCATTGTAGCGCGCCTGAATATTGGCATAGTCGCGTTCGAGGGCTTGCAGCGTGATCGAGTTGGAAGGCGTGCGGGCAATCGCGCCCTTAAGCTCTTCGAGCTCCCGGTTCACGATCTCCGTCTGCTCGTCGATGTACTCGACCCGCGAGTCGATCTCGCCAAGCTGGAGATTCAGCAGAGCCTGGTTGGGGTCCACCGAGTCGTCCACGGCCCCCGAGGATTCCGCGACCCTGCTCTCGAGTTGTTCGATTCGTGTTTGCAGCACACGGATGCGCGGATTTTGTTCCGAATAGAGCGCCCGCGCGCTTTGGAGCTCGTTCTGGAGTTGCTGGAGTTGCCGCTGGTCCGGGCTCAGCGCCGATTGAGGAGCGCCGGCGACGCGACCGGTGGCTTCGAAGATCTCGATGATCCTGCGTCGTTGATCCAGAAGCGAATCCCGGTCGCGTGCGAGCTGCGCAAGCCGCTCCGTCAGGAGTGATTGCCGGTTCATCCGGTAATCCATGCCTTCCGGCAGTGCGTCGATGTTCGCGTTCTTGAATTCGAGAATGCGCTGGCTCTGAAGATCGAGATCCTGGCCGAGTCTCTCCGCTTCCTGCTCGAAGAAGCTGAGCGTCTCCTCCGCGATCCCGGTCCGCATCTGGACATTCGCCTGCAGGACGCGGGTGACGTACTCGTTCACGACCTCGGCGGTGACGGACGGCCTTCCGGCCGAAAACGAGATTGTCAGTGTCCGCGCGCTGCTGTTCCGGCCGAAAGAGCGGCTGAATCCGGTCTGGGCGCGCATGCGATCGACGATGACGTCCGGGGCGAGCTCCGATCTGTTGGGGAAGACCTCGAACTTGTCGGCGATGTCCAGCAGGTTCGCCCGCGTCAGAAGTCGCTGTTCGATGATCTCGAGCTGCTCTTCGGCATTGTCAGACACAGTCGATGACGCGAGTTCACCTGGAATCTGGGGAGATTCCACGAGAAGCAGAGCCTCAGCACGATAGGTGGTCGGAAGCGTCAGGGCAATATAGACGCTCACTCCGGTCAGAACGCCTGTGATCACGAAGATCAGCGGAAGGCGCTTGAAAAGAATCGAGACGTAGAAGCGCAGTTCACTGTTCATGGCAGAGCGTCCTCGGACCCGGTGTAACCAGCAAAAAAGACACCATCGGCGATCACCTGCTCGACGATCGACGACAGCACGAGCTTTTCGTCTGCGGTCGCGGCGTAGACCATCGCGAAATCACAAAGCTGGTTCACGAGACGCGGAATTCCGCGCGAGGCTTCGTATACCCGTTCGCAGGCCTGCTTCGTGAACTCGTTGCCTTGTCCGCCCGCGATCCGCAGACGATGGGCAATATAGGCAGCGACCGTTTCGCGATCCATCCCGGTCAGGTGGAAACTCGCGACGACACGCTGCGCGAACTGCCGAAGCTCGGGGCGGCGCACCATGTCGCGCAGCTCTGGTTGGCCCACGAGAACGAGTTGCAGCAACTCGTCCTTGTTTGCGTTGACGTTCGTGAGCATCCGCAGTTCCTCGAGACCTTCCAGCGACAGGTTCTGGGCCTCGTCGATGATGAGGATGCAGCGCCGGCCTTCGCCGTATTCGACGATGAGGAATTCCTGGAGGAGCTGGAAGAGCTGCACGTAGTCAGTCGCGCCGCTTGTATCGACGTCGAGAGCATACAGAACCCACCGGATGAGCTCGCCCCGGCCCCCCTGCGCGTTCGAGATGAGCCCGACCGTCACATCGTCTTCGATCGTCTTCAGAAGCTTCTGGACGAGCGTCGTCTTGCCGGCGCCGACCTCCCCGGTGATCACCGTGATCGGGGACCGTGTCAGTATACCGTACTCGAGGATGGAGTAGGCGCGCCGATGCAGCGGTGTCCAGTAGATGAACTCCGGATCCGGCAACAGCGTGAACGGGCGCTCCCGGAGGTTGAAATGCTCGGTGTACAGCCCGGTATCGGACATCATCGTCAAAGGTTTGCTCCGTTGCAGGCACTTTCACTCGCACTACGCTTCAGACTTGGCTTCGGACGTGGACACCGCGTCGTTCGCCTAACCAACGGACCTCAGCATACGCAACTTCTATAGTATAGCTGCGGTCAGAACACCTGTATTGCAACAGAAGTGCCCGTTTCTGTTTCCAAAAGGGATACGAACACCGCGTTGCGGTGGTTGTCCGTGCGATTCAGCCAAAGATGGCCTCCTTCGGCGGGCTCTCGGCGCTCGGCTCCCGGCTGTCACGAATCGACCGCCGCGTTTGTTGCCGGACAGGAGCCAGAAACGGCCGATTCGGAGGGATCGTCAGTGAAAAATGCCCGATTCCGGCGAGCATGTGACGGCTTTGCGTGCAGGCGCTGAGGAGGCTCCGCGTGGCCGAATCGACGCACCATCATAGAAAACAAAGGCTTACGGGATTAGGAGAAGTTTAATCGAGTTACAGGAGGTTTGCTCTGAAGCCTGGCGAATGCTAAAAGCTGAAGGGTCACCTGTGGGGTTGTTCGGGTGTCTTGAGGGGGGCGGAGCTGTTCGCCTGGTACCAGTAACAAAAGGGCACGGACCTTTTGGTCGGTGTGAGAGTGTATGACGGCTCATTTTAACTCTCTGAACGACGCAGTTCTCGCGGACGTATGGGAAGGGCGTGTCGAGACGACGCGACGCCCGGGTTTCTACAGAAATTATGGCAAGCGCGTCCTCGAGACGATGCTTGTGATCCTTGCATCGCCGGTGGTTCTTCCTCTCACCTTCCTGCTGGCGCTGCCAATCCTCCTCCGTGGCGAGTCGCCGTTCTACGCGCAGCGGCGAGTCGGAAAGGGTGGCCGAACCTTCGTGATGTGGAAACTTCGGTCGATGGTGTCCGACGCGGACGAGCGCCTGGCGCGGTACCTGCGGGAGAATCCTGATGCGCGCGAAGAATGGGCGCGGCACCAGAAGCTGCGGGATGATCCGCGGGTAACGCCTTATGGCCGCTTTCTCCGCAAGTCGTCTCTCGACGAGGTTCCGCAGCTATGGAACGTCATCACCGGCGACATGGCCCTGATCGGCCCCCGTCCGATGATGCCGCACCAGCGGGCACTTTACCATGGACTCTCCTACTATGCGATGCGTCCAGGCGTATCTGGCTTCTGGCAGGTCTCAGACCGGAACGAATGCGAGTTCGCGAGCCGCGCGATGTTCGACGACAGATACGATCGAGAAGTCTCCCTGGCGACGGATATCCGCCTTATCTTCAAGACGATCCGTGTGATGCTCCGCGGCACCGGCGTCTGAGACGCGGATAACGCAAACTTTCGAATCCCACGGCTGGGAAATGTCGTGCGGTGGTTTTAGTGTAACGCTGGGTGGGCAAGCGTTAGGCGAAGAAAATGAATACAGGTTCACGATTTCTGGTCGCAGTTTCGCTTTCTGCGGTGATGCTTCTCGTGGCGTGCGACACGGCTGAGGAGCGCGCGGAAGGACATTACGAGAACGCGGTTGAACTCATCGGGGAGGGTGACGTCGACCGCGCCCTGATCGAACTCCGAAACGTTTTCCAGTTGAACGCGCAACATGTCGAGGCGCGCAGGCTGTATGCTCAAACCATGCTGGAGCGCGGCCGGATCCGGGAGGCATTCGGCAACTATACGCTGGTCTCCGAGCAGCTCCCCGACGACCTCGACAGCCGGATCAGGCTGGCCCGCCTCGCCGTCGAGGTCCAGGACTGGGAAGAGTTCGAACGCCACGCGACCCGGGCGCAGCAAATCGCGCCAGACGATCCCGAAACGGAGGCGGTCTGGCTCGTGAAGCAGTTCCGCGAGGCGGTGGTGGCCGAAGACGCGCCGGCACGCGAAGCGGTTGCCGGAGAGCTCAAGCAGTTGCTGGAGCAGCGCCCTGACGACCTGCTCCTCCGCCGCGTTCTCATCGAGGACAACATCATGGCGCAGCGTTTCTCGAGCGCCCTCGAGGAGGTCGATGCCGCGCTCGCCGCCGATCCCGATCAACCGGAACTCATGCAGATGCGCCTCGCCCTTCTGCTGCAGCTCGGAGACGAGGCGGAATTCGAGACTCAGCTCGTCGAGATGGTC
>Ga0102943_1000806_pt1 | contig 20212 bp, 18 predicted proteins | sample SalPonC_black_MG_FD_78174 | JGI IMG/M metagenome (GOLD analysis project Ga0102943, IMG submission 78174) | Salt pond soil microbial communities from South San Francisco under conditions of wetland restoration - Salt Pond MetaG... | ecosystem: Environmental > Aquatic > Marine > Intertidal zone >...
CTTTAGCTTGAAGTGGTGGATGTCCACATGTTCCACCGCTTCGAGTATAAAATGAACCGTGTCATTTGCAGCCACCCACTCACGCATGTCCACCGGCAGCAGCATCGGCGTGGTTCGGTCAGCATTTACAAAACGCATGACCCTAAGTTTGTACCAGACTTGTAAGAATTGGAAATCAAATTCGACCGGCTGCTAGCCCGAATTGCTCACCCCTCATCGAGCATAATCGCCCATGACCGACAACAGCAGCACGCAGCGTGCAATACAAATGTGCAGGGTGTTTACCCAGCGGTATCCGCATGGCTGCGTTTGGCGCTGCAATTTTCTAGAGATGAACAATTCTGGTGAGCAATCCGGGGCAACAGTGGCCAGTCGCGAGCTTTACCGAAAGTTCATGGAAGAACGTTTGAGCCATGGGGTCAATCCGCACAATTGAGAAGGCCAACTTCATTTGAAGTTGGCCTTGGCATAAGCGTGAAATCTGAAAATAGAAAAGGCTTGCAGTCCTTATTCTTCTAATCGTTCGACCAAACTATTTGAAATAAAGTTGGAGCGATTGCGATTTTGAGAATCTGCAAGTTTGTCGATACGATCGACCAAGTTAGTCGGTAAGCTGATCGAAATCTGAGTTTTTTCCATGCGTTTCTTTGTTTTCTTTCTTGGCATTTCTTATTCCTATTAATGATTAATAAAATATTTTTTTTTAAATTAAAAAAGACATAGAAAAAGAATCAATTTAATATTACAAGCATTTTTATCAAAAAAATAAAAAATAAATAAGTGTTTGAATTCAAGAAAAATCTAGTTCTTAACAGGGGGAGTAAGGTGTTTTCGTGAATAGGTACAGATGAAGATCCAGTATGCATACATACTTATCGGCGCTTGCTTATTGTAATTTCAGTGGGCCGACTATATGTTGACAACATCAATTTTGCAAAGGATAGGCATTGATTATTGGGCTGAAATAGACGAAGCTTTGGCCCGTATATGCAAACGAATAAGGTATCTACGCTGCATCAATTGAGTAAGTCATCCATGCAGATCAAGGGTATAAGTCGCTCCAAGCGGAAGGCGTTGCAGTTCGCGCCAACTGCACCGCCGGGAATTGAACATTTGCCGAGTGTGCAAACACCTCCCCCGGAAAAAACTGTCCATATGCAATGTATTGATTTTGGCAATGGTCAATTTAACCAATTCGAAACGGATGATGTCCTCGAACTCATATCCTATCAGCAACCCTCCTGGAGTGAGCATCGCTGGATTCATGTGGACGGGCTGCATCCCTATGTCATCTCACAATTGGCAGAGCGTTTTGGCCTACACCCATTGGCGGCAGAGGATGTGCTGCACCCCAATCAACGTTCGAAAATGGAGGCCTATGATGATGCCATTTTTGTGGTCGTGCGGATGCTCAGGTTTGTCGATGATCATTTATTAAATGAACAGGTCAGCTTCTGGTTTAACGGCAATACACTCATTACGATACAAGAGAATCCGGGCGACGTCTGGGACGGGGTGCGCAAGCGTTTGCAGGTCACATCTTCGCGTTTTTACAAGTTCGGTGTATCCTATCTGCTGTATGCGCTTCTGGATGCAATTGTCGACAATTTTTTCCCTCTGTTGCAGGCTTATGAAACGACCATTGATACTTTAGAGGAAGTGATCATTGGCAAGCCCACGCGTAACCTTCAGCAACGTGTTCATGCGATCAAACGCGAATTGATTTTTATTCGCCAGGTTATATGGCCCATCCGCGATGTGGTGCATGCACTTTACCGCGATGAAAATGATTTGTTGCAGGAGGAAGTGGAGACTTACATCCGTGATATTTATGACCACACTTTACGTGTAATTGACAGTATTGAAATCAATCGCGAAATGGCCGTTGGCCTTCACGACCTGTACACCTCGACTGTTTCCAATCGATTGAATGAGATCATGAAGGTTTTAGCCGTCATGGCAGCCGTGTTTGTGCCGCTTACATTTTTCGCCGGTATTTATGGCATGAATTTTAAATTTATGCCGGCTCTCAACTGGCCCTATGCATTCTATACATTTTTAGGGGGCTGTTTGCTGGTGGCAGTTGGGCTGTTTGTATTTTTCTATCGAAAGGGCTGGATCGATCGCTCTTGACCGGTCGGTAAAAATGGTGGCAGAAACGGACATTCTGCCATTTTCTGCCATTTGCAGCAGCGTACTTTTGCGCTGTTTGCGCAAATACATCAGCGCTGTGTGCTGCGCGTGACGCCCAACTGGTTAATCAGTTTAAATTCCTGCCATAACGGAGCACCACTGATGTCTCTTTTTAATAAAGCTTCGTAGCGTTGCAAAGTGCATGATCGGATTAAAGGAAAGTCGGTGTTATAGCGATATACCGTGGTGATTCTGGCAAGTATACATGATTGCAACTCCCCGAAATAAATTACTGATTGTTGACGACGACTCCATTATCCTCACCACATTAAAGCATATTTTGAAGCGTGAATACACTGTGGTTTGTGCCGAGGATGCCCGTCAAGGTTGAGATGTGACCGAGTCAGATGGCCCTTTTGCAGTGATTATTTCCGACCACAACATGCCGGGGATGGACGGCATTGAGTTTTTGCAGGAAAGCAAAATTTTCTCTGAAGATTCGGTGCGTCTCATGCTGACCGGATGTTCAGCGCAAGAAACGGCCATGCATGCGATCAATGCTTGTGGAGTATTTCGATTTATCACCAAACCTTTTCGACCGATTGATGTTTTGGAAAATGTTTAGGCTGCGGTTGCTGAATACAATAAGCGTGTCCAACAAAAAGAAAAAGCGGAATCCTCCCTGCAGTCTTGCCAACGGTTTTTAATCAGCGTGAATCATGAGCTGTGAATTCCATTGAATCCCATCATTGGGCTTTCCGAACTATTATTGGGAAGTAATTTTGACCGAAGAAGATCGTTTTTTTGTAGAAACGATTGCGGTATCGGGTCGCAATTTGCTGGTGAAAGTGAACTCGATCTTAAAATATGCTGAATCCAATCACAAAGGACTCGGAGCGCGCCCGAGTAACTTTCGACCACGGTTACTGTTTGAGGAACTGCACAAACAGTTTGCCCAAAAAGCAGCCCGTAAGTGTGTGGAATTGGACATTTGCGTGCAGGAAAACGTTCCCAGGTTTATCCGTGCCGATCGTGAGAAGATCCAGATGATTTTGATCCAGTTGCTCAGCAGCGCCGTGAAATTTTCTGATTCAGGAGACGTCTATGCCAGTCAGGACGCGCGTAAAATGTTTAAAGATCAGTGGAATCTTTACATTGTGGTCAAAGATCAAGGTGTTGGCATGTCGGCTGAAGACTTGCGCCACATTTACACTCCCTTTGAGAGAATCAACGAAGACACCATTGGGAAGTTTGACGGTTTAGGGCTGGGGTTGACATTGGTTTATAAGCTGGTCAACGCCCTGCGCGGCAACATCAAAGTGCACAGTGAATTGGGAGAAGGCTCTACATGTGTGGTAGCGGTTCCAGGAGCGGTTGTCAGAGCCGAATCAGTGCGTTCAGTAGATTCTATTGCGCGGTAGTTGTTAGACGAATGAGTCTGTCGGCGGGTGCATCACCTGCTTTGCGACATTCAGCGAGTTACGATTGCCATAACGCCTTCTGCGCTGACTAACGGTTGTCGCAGTTTTATCGCTGAGTACGATCTTGATGCTGTTCGTGCTTGACGTACAAAGAGAGGGTCATAAAAAACAGTAAGTCTGTTGAAACTTCGGTAAAAAAGAACATAATTGCGCATTGGTAAACAAGTCAGGTATGATGTTAGACATTGAAGTCGTTGTGTATGGCAATTTTATTCTAGCGGAGTCCACTCTGCTTGAAGGCGAGGGAGCTTAAGCCATTAAGATGCAACCTCGAAAGTTTTTGTTTGCGGACGTACCGCTCTGGTTGCGCAAACGGTTTTCAGACGGTCAACGATTTGTTATTTTATGCGCTTTAGCAGGGCTTTTGTGTGGGCTGGCAGCGGTTGGTTTTCATTTTTCCATCGATATTCTGTTTGAATGGGTGCTGCATTTTGCCAATTCATTGCCGAAGGTGGAAGGCATTTTGTTTTTGATTTTGAGTCCGGCCGTGGGCGGTTTGATCGTGGGGGTGGTGATATATCGCTGGGCACCCGGTGCGGTGGGTTCAGGGATTCCGCAAACCAAGGCTGCTTATTATAATCACTTTGGCTTTATTGATTTAAAGCAGGGCTTTTGGCGGTTTTTATTGGGCACTATTTATGTGGGGTCGGGAAACGCGCTGGGCCGAGAAGGTCCCACTGTGCATATGTGTGCAGCGATTGCCTCAAAGCTGGGACAGTGGGCTGGCTTGGCCAAGGCCCGCGTGCAAGCTATGGTGCCGGTCGGGATGGCGGCTGGGATTGCAGCTGCGTTTAATACGCCGCTGGCTGCCATCACCTTTGTGTTTGAAGAGCTGTTGGATGATTTTAGCACGAAAGCACTGGGAGGCATATTGATTGCAGTGGTGATTGCCGCTGTAATCGAGCGGAGTATCCTCGGGCATAATCCAATTTTTTCTCTGCACTTCCCATCCTTTGAAACGGACTGGTGGATGCTGGTGTCCATCGTGATTGGTTTTTTGGCCGGTGGTATCGGCCATTTATTTGTCAGTTCAATTGTTAATTTGCGCGCAATTATTCGGGAAAAAGAGTGGTTACCCGTCTGGCTACGGCCTGCCATAGGTGGTTTGGGATGTGGTTTGATCGCTACCGGTATTTACATGCTGATCAACGATTCCAGTGTGTTCAGTATTGGTTACGGGGCGTTGAATGATGCTTTTGACGGCGCGCTCAACTATCAAGCATTCTTCTTGTTGTTCTTAGGCAAAATGTTGGTCGTCGTGGTGTGCTATAGTACCGGGGGCAGTGGGGGGTTGTTTTCGCCGACCATTTTCTGTGGCGGTATGTTAGGGGGTATGTGCGGCGTTGCCATGGTAAGTCTCTTTCATCTTTCGCAAGACATTGTTGGGGCCTGTGTTTTATTGGGCATGGGAGCGTTTTTTGCCGCTGTGATCCGTTGTCCGATGACATCCATGTTGATCATTTTTGAGATGACGCTGAATTATTCCCTGATCCTGCCATTGATGGCCGGCAATATGTTGGCTTACTTTCTAGCCAGCAATCTGCGTTCAGTGCCGCTGTACGATGCCTTGTTGGTGCAGGATAAAGTGACTTTGCGCAAAATGCCCAGCTATCAAGGGGCGCAAGATTATGAAAGCTTGCCTATAAAGACGATCATGACACACGATTTGGTGACGGTCCGGGCCGAAGACGCATTTACCCAGGCGTTGGACTCGCTGGAGGGCAAAACACATCACGGCTTTCCAGTTGTCAATCGGCAGGGATCCTTGGTGGGGATGATCATGCTGCACGAAATTTTCGAACAAATTGACGCCGAAAGCACAGCCACCGTTGGTGAGTTTTTGCAAGGGCAGCGTTTAATCTCTGTGTGTCCATCGGATTCGATTCGTCAAGTTGTGGCCGACCTTATCCGTGAAGATGTGTTACAGGTGCCAGTTGTCAGCAAAAACCAACCGGATAGGCTACTGGGGATTGTAACGTTGCACGACATTGCGCGTCAACAGAATGCAATTACCGAACAAATCGGTCGTTGATAGAGCTGTTACAGCCGTCCGGTCTGGTCTGGCCCATGCAGCATTCGGGTTAACCATTTGGGCGTTTGCGAAGGGCCTTGTTGCGGCCGTGTTTCTTTTTGCTTTCTAAGCGACGTTGCTCGGAGCCACGAGTCGGTTGGGTGGGGGTGCGTTTTTTAGGTGTTGCAAGTGCCGGTCGGATAATGGCTCGCAATCTTTGCAACGCCTCTTCGCGATTTTTTTCCCGGCTGCTGAACCGTTGCGCTTTGATGACAAGCACACCGTTTTTATTGATCCGTTGGTCGTTCCGAGCAAGTAAACGCTGTTTACAACGATCGGGTAGCGACGAAGCCTGGATATCGAAAAACAGCTGCACGGCAGTCGCTACCTTGTTTACATTTTGTCCGCCAGGCCCTTGCGCACGGAGCGCTTGCAGTCTGATTTCATGCTCGGGAAGCGTGATGGTTTTAGATAAACGCAACATTATAAGTTAAAATTTATTTGATTTTACCGGGATTAAACGTTTAAGTGAATACGTTCTAAAAATATTCTCTATTGACAAAATTAGAGCCTCGGTTTTGCTCGTGGGTATCTCAATTATCTATTATTTACTGATTGTGCTCATTAAATTGAATGGATAAAATCAAATACGTCTCAAATTATCAAACTAAACTGTCTATGGAATACCCAATTCATGTTGAGTATGCTGGCAGTAAGGCACCGTTAGAGATGGCATGATCTGTATACGGCTCAGCATCATCTTGATTTTTTCCATGACGGTTCTAGAGGCTGCTGAGAAGGTTGTGTTGTTGCACGGCCTGGCGAGAACGTCGAAGTCCATGCATACGCTCGAAGCCACCTTACAGCAGGAGGGGTACGTGGTTTTAAACATGGACTATCCTTCGCGCAAACACACTATTCAACGACTGAGTTCGATTGTAAAAGGGTACATTGACAGTCAGAGCACTGAAGAAGACACGCTACATGTGGTAACGCATTCAATGGGGGGGATTATCCTTCGCTATCTCCAGCTTCACGATCCCATTGACAATCTCGGCAGAGTGGTAATGCTCAGTCCTCCCAACAAAGGGAGTGAAGTGGTCGACAAGCTCGGCGATTTAACCGTGTTCGAATGGATCAACGGCCCAGCTGGTAGCCAACTCGGAACCGAACCCGATGGTTTTGTACGATCCCTGGGCGATGTTGATTTCGAATTGGGAATCATTACCGGAGACCGCAGTATTAATTTGGTGTTATCCATGCTGATACCCGGAAAGGATGACGGCAAAGTCTCCGTCGAAAGTGCCAAAGTAAGTGGAATGAAAGCATTTAAGGTCATCCATGCAACACATCCATTTATTATGAAAAAGGCATGCGTGCAGAGAGATGTCATTTCATTTTTGCGCAACGGTATTTTTCACGCAGGCGACGCCTAGCCCGAATCTCTCACCACTCATCGAGCTTAATCGCCCATGACTGCGTTGGGCACTGCTATTTTCTAGACCTGAACCATTCTGCTGCGATTCTGCTGAGAGATTCGGGCTAACCCTCGTTCAAAAAAAATCGACTATCTATAAGAAGCCCATGTATTTAGATTCACTTTGCAGCGGGGCCGATGCATAAACAACCATATATTCAATATCATGAACGAACACGAAAAACATTTAGAGTCTCTCAAAATTGGACATTATGTGGTTGGCATTATTGGAATGCTCCTTGCCTGTCTTCCTTTACTTCATCTCTTTATGGGGGTGGCCATGCTATCGGGTGTTTTTGACATGCAGGACGGTAGCGGCGAGTCGCCGCCCGAAGTTTTTGGTTGGCTGTTCGTAGGACTCGGCGGTTTGTTTTTCTTATTTGGGCAGGCGTGCTCGATTGCGGTCCTATTGTCCGGAAGATTTATAGCTAAACGAAAACATTATCTGTTTTCTTTCGTAATGGCCTGTCTGTTATGTGCCTTTTTTCCTTTTGGCACAGTTCTGGGAGTGTTTACGCTTATTTTACTTAACAAAGAGCCCGTCAAAGCAGTATATGAAAAGGCTTGAGGTTGATGAACAATCGGCATGTCGGCCATCCCTGCGCGCGTCGATACGATGACAATCTGAAAGCTTTGTAAAACACATCTCATCTTATAGTATAAGATACTTTATAATAAGTATACATGTTTTACTTAAGTATAGGGGCGCAGTTGTTACTTATCGAAAGAGAACAAAAGAAGTAACCGGTATCATGGAGCATAGAATTTGCTCAATTTTAGACTCGTTGCAGGAAGTATTCGACTTTTTGCAGCAAGTAGAATGTGACAGTGCTGTGATCATGAGACACCTCAAGCATAGCCGGGTTTGACGTGATCATTTACACACGCTTGGTAATTAATCCGGGACATATTCGCTGACGGAGACACGAATTTAGACTTTTGACCTGTGCTGTTTCGTGCATAGTGCACCCTGAATGCATAGTTTTTCAGAGATTGTTTTAGCTTCAGCTTCGCCGCGACGGAGTCACTTGTTGGCAACGATGGGAGTTCGGTTTCGAGTATATCCTGCCGAAGTAGAAGAGATACACGCCATGGATTGTCCGCGAGCACTGGTACGCAAAAATGCACGCCTCAAAGCAGAGTGGGTGGCGCGACGAAAGCCAGCAGCACTGGTATTGGGATCAGACACAACGGTGGCGCTTGACAACAAAATTCTGAATAAGCCAAAGGACATGCAAGCAGCAACGACGATGCTGGAGTATCTTTCAGGGCGCACGCATACGGTGTATACGGCTGTGTGTTTGGCGGTACAAGCGACGGGTTTACTGGAGCAGCAAGTGGTCCACAGTGAAGTGACGTTTCGGCCTTTGACTGCAAAGACCATTCAAGCGTATTTCTCAATTGTAAACCCTCTCGACAAAGCAGGCGCTTATGGCATCCAGGAAGGTAAGGAGTTGATTATTCAATCCCTGCAGGGGTCCCTCAACAACGTTATGGGTTTACCCACGGAGTACCTGGAGGCGTTATTCATTGAGAAGGGCTGGTGGGAACGATTGCGCGACTGAATTGGGGGGGATTTCACGAATCTGTAGAAGGGCTGAGCCGTAAGTTGTTGCGAAACTTAAAGGGCATAAAATCGATGCTTTGCTATTTTTCTCATGCATGCGCTTGCTCATGCCCACCTTGAGCGTATGCTAAGCCATGATTGTTCAGCATGGAAAGCGAAACCAACAGCCAAATTTTACCGTTACGCACACCGTGGGTGCAACCGTTTGATGCTGCGGAAAGACGGGATGATTTAGTCTGGGCGCGGGTGACTGCGATGCTCGTAGCCGCCTTGTTTCATGTTGTTATTGGCGTCCTCTGGTTGGTTGCATTTCTCGCGAAGGAGCCTGCTCAGGAGGCACTTGCGGTCGCCGATACCATTGAACTAGAGCTGGAGTCTGACGAGCCTTTTAAGGAAACGATTGTTTCGGTGCCGGTCAATCCTGATGCAAACCAGGAGCTTCCTCAGGATACCGCCAATGTCGCCGAACAGAATCAGGCGGCAGCGGCAGCGGAAGCCAATCCGGAGGAAGCCAGTGACAAGCCCGTGTCAGACGGGGAAACATCCGTTTTATTTGCCTTGGAAGAGGGGCAGCGTGAGCTGACGGAGTCGACATCGTCCCTGCCAACGGGCCTGCCAATTGTATCCGAATTCAAACGTGAGGGGAATGCCGAGGACTTGGATATTTCGATTACCGAACAGCCGGGTAAGGATGATCGCGCGCAGTCAGCGCTTGAGGTAGCCGGCGATTACGGGCAACGCGTCATTGTGCGCCAGGAAAACGTTGCTCCTGAAGCGGAAAATGATGGGCGCGAGCTGTCTCCAGGAATAGAGGAGGCTCCTGCAGGGATCACGGTGTTACCTGCGTATGAGAATGATCAGACGACGGACAAAGCGTACGTTATCAACGAAGGGGCACCGACCAACACGGATAGCTCGCCATCGAACCGCTTCAATATCGTGAAAATTCAGCCTGAATTGCCCACCGATATGCCGGAAGGGGTGCCGATTCCGTCGCCGCGTCCAGAGGTCAAAGTAAAAAAAGATGCTGGACCGCTCATTAAGAACGAGGTCAAACCCAGCAGGATCGGTAAGGATGCAGTAGACGCGAATTTTAATTTGATGGGGGTTTATGGTAAACGCATGCGCGAGGCCTACCTGGCGCAATGGGATATTCTGGCAGAAACGTATACCTTTTCGTCGCAAGATACAGGCAGTAAGGTGGACGTTTATTTTGTGCTGACGAAAGAGGGTACCATCAAGGATTTCGAAGTAGTGAACTCAACGGCTACGCAAGGCGCGACTTTGTTGATACAAGATGCGATTCAGTCGAGGGCCCCTTATGAGCCATGGACGCAGGACATGATCCGGATGTTTGGCGATGAGTTTGGTTTTAAATTGTCCTTTTATTATTTTCGCGTTCATTAATGTGAACAAAACAGATGATGGACCTTCCTTTACATCCCTCGGTCAAAGTGCTTGCCACGCATAAATGTGGTTTGCTGGCACTGGAAAAGCCTACCGGCATCCGGGCTCATCCCAATGATTCCGGGGTGGTCGACGACCAAGCCATCTTGCAGGCTCCGTATCATTTAGAGGAGGAGTTTTTTGCTAATCCCGGTGCCGGCAATTCGACCGCCAAGGTTTATTTGCTCAATCGGATTGACGCGGCGACATCCGGTCTGTTCTTGGTTGCCCTCAATCTGGATGTGGCGCTTGCGGTGCGAGCATTATTTGCGCGCCAACGGGTGGAGAAAACGTATCTGGCGATTGTAAAAGGCCGTCCCCCAGGTGCTCCCAATATATGGACCGACTGGTTGGAACGTAGCAAAAACAGCCGCGGACGTGTACATACCCGTGTGACTGACCGCAATATGGGCGGTGCGGTAAAATTGGCAAAGACGCGTATTCAGTGGATGGCGGCCGATAAGAATCAGCTGGGTGTGTCGTTGGTGCGGTTGATTCCATATACGGGGCGCACCCATCAACTGCGAGTGCAATGTGCCAAGCGCGGTTGCCCCATCGTCGGAGATGCTAAATATGGGGACTTTAAATTTAATCGCACGATTGCACAGCTGGCGGAAAACAAACGATTGTATTTACACGCTCAAGAGGTGCGTGTTCAGTTTGGATTGTGCGGCGAAGTCATTGAGTTCAAGGCGCAATCGCCCATTCCCGATGCATTTGAGCAACTGCTCAAGCCCAATCGGAACATTGTGCGAAATGCGAGGACGCACGCAATGCAGACACCGCTGGCTTCACCGACAGTCCAGCAACCTGCCAATAAGCCCCGTCCACGTCGGCGTTTCATCTAAGCCTGTGTTTTTGGGAGTACGGCGACACGTCGCAGCAAGACCGAGGCGGTGTCATGCCGCTGCACTCCCAAGCCCTTTTAAAGTTTCAGGAATTAGTGCCGACTCTATCTATTACGCACTCTTTTATTGTATTATGTCCGTAGAGATACCCGCATCGGAAACATTGGCCGTTGTCAACGTCAGGGCCAAAACTGCCTTCGATTCGAATCGTTGGCAGGCTGCAGAAACCCTGTATGTCGAGCTGTTGAACCGCTTTGCGGATGGCGAGCTACCCGCAACCGATGAGGACGTCAGCTTGTGTGAGGTCCTCAATCAGTTGGGCATTTGTGCGATTCGACAAAATCGACTGGAAGATGCTATCCAATGTTTTCAAAATGCCATTCAGCAAGCGCCCAAAGATTGGCGGGCATTTGTCAACATCGGCCAGATTTTCAAGGTTTTGGGCAAACTGCAGGATGCGCTGTGTTTCTTCAAACAAGCCGTCGAATTAGCCCCTGACCAAATCACCCCGGTCAATACGTTCATCACGGCCATCGAAGACTTGGACAAAAAAGTCGACTATCTGCCGCAACTCCGCACGGTGCTGTACCATCAGCCCAATCACCCCGAAGCCATTCGTCACACGGTTGCTGCCTTGATGCAAGTATCCAAGCAATCGGGGGGTAAGGCACACCTCAAACGTGATAATCAAGCGGCAACAGAGCATTACCAGACAGGTCTGCGGTATCATGAACAGCAGGCATACGACAAAGCTGAAGATGCTTATTTACAGTCGATTCAACTCTGTCCCGAGAGGGCGGAAACGTATTTTAAACTGGGTGAAACCTATTATTTCCAGGGCAAGTATACAGCCGCCATTGCGTGTATGCGCACCACCGCTAAATACGTGCCGGATGATCCAGCACCGTTAACCTGTATCGGTTTTTATTTAATTAAAGCCGACCGTTATGATGAAGCCATTCCCGCGTTTGAAAAGGCCTATACACTCGATCCAACGTCGCACACGATTCCCTTACATTTAGGGTATATCCACACCAGGAACAAGGCTCCCTTAACGTTAACTAAAAAGTATTTATTACAGGCATTGGCAAATGGTGGCAGGCAATTGTTCCTGTTTCAACTTTTGGGCAAAACCCTGTGTGAGTTGGGCGAAGTGGAACAAGCGATTCAAATATTGGACCAAGCCTATGCTGAATTGGGCGACCCTTTACTGAAAATTCAATCTTTAATGGCGTTGCCCAGTATCTACACATCCAACGACATGATTGAAACGTGCTCGAAACATTATCGCGATGGACTCCAGCAGTTCAGGGTCACCACAGAGGTGCGCGAGCCGTTTGCGACCGTCAAGATCACCCCGCCCTTTCAAATTCCGTACATGGGGAAAAATGATCGTGAGGCCCAACGACGGCTCTGTGAAGTTTACTGCGCAGTCTACCCACAGCTGAATTGGATCGCACCGCATTGCCAGGGGGGCAGCCATCCACAACCGTCAAAAGCAAGTGGCAAAATTAAAATAGGCTTTATATCCAGTTATTTTAAAAACCACACGATCGGGCACTTAAACCTGGGGCTGGTGCAGGACTTTGACCGCGAAAAATTTGAAGTGGTCGTGATCCGCCAGCCACAAGTGGACGACAAAACCGTGCTATACGATCAGGCGGCCGATAAAACAATTGTTATAGAGGGTAGCCTGGAAAATCTGCGCAAGCGTATAGCTGCCGAAAAATTGGATGTCCTTTATTATACGGACATCGGGATGGAGCCCACCACCTATATGCTGAGCATGTCTCGCCTGGCGCATGTGCAGACGCAGACGTGGGGGCAGCCGGAAACCTCGGGCTCACCGCACATGGATTATTTTTTGTCGTCACAAGATTTGGACATTGCAACTGCGCAGGACCATTACTGTGAAGCGTTGGTTCGATTTGAAAAATTGAATTGTTATTACCGTCGCCCAGAGGATGTGGCATTACCGCAGCGCACCGAATTTGGCTGGACCAACGACGAGCACATTTACCTTTGCCCACAAAGTTTATTCAAATTTTTTCCGGACTTTGATGCGATCATGGGTGAGATCCTGCGACGCGATCCCATCGGCAAAGTTGTCTTGCTCGAAGGGGCTTACCCGGAGTGGAATGAGATACTTGAACAGCGTTTCGCCAGTAAGTACCCAGCCGAAGCGGAGCGCCTAATCTTCCACCCACGGCTCAGCCGTGAAAACTACACCCGGATCAATGCCGCGGCGGACGTGGTGATCGAGCCCATCCACTTTGGCAATGGCAATTCCTCTTATGAAGCGTTTTCAGTAAATGCCCTGGTCGTTTCGATGCCATCGGATTTCCTGCGGTGTCGGATTACTTACTCGCAATTGAAGAAAATGGGGGTGGAGGAATTGATTGTGCACTCGCCTGAAGAATATGTGGAATTGGCTTTGAAACTCGCGCACGACAAGACCTATGCCCGGCAATTACGTGCAAAAATTGCCCAGCGCAAAGAACGGCTGTATGACGACAAGGATGTGCTGCACGCACTTGAAGACTTCCTCGTGTCGGCAGTGGAAAAGACATGGACAGTTTAACCAGATTCACCAGAATCGAAGCAGAATGGTTCATGTTTAGAAAATAGCAGTGCCAAACGCAGCCATGCGGATACAGTTGGGTAAACACACTGCAGATTCGCATTTCAAGTTGCGTGCGGCTATTGTTGGTCATGGGTGATTATGCTCGATGAGTGGTAAGAGATTCGGGTTAGCGCAATGCTCTATGTTGTTGATCGCAATGCGAACGCAAGCCGTACAGGTCTGATGTTCTGCTGCATTAAGCACACGGTTTCGCTGAGCTTCGCCACATCAAGCGATGAAGCCCTGCAATTGATTGGCTGATAAAAAAACAGATGATGTGATTCAATTGGGTAGTGCAGACAGGTCCGCGTCATCACCGCCCTTTACAGCAAAAACCTGGTTCGGCTAATTCAGGAAATTCTGTATCCACTTTGTAACCCCAGGATCGTCTGAGGTTGAATTGCCAATCGCGATAAGGGGCTATACCGCCTTGACTCCGATTATCTATCAACTCTTGAGAGGTGATGGTGTAGCCCTTGCGTTCTGCTGCTCTGCGAATTGTTTTGGCCCAAGCGTTATCCTGAAAATCTACAGGGTTTAGAGTGTCCAACTCCTCCTCTGTCAGCCTGGCAAACACCTCTCTGAAAGAAGGTTCTATCACGTTTGTTAGCTTGATAGCATGAATAGGCTTTTTGCCATTTAGGTGTTCAGCTGCATCAATGGCGTCGACCATGATCTGCGTTCCCGTTCCCGGAGGCCCCAATCTTTCATATTCCTGAGTTAGCATCGAAAATTTGCGGGTCTTCATCATGTTGGTAACTAATCGCCTCTTCTGATTGTGTTCTTCAAGTTCGGCACGGAATATCAGTTCATCACTCGGATCATGGCTGGCAATTCCTTGGACTCTTCCCCGGGTATTGAGGGTATGAATATTTTCACCCTCAAGATTATCAGTGGGCCGAAATACAAAGTTTTCCCATTCAACAACCGATTCGCTGCGTGCTATCCGCATAATTTGTTTGTTGGGGATGCGAGGGTGGGGAATCGTCACCCAGCCACTGGGGTCGGTTACATTTGGGTTATTATTGTGGCCCAGAATTAATCGATTCACGCTAGCAATGGATCTGCCCTGAATAAATCTGTCCGGACCCAGAAACAGCCCAACCACAGGATCAAAGACGCGCGCATTCATCTGGATGAGATCGGCAGAGGCAATGGTCTCATGGCCAGTGTAGCCTCGAGTTGCTTCAACATCTGCTGTATTGCTTAAATCTTGCGCCACACCCGTTGCCTCTGTCATGCGTCCCCAAGGATCAAAGCGAGTGCGTTTATCTACACTGTTGGTAGGGCCCACCGAAGAAACTGGGCTGCCTAGATGGTCTTTTATAAAATAAGTGTATTGGGGGTCCGTATGGTTCGTGACATCGATTTGCACATCCGGGCTATAGCCTTTGGCACGTACGCGCATAATCGATGAGTGGACACCCAAAGCGGATATGCGATACTCAGCATTTTCCAAGTAGAATGTTTTGCGGCCGTCTGTATTTAAGCTCAGGTAACGTGCACCGTCGATGCCGTATTTAAGTATTTGTGTTTCTGCGCCTTTTTTAATTGTTACCGGTTTGGTAACAAGCCCCATCGTAATGGTTTGTCCAAGCCCATTAGACAGTCGATTGTTGGCGGTGTCATAGCGGTAGGTGCCGATCTGCGAGCCGTTTAAATGCGTCCCCACCTTCTCTGGTGCATAAGGACTTTGCAGACCTGTAACGATAGTTGGCAGCAGGCAAAAAATATAATATAGGGCAGAGGTTTTTTTCATTTTAAAATATAGGTTTAAGGAAATATTATCAGTCATCCAGATATTCGATAGAATGTCAATCAAGTCGGGAACAGGTTTCTCTGCATCTTTTGTAGGACTGAATGCTTTACGGTGCTCAACAAGCTGAGACCTTGCACTTTTAGTTGGGCTGGTTGATATACACTGAATGCAGCTACTTAGATAATCTTACGGATTCTATCCGTTTGTTATTGCGCAGCAACTGCGAGTGGATTGAATCTGTCACTCAATGAGGTTACCACTTTTCAGTTGGATATGCGGATTGCTTTTATGCGTGGTTGGGTGTGAGCGCGTGGCCCCGGTCGAAATCGCCAATCGTGAGCAGATTTTGCTGAAAGGCAATGGTCCGGAGCCGGCTTCCCTCGACCCGCATATTGCCACCGGTGTTCCTGAGCACAACATCATTGTCGCTCTCCTGGAAGGTCTGGTACGCCCACACCCCAAAACGCTTGAGCCGCTGCCAGGCATGGCGGCACGTTATGCGGTTGCAGCGGACCAGAAAACCTACACCTTTTATCTGCGAGAGGACGCTTATTGGTCCAACGGCGATCCCGTTACAGCACACGATTTTGTGTTTGCGTATAATCGTATACTGCTTCCAGAGTTTGGTGCAAAGTATGCGTCTCTGTTGTATTATATGGTCAATGCCGAGGCTTTTCACAGCGGCCAGATCAAAGATTTCTCTGCGGTGGGGGTCAAAGCACTCGATGATAAAACGTTGGAGATACAGCTGAATGCACCCACGCCCTTTTTTCTGTCTTTGATTATGCATTACACGTGGTTTCCAGTGCATCCGCCAACGATTTTAAAATATGGCACGATGGGTAAGCGCGGGACTCGCTGGACACGGCCTGGAAATTTTGTGGGCAATGGGCCCTTCAATTTGAAGTCGTGGAAGGTGAAAGATGTGGTGGAGGTCGAGAAAAGCCCCACTTACTACGCTGCACAGTCCGTGCGGCTTAAGGGGATTCGCTTTTATGCGGTGGCCAACGTGAATACCGAGGAAAGAATGTTTCGCGCTGGTCAACTCCACATGACACATGCCTTGCCGACAAACAAATTCCCGATCTATCAGCAACAGCAATCTCCGTATCTGCGGGTGTATCCTGCGCTGGGAACATACTATTATGTGTTCAATACTCAGCGACCCCCGTTGCAGGACCCTCGGGTGCGGCGGGCACTCAGTTTGGCCATTGATCGGGGCTCGATCATTGACAATGTACTAAAAGGCAATCGCATCGCCGCTTATTGTTTTACGCCACCCGGCACAGGAGGCTATACATGCGAAACGGCGATCATTGAAAATATCCAGCTAGCACAAAAATTAATGGCAGCAGCTGGCTACCCGGAGGGTCAAGGGTTTCCCGCAATTGAACTGTTGTACAACTCCTCGGATGATCACCGTATTTTGGCTGAAGCTATCCAGGGTATGTGGAAAGAATATTTGAACATCGATATCACGCTGAAAAATCAGGACTGGAAAGTGTATCTGGTCACACGCGAAAACAGAGATTTCGATATTGCCCGGGCAGGCTGGATCGGGGATTACAACGATCCCACTACGTTTTTAGAACTGTTTACGTCGCAGTCGGGTAATAATGTTTCAGGATGGCATAACCGCGAGTATGATAAGCTCATGGCGGCTGTTGCGCAGGAAGGATCGAGAGACAAACGCAACGCACTGTTTCAACAAGCCGAGGCACTGTTGCTGCAGGAGTCACCCTTGATACCTGTTTATTTTTACAACAATACATATCTGGTCGATCCCGCAGTAAAAGGTTGGTATGGCAATATTCTCGATTGGCACCCGTATCGATTCGTTTATCTGGAAGAATAAACTTTTGTTGAACGCACCATGCTGACCTATATCCTCAGACGCTTTCTCGAGACCCTGCCGGTACTTTGGGCCATCCTCACGCTGGCGTTCTTCATGGTCGCCCTGTCGCCGGGAAGTCCCTTTGATACCGAAAAGGCCATGCCGAAGGAAGTCAAAGCTGCGCTCGAAGCGCAATACGGTCTCGACGATCCGCTTTGGGTGCAATACGGACGTTATCTTTGGGGCGCAGTGCGCGGTGACTTGGGGCCTTCTTACAAATACCCTGGCTGGAGTGTGACCGAATTAATTTTAAATAAAATTCCGGTATCACTGGAACTCGGTTTCTATGCTTTGTGCATCGCGTTGGTGCTGGGCGTGCTGGCCGGGGTCCTGGCGGCCTGGCGACCAAATACCTGGACGGATTACCTGCCGATGAGTGCTGCCATGGTCGGCATTTGCCTGCCTGCCTTCGTATTGGGCCCCCTGTTGATTCTGATCTTTGCCTTAAAACTTGGGTGGTTGAATGTTTCGGGCTGGTTCCTGCCACAGGATCGGATCTTACCGGCATTTACGTTGGGGCTTGTGTACGCTGCAACGATTGCACGTTTGACGCGTGGCAGTATGGTTGAAGTGAGCAACCAGGATTATATGCGCACGGCGGCGGCCAAAGGCTTATCGCCCTGGCGCATCCACTTGGTACACGGTTTGCGCAATGCGCTGACGCCGGTTATCTCCTATTTAGGTCCGTTGGCAGCAGCATTGGTGACCGGCTCGTTTGTGATTGAGACGGTGTTCAATGTTCCGGGGCTGGGGCGTTTCTTTGTCGATGCTGCCTTGAACCAGGACAGCACGATGGTGCTCGGGACTGTCATCTTTTATGCCAGTGTACTTATTTTAATGAACCTGATGGCCGACATCTTGTTGGTCATCATTAACCCACGGCAAAAATTTGAATAAGAAAATACGATCGCTTGCGCATACGCATGTTACAACGTCGACTTCAGTGTGGCGGGATGCATGGTCGCGTTTGCGCAGACACAAGCTGGCTGTGGTGGGGTTGTGCCTGCTGACGATCATAGGCTTGGCCTGTTTATGCGCTCCCTGGATAGCGCCTTACGACCCCCAACAACAAAATTTGCAATTGGGCCCCACGTCTCCATCCAACGACCATTGGCTCGGCACGGATTTACTCGGTCGAGATCTGTTGAGCCGGATTTTGTACGGTGGCAGAGTTTCGTTTGCAGTGGGTTTAATCGCCACGGCCGTCTCCCTGAGCATTGGCGTTATCTATGGCATGATTGCCGGGTATTGTGGCGGTAAAGTCGATAGTGTGATGATGCGCGTTGTCGAGATCTTGTATTCGCTGCCATTCATTGTGTTTGTTATTTTACTGGTCACACTGTTTGGTCGCAATTTGTGGCTCATTTTTTTAGCTATAGGGGCGGTCGAGTGGTTGACAATGGCGCGGATTGTGCGCGGGCAAGTCATGCATCTCAAAGCGCAACCCTTTATTGCTGCCGCCAGGACCCTCGGGCAGAGCGACTTTAATATTATGCGCCAGCATTTGCTGCCAAATATGCTGGGCATTATTGTGGTGTACACTACATTGACCATCCCTGCAGTGATGCTGTTGGAATCCTTTATCAGTTTCCTGGGGCTCGGTGTTCAAGCGCCCGATACGAGTTGGGGGGATTTGATTAAAATCGGCGCCGAAAATATGGAAGCGTATGCATGGCTTTTGATCTACCCCAGTATTGCGTTTTCGGTTACCCTGTTTTCGCTGAACTTTTTGGGAGATGGCTTGCGCGATGCCTTGGACCCGCGAACGGATAAACGTTAAAGCTTAGGGACTGCCGCCAAGAGCTTTTGGGTATACGGGTGTTGGGGGTTTTGGTAGATGGCTGCCGCGCTCGCCTGTTCCACAATGGTGCCTGCGCTCATCACCAATACGCGATCACTGATATGCTCGACCACCGCCAAATCATGTGCGATGAACAGATAGCTCAGGCCGAGTTCTTCCTGCAGGTCCTGCAGGAGATTAATGATTTGGGCTTGCACCGATACGTCCAATGCACTCACGGCTTCGTCGCAAATGATCAATTCAGGTTCGACTGCGAGAGCACGGGCAATACCAATGCGTTGGCGTTGGCCGCCAGAGAATTCGTGTGGGTAGCGCTGGCTGTGTTCGGGTTGCAGGCCGACGCGTGCGAGTAGATCGTGCACGCGCTGGCGTTTTTGCGTCGAAGACCCTTCGGCAAAATGAATGTTCAAGGGCTCGGCAATGATCTGAAAGATCGTCATGCGCGGATTGAGCGAGCTGTAGGGATCTTGGAAAATCATCTGGATTTTTTTTCGATATGGGAAAAATTCAGCATTGGTTAAAACGCCGATTTCGGCATCCCGGTAGTGAATGGTGCCCGCAGTAACCGGAGCTAGTTTGACGATGGCGCGACCGATGGTGGTTTTGCCGGAGCCACTCTCGCCCACCAGGCCCACGGTCGTGCCCGCTTCAATGGCAAAGGATACACCGTTTACAGCTTGGATGTGATCCACCACTGATTGAAACAGACCACCCGTCACCGGAAAGTGGACATGCAGGCCGTTGACGCGCAAGATGGGAGTGTTTTCAGGCATAGATGAAAGCAATTACGAAAACCAGCAGAAGAGCTGACGTCTCGGCAATCCCCGTGCCCGACGTCGCAATGCGGATGCAATTAGGTAAATCCACCAGCTACCGGGTATATTCGCGTGGCAAGCTCTGTGCGGAGAGTGTCCGTCTGCGGTGATGCTGGCTAACGAGTGATGAAACATTCAAGTTAGATTCAATCATAGAAAGTTGCTAAAGTAAATCCTTCGCAACATAAGCTTAAAAATTTTGCGCTTTAAATGCTAACTGCAAAAGTTGATGTTCTAAGGCTTACGAAAGGTGAGGGTGGGATGCTCGGATATCTCGGCGTTTTCATTCGCGCAACCTGTCGCTATTCGCGTTTAAGCAACTGCGAGCGCATCCAGTGGGCTGTTGCTGTTCGCAAA
>Ga0102943_1000809_pt1 | contig 20174 bp, 13 predicted proteins | sample SalPonC_black_MG_FD_78174 | JGI IMG/M metagenome (GOLD analysis project Ga0102943, IMG submission 78174) | Salt pond soil microbial communities from South San Francisco under conditions of wetland restoration - Salt Pond MetaG... | ecosystem: Environmental > Aquatic > Marine > Intertidal zone >...
GGATAGCCCGGACATTTATGCTATAGCTGTCGATGGTCATCAGGGAATAGCTGTAGACAACATTCCGCTTCGCGGAAGTAGTGGTACTGATTTTACCCGAACCGACATGGCCTTTTTTCGTTCTATGTATCAAAAATTAAATGTTAAACTGCTCATTATGCAGTTTGGCGTTAACCTGGTTCCACATATTATTGATGATTACAGCTATTATGAACATCAATTTTACAAACAGTTAAAAACATTAAAAGACCTCCGCCCCGATATCAGTATTATTGTTATTGGCGTTTCAGATATGTCGAGAAATGTGATGGGGCATTATGAATCGTATCCCAATATTATTAAAATAAGAAAAGCCCAGAAAAATGCAGCATTCAAAGCAGGATGTGCTTTTTGGGATATGTACGAAGCAATGGGCGGAAAAAATTCGATGCCGGCATGGGTTAATGCCAATCCACCGCTTGCACGTACCGATTTTACTCATTTTACATGGAAAGGCTCGGTTATTATTGCCAAAATGTTTTACGATGCATTTATTAACGACTATTACGAATACTTAAAACAAAATGAACCTTTAGCAGAAAATAAAACCAATGAGATTAAAAAAAATTAAACTACTTGTATTGATATATCTATTTTCTCTTCCTGCTTTAGGGCAAAGCATAAACGATACATTGCCCTTTATTCGATACGATGAAAATATCTTGCAATTCGCTTCAAATAATAAACAAATAGAAAAATTAAAAGAAAAACTCCAAAATATAAATCTTCCGGGTTCAAAAAAAATTAATATTTTACATATTGGAGATTCACACCTCCAGGCGGCTTTTTTAACCGAAGAAATCAGACAATCGCTCTTTCAACATTATTTCATGGATGATTCGTTTACAGAACCCGGGTTTATATTTCCTTACACCCTGGCAAAAACTAATAATCCATATTATTATACCATAGATTATTCCGGCCATTGGGATATCAATAAAAACACTGAAGACTCTTTAAGGTACAAACTCGGATTATCGGGGATAACAATTGCTACCCGGGACTCATCAGCTACTTTTTCCATTAAGATGCAAAACAAAAAATATGATTTCCCGATAAAATATTACTTTAATAAAGTAAAAATTTTTCATTCTGAGATTCCCGGAACTATTGTAAAAGTTAACGGTTTATTCACCCAAACCAACCCAAACTATTCTTTTATTCATTTACAAGAATCCTGCGATTCAATATTTGTAGAAATTAGCAATCCGGATACAACCAAAACATTAGAACTTTATGGGGTAATGCTTCAGCATGATAAGAACAAATTAGGGTATCATACTGTTGGTGTAAACGGAGCCACGGCACAGTCGTATCTAAAATGCGAATTGTTCCCAACCCATCTAAAACACATTAACCCCGATTTAGTAATTATTTCCTTGGGTACCAACGAAACATTTAATGAAAATTTCATGTCCTTAGAAAATGAACTTATACTTAAAGATTTAATTACACAGATAAAAGCAACTGCACCTAACGCAACAATTATTCTAACCGTGCCGGGCGACCATATAAAAGACAACATTACTAATCCAAATATAACCCTCTATCGGGAAAGCCTTTTAGATATTAAAAATGAACTAAATACCGGACTTTGGGATTTCTACTCGGTCATGGGTGGCAAAAATGCGATATTGTTATGGCACGATTATGATTTTACAGCCCATGATAAAATCCATTTCAAAAAATCCGGTTATGAGTTGCAGGGACAATTATTTGTAAAAGCATTTTTACAGTTTTTTGATGATATAAATTAAACGATTTGACCGAACTATTAAAAGACATATTTTTCTATTCGGAATCTAAGCCACTACTATTTACACGATTGTATTTCTGGGGCTTTTTCGGAGTATTGCTTTTATTTTATTCTTTTTTATATAAAAAAAATGTTCTCCGAAATGCATACCTGTTTGCAATGAGCCTTTTCTTCTATTATAAATCAGGTGGATACTTTTTTGTATTACTTATTTTCTCCACTATAGCAGATTTTACACTCGGCCAACTTATATACAATGCCCGAACAAAAATTCATAAAAAACTATGGCTGGCCACCAGCATTTTTATCAATCTGAGTGTACTCGGCTATTTTAAATACGCCTATTTTTTTACTGATATCTTCAATTCTTTATTCAACACCAACTACCAGGTTATTAACTTTCTGGCATTATGGACGAATCAGGTTACAGATGCTTCTTTTGATATTTCTACTATTATTTTACCGGTAGGTATTTCATTTTACACATTTCAAACCATAAGCTATACAGTTGATGTTTACAGAAATAAAGTTAAACCGGTAAAAAATATCATTGATTTTGGATTTTATGTATCATTTTTCCCTCAACTAGTTGCAGGGCCTATTGTGCGAGCGGCAGAGTTTATTCCTCAACTTTATCAAAAATTCAAGCTAACTAAACAGGAATTTGGGCATGCTGTTTTTTTAATTCTTAGCGGATTACTAAAAAAAATGATGATATCCGATTATATATCCATTAACTTTGTCGATAGGGTATTTACCTCGCCGGGTTCTTTTACCGGATTCGAAAATCTGATGGCCGTTTACGGCTATTCAATTCAAATCTATTGCGATTTCTCCGGATATACGGATATTGCCATTGGGGTAGCCTTATTATTAGGTTTCCGATTACCTGTAAACTTCAACTCGCCTTATAAAGCAGTGAATATTACCGATTTCTGGCATCGTTGGCATATCTCATTATCATCGTGGTTAAGGGATTATTTATACATTCCTCTTGGAGGAAACCGCCAGGGAAAAACCAGAACCTATATAAATATAATGATCACCATGCTACTGGGTGGATTATGGCACGGTGCCAATATACGGTTTGTCATTTGGGGTGGTTTACACGGGATCGGTTTAGTTATTCATAAATTATGGATGAAGATGAATCTTTCCCTAAGTAAATACTATACCACACAAGTAAGCAAAAACTTTTTCTACCGGTTTATCTCTGTTTTTACTACATTCCACCTCGTTACTTTTGCCTGGATATTTTTCAGAGCTCAAAATATGGAGGATGCCATGACCATCATCAGGCAAATTGGCACCAATTTCCAGGCTGAGCTGATTCCGGTAATGGTAAGTTCTTATTATAAAATATTCGCCATTATTATTTTGGGTTTATTTTTACATTGGTTGCCATCGTCATTTAAAGAAAGTTATCGCGGTTGGTTTATCAAAAGCCATATCGTGGTAAAAGTACTCATCACACTATTGGTAATATTTATTATCTTCCAGGTAAAATCATCAGAAATTCAACCCTTTATCTATTTCCAGTTCTAAAAATATCAGACACTAAATCTCAAAGATCGGCATGACAAAATAATTTTTCCTACATTTGCCAGTTATAAACAATTAATCATAAAATCGGATTTGCATGAAAGGTTACCTTAAAATATTACAATATATATTCCCTTACTGGGGAAAGGGATTGACAAGTATTTTATTTGCACTCTTAGCAACTGTTTTTTCATTGGTTTCTTTCACCGGGGTCATTCCATTTCTGGGGATTCTTTTTAAAACCCAACCTATTATCGAAAATCCGGTTCCCTGGGAATTTGGCTCAGAATCAGTAATGCACAACATAAACTATTATTTAAGCCAGATTATTCTGAGTCAGGGCGAAAGAGCTGCGTTACTTACAGTAAGTATCATGGTTATCGTTTTTGTATTATTAAAAACCTCTATGCAGTATGCCAGCAACTATGTTATGGCCCCTTTGCGCAACGGGGTAGTACGCGACATCAGAAACAAACTAAACCAGAAAATATTAAGTTTACAGCTTTCTTATTTTACCGAAGAACGAAAAGGGGACATTATTTCCAGAATGACGAGTGATGTTCAGGAGGTAGAAACATCGGTAGTACGCTCATTAAACAATGCGATTAAAGCCCCTATTACTATTATTATATACCTGATTGTTTTATTTACTACCAGTTCATTCCTTACCCTTTTTGTATTACTTCTCTTACCTATTACCGGAGGCGTTATAGGTCGTATAGGAAAATCATTACGCCGGAAATCAGAAAAAGGACAATCTCAATTAGGATTAATATTATCTTACATCGAGGAAACGCTTTTCGGATTAAGGATAATTAAAGCTTTTAATACGGAAAACAAAATACACCAACGATTTGTAGATGAAAACAATTCGTATACACGTTTAATGAATCGTATTTGGCGACGTAAAGATTTAGCCGGCCCATTCAGTGAATTTATGGCTACTGCTGTAATAGTAGTTATTATGTGGTATGGAGGTAGCATGGTACTAAGCAATGAGGCTACCATGTCTCCGCAAACATTTATTTTCTACCTGGTTGTATTTTCACAAATAATCCCTCCATCTAAAGATTTATCCACGGTATATTACAATGTACAACGAGGGCTGGCATCGCTTGACAGAATTGAAGTGATTGTTGATGCCAACATTAAAATCACAGAAAAAACCAATGCCCAACCAATCAAAGAATTTAAAGAAAATATTGAATATAAAAACGTAAGTTTTAAATATATTGAAGATTATGTACTCAAAGATATCAACCTAAACATTAAGAAAGGACAAACGGTTGCCCTGGTAGGCCAATCGGGTTCGGGAAAATCAACCCTGGTAGATTTATTACCCCGCTTTTATGATATAAAAGAAGGTGAAATTAAGATTGACAGAATGAATATCCAGGATTTAAAAATCTTAGATTTACGAAATTTAATGGGTATTGTCAGTCAGGAATCGATTCTTTTTAACGATACCATATATAATAATATTGCCTTTGGTATGGATACCGCCACCGAAGAGGAGATTATTGAAGCCGCCAGGGTGGCTAATGCACATGAATTTATATTACAAACCGAACATGGCTACCAAACCAATATTGGCGACCGCGGAAGCAAATTATCCGGCGGACAAAGACAACGTGTCAGTATTGCACGTGCTGTATTAAAAAACCCGCCGATAATGATTCTGGACGAAGCAACCTCTTCGTTAGACACCGAATCCGAAAAACTGGTGCAAGATGCCTTATTCAAATTAATGAAAAACCGCACTTCAATTGTTATTGCACACAGACTATCAACTGTCAGAAATGCTGATGAAATTTGTGTATTACAAGAAGGAAAAATTGTTGAACGAGGCAAACATGATGAGCTTATCGCACTAAAAGGAGTTTATAAAAAATTATACGATTTGCAATCTTTTGCTTAAAATTTGGATACCTATTTTTCTAATTAATAAAAAAATCAATTAAAAGTTCATTGTGTATAACGATTTATTCGTCACGATTTTTCACCCTATCATCAAAAGAATTTTATTTCATGCAAAATAAAAGATAAAATTGTATCCTTTAGAGGATTTATCCGTAATTTATATAATGTACAAAATCTTTTTGTTGCTGATATGAAAAAAAAATTACCAGCTTTACTTTTTATTTATCTAATCCTATGCATATTTATTGGTAATTTTAATCTTTCCGCTCAGCAAAATTATGCCGATTCACTAAAAACTATTTTAAACAATACTCCTTCCGACACCGCAAAAATACCTTATTACTATGCGCTTTCGGAATATTACATTTTTAATGCTCCGGAAAAGGCTATTCCCCTGGCTAATGATTTTTTACTTTTAGGAGAAAAACACGACAGTACAGGTATTGTAGATTATTGTTATTTAATTTTAGGGGAAGCACATTTTTATCAGGATAACCTTCAAACTTCAGAAAGATATTTTACTAATTATCTTAAAAGTCAGCAAAAACAAGAAAATAAGCAAAAAATAGCACAAGCATACAATAACCTGGGAATAGTATCACGAGCGATGGATAATTATCCCGCAGCAATAAATTATTATAATGAAGCATTGGATATTTACCGAGCATTTAATGATACCTCAGGGATAAAAAGCGTTTACAATAATTTGGGTGTCCTTAATGAGCATCTAAACTTATTATCCAAAGCGCTTGAATATTATCAAAAATCGCTCAGTTTAGAAAAAGAGTTTAATAACCCGGATGGGATTTCAACATCCTATTTAAACCTGGGGGGTATTTATTATAAGTTAGAACAATACGAGCCGGCTTTAAATTACTGCCAAAAAGCAATACCAATTTGTGACTCTCTGGGGTATATGATTACCCTGGAGATGGTATACGATTTAATGTATAAAATATATCGTGATACAGGAAAACCGAAAGAGGCTTTAAACTATTTTGAAAAATTTTATGAACTTAATAACAAAAGATTAAATCAAGAAACCAAAGCTAAAATTGCAGAATTAGAAATCAAGTACCAAACAGATAAAAATCAAAAAGAGATAGAATTATTAAACAAACAAAAAAATCAGAAATCTACTATTAATACTATCCTGTTAATTGCCATTGGAGTGGTTTTTTTGCAAACCTTTATTTTGCTTAGAATAATAGCCAAAAGAAAACGTAATAATCAGATATTACAATTACAAAATGAAGAAATGTCCAGGAAAAATGAAGAAATTGAAACTCAGCGGGATGAAATTGAAGCACAACGAGACGAGATTCAACGACAGAAAGAGTTTGCTGATAAACAGACTGATTATATTTTAAGGCAGAATAAGGACATTACCGATAGTATTGAATATGCCAAACACATTCAAATTGCTTTATTTCCTGATAAGCTGACTCTTCAGAAGATCTTACGCGAAGGGTTTTGCCTGTTTAAACCCAAAGATATTGTAAGCGGAGATTTTTACTGGGTAGCCGAATTAGATGGGAAATCGATTATTGTAGCTGCTGATTGCACAGGACATGGGGTGCCAGGTGCATTTATGAGTATTATAGGAATTAATTTTCTTAATGAAATTGTTTTCGATGAAAATGAGCAAAAACCATCAGAAATATTAAACCGGTTACGCAAAAAAGTTGTAAAAACACTGGTTCATTCAAACCGTATAGAAGAAGCAAAAGACGGGATGGATATGTCACTGGTTATTCTTGATCATGAAAAAATGAAACTGCAATATGCCGGTGCTTACAATCATTTATATTTTATTCGCGGGCATATGCTTGAAATTATTAAAGCAGACCGGATGCCTGTAGGCCTTTCGGCAAAAGCAATGAAACCTTTCACCAACCACGAAATAGACATTCAACCAGGTGACCAGTTTTATATGTTTACTGATGGTTATGCCGATCAGTTTGGTGGACCACTTAGAAAGAAATTCCGTATAGGGAATTTACGTGAATTATTATTAGAAATACACGACAAAAATATCCAGGAGCAAAAACAAATCTTATACGAAAGTTTTATCAACTGGAAAGGCGAGCAACCACAGGTTGATGACGTATTAGTTCTTGGCTTTAAGATTTAGTTCTATAAAACTTCTCTTTTTATCAAATCTACCAACTGATTTATTTTAACATCTTTCCCGTCAATTGTAAACTCGGACTGTTCATAATCTGCTTTTCTCTTACCTAATAGTTCGCGGGCGAAAATAGTTAAATCCTCTTTTGATTTACCCCAGATTAAAGGCCTGTCTTTTTTTGCATTCATAAGGCGACTAACAAGCGTAGGAAGATCTACCTCGATATAAATAGTTGTTCCATTATCACGCATGTTTTTCATATTATCGAAAAAACAAGGAGTCCCTCCTCCCGTTGAAATAACAGCATCCTCAAATTTTTTAATAACTTCGGACAATGCTTCTTTTTCGATTAATCTAAATCCATCTGCTCCTTTTTCGTACATTAAAAAACGAATGGTAGAATCCCATTTTTTTTCAATATATTCATCCAAATCAACAAATGATAAATTTAGTTTAGAAGCTAATTTTTTACCAATGGTTGATTTTCCACTGGCCATAAATCCAATTAAGAAAATTCTCATAATCGGGTTATTTTTTTAGTTACAGTATAAAGTTACAAAATCCTATTTATCTTTACCATTTTGAAATAAACTCATTTGCGAATTATCATCACTCTCATCTTCATCCGTATTTTCTTGTTTTATTTCTTCTTCTTTCATCAAAGGTTCGAGTTCTTTAACTACTTTAACTTCATAATTTGACAACCGTTTACCCCGGGCCCTATAGCTTTTAACACCTATAAAATCAGCAACTTCTATTATCTCGCTATCCTTATTTTTATGTTTACCGCCAAATGAAACCTCAAGACGCGGATATTCCACCTCGGAAATTTGAATTAATCGGGACTTTTCGTTATCTCCAATGAAACTGGTCAGTTTCTCTGTTGGATCCATAGTAAAACGTTTAATATAATAATATTCCAGTTCAGCATCGTAATATACAGCAGAGAAAATTTTATCGGGTCTGAATTTTTCAACAATTAATACATCATCTTCGAAATGATTCATTAAATCATACGATGTCAATCTGTACTTACCAGATTTTGTAATCACCAGAATTTTATCATCGCTATGAAACTCTCCCAGATACTTCCCGCGTCCATCATCATTTAGCCTGAGAATCTCCTCTTCAAACCAAATTTTTCTTCCGCCAAGTGTAGAAATTCCTTCATCTTTAAGAACAATTTTATGTACTGAATATTTGGTGAGAATATTACCCATAGATTGGCGCCCTTTTATAGCCAATTCGCTAAAATCATATTCAAAAACCGTTTTCTTTAACCTTGGCCTTGGACGTAAATATACTTTAACAATTTCGGCTTCGCCATTGGGGTTAGCGGTCATATACAATATTTTCGACCCTTTAGTTCCTTTGGTAATATCATACTCTTTATCGCGTGTAATCCCTTTTATGGCACATCGTTTAACCATTATATTACCATTTAACCCATCGCGATAAATAATATTATAAATAGTACGTGTATCATTTCTTTTAAAAACAGCTACATGAACGATATCTTTACCTACAAAAGTTTTTTCGTCGACTTTAGTAATAATATAGCGACCATCACTCAGGAAAACAATTATTTCATCAATATCTGAACAATCACAAACATATTCATCTCTTCGCAACGATGTACCTATAAAACCTTCCTGTCGGTCGACATACAACTTTTGGTTGGCAACAACAACCTGTGTAGCTTCGATAGTTTCCAGGTTACGAATTTCTGTTCGACGCTCACGTCCTTCGCTATGTTTTTTACGGATTTGCTTAAAATAATTAATTGCAAAGTCAATAATATTATCTAGATGATTTTGCACCTCTTTCATCTCATCTTCGAGGCCTTTAATTAATTCATCCGATTTTTTGGAATCATATTTAGAAATTCGTTTAATTTTAATTTCGGTAAGTTTAATAATATCCTCCCGGGTAACCTCCCGGAGCAAAAGTTTTTTATAGGGTTCCAGTCCTTTATCAATAGTATCAATTACACTCTTCCAGGTTTCACTTTCTTCAATATCGCGATAAATCTTATTTTCGATAAATATTTTCTCTAACGATGACATGTGCCATGATTCCTTAAGCTCGGCCATTTTTATTTCAAGCTCCTGCCTAAGCAAATTAACCGTACTATCGGTTGATATCTTTAACATCTCTGTTACACCGATAAATAAAGGTTTGGCATCTTTAATTACACAGGCATTAGGCGATATCGACACTTCGCAATCGGTAAATGCATACAAAGCATCTATGGTCTGATCAGGAGAAGTACTATTAGGAAGATGGATTAAAATTTCAACATGTTCGGCTGTATTATCATCAATTTTACGTATTTTAATCTTTCCTTTATCGATGGCTTTTATGATAGAATCAATTAAACTTTGAGTTGTTTTTCCAAAAGGAAGTTCGGTAATTTTCAGTGTTTTTTTGTCTTCCTTCTCAATTTTAGCTCTAACTTTAACAGACCCACCCCTTAGACCTTCGTTATACTTACTGAAATCGGCAATTCCGCCGGTAGGAAAATCAGGAAAAAGTTCAAAATCTTTGCCTTTAAGATAAGCAATAGAGGCATCAATTAACTCGGTAAAATTATGAGGTAAAATTTTAGAAGCCAGTCCAACAGCAATACCCTCTACACCCTGTGCCAGTAATAAAGGAAATTTAATAGGCAGTGTAACCGGTTCTTCATTACGCCCGTCGTAAGATTTTTTCCATTCGGTTGTTTTAGGATTAAAAACAACATCCAGGGCAAATTTTGTTAAACGGGCTTCAATATATCTGGGTGCTGCAGAACTATCTCCTGTAAATGTGTTTCCCCAGTTACCTTGTGTATCAATCAGGATATCTTTTTGTCCTAACTGAACCAAAGCATCCCCAATGGAAGCATCACCATGAGGATGGTACTGCATAGTATATCCAATGATATTAGCCACTTTATTGTACCGCCCATCATCGAGCCTTTTCATGGCATGTAAAATCCTGCGTTGTACAGGTTTTAAGCCATCATCTAAGTGAGGTACTGCACGTTCTAAAATTACATATGAAGCATAATCAAGAAACCAGTCCTTATACATTCCCGACAACTGCATAATTTTATGCAATTCCTCCCCTGATTTTTCTTTACCTTCAGGATTAGTTTCTTTTGCTAATTCTTTATTTTCAGATTGTTCAAGGTTATCTTTATTCTCATTATTCATTCCTGTATCCCCAATATTTAAAATATTTTTTACATCCAGGTATTATTCATTCAATCTATCGTTCTTCAATCACATCAATATTTAAATTATCTACAATAAAATCTTGTCTTTCGGGTGTATTTTTACCCATATAAAATTCCAGCAATTCATTTATAGCATCTTCGCGTCGTAACCTTACCGGGTCTAACCGAATATCTTTTCCGATAAAATATTTAAATTCGTCGGGTGATATTTCTCCTAATCCTTTAAAACGAGTTATTTCAGGGCTGTTTTTCAATTTTTTTATCGCTTTCTCCTTTTCTTCATCGCTGTAACAATAAAGCGTCTCTTTTTTATTTCTCACTCTAAATAAAGGCGTTTGAAGAATAAATAAGTGTCCGTTTTTCACCAGATCAGGGAAAAATTGAAGAAAGAAAGTCAAAAGCAAGAGTCTGATATGCATCCCGTCTACATCTGCATCGGTAGCAATAATAACACTCTTATAGCGTAGATTTTCGATTCCCTCTTCGATATTTAATGCAGCTTGTAACAAATTAAACTCTTCATTTTCGTAAACAATTTTTTTGGTCAACCCGTAAGTATTTAGCGGTTTTCCTTTTAAACTAAATACTGCCTGGGTGTTTACATTACGCGATTTAGTAATGGAACCGCTTGCCGAATCACCCTCGGTGATGAAAATCATGGTCTCATTTTTTCGCTCATCGGTTGAGTTATAATGAACTCTGCAATCTCTGAGTTTTCGGTTATGCAGACTGGCTTTTTTGGCTCGTTGTTTGGCCAGCTTTTTAATTCCTGAAATTGCTTTTCGTTCTTTTTCCGATTCATTAATTTTCTTTAACAGGGTATCTGCTATCTCCTGATTTCTATGCAGATAGTTATCCAATTCGTTTTTTAAAAAATCACCAATAAAGTTACGAATAGAAACACCGTTTGGCGAAATATTTTTTGATCCGAGTTTCGTTTTAGTTTGCGATTCGAAAACAGGCTCTTCTACCTTGATACTAATTGCAGCTACAATAGCCATACGAATATCAGAGGCATCAAAATCCTTCCGGTAATAATCGCGAATTGTTTTTACATAGGCTTCGCGAAAAGCAGCTAAATGAGTACCTCCCTGGGTTGTATGTTGCCCGTTTACAAAGCTGTAATATTCTTCACCATATTGATTTCCGTGGGTAACTGCTATTTCAATATCATCGCCTTTCAGGTGGATAATCGGGTAAATTCCGTCAGAACTCATATTCTCTTCTAACAAATCCCGTAATCCATTTTCTGATAAAAACCTTTCTCCATTTAACCGAATAACCAACCCGGAGTTGAGGTAAACATAATTTCTTACCATCGACTCTACATACTCTTTCATGTAGTGATAATTCCCGAAAAGGTCCTTATCCGGATAAAACGTAACTAACGTTCCGTTTTTTTCTTTTGTCGGTTGAACAGGGGCGTCTAATACAACATTTCCTTTTTCAAATTCGATTTGTTTTCTTTCGCCTTCGCGATAAGCCTCGATACAAAATTTTTCAGAAAGAGCATTTACCGCTTTAATACCAACCCCATTTAATCCTACCGATTTTTTAAAAACTTTTGAATCATACTTAGCACCTGTATTCATCTTAGAGGCAACATCCATAAGCTTACCGAGAGGAATTCCCCGTCCATAATCCCTTATTTTTACACTATTGTCTGTAATATCAATATCAATAATTTTCCCAAACCCCATCATAAATTCATCAATAGAGTTATCCAAAACCTCTTTAAACAGCACATATATTCCATCATCGGGCGATGAGCCATCCCCTAGTTTCCCAACATACATCCCGGGTCTTTTCCGGATATGCTCTTTCCACTCAAGTGTACGAATACTGTCTTCTGTATAATTTGCCGTCATCTCAATAAAATTTTCGTAAATATAACCAAAAGAAAATTCTCAACTAAAAATCTTTTTCAACAAGCCCGTGCAAAAAATTGTTCATAATTTTTTAACTGATGCAAAATAAATAAAAACCAGGAATAATATGAAGTACAAGGCTGTTGAAAAAATTATTTACGTGAATATAGTTTAGTTAATTAACCAGCCTCAAAGAACATATTCATACTATATTAATAAATTCATTCCATGGATTGTTCATCAGCAAATATACCCATTTGTTGCATTAACACTGAAGCATTCATATTTTTAGTTATTCCATCACGTAATTTATAATCAAAGAAAATCTTTTGACCGTTTATATCGACTTCAAAACATTGATTTTTTATTTTTTCAGGGTATTTCTTCTCCAGCTGACACAGGGTTAAATCATGTGTGGCGATAATACCTGTTGCATTAAGCTGAATAAGATACTCCACAAATTTCCAGGAACCTTCAGCTTTATCTACAGAATTTGTTCCTTTTAATATTTCATCCAAAAGGATAAACAGTTCGTTTCCCGATTTTAATTCATCAATAATTTGTTTCAATCTTTTAAGCTCAGCATAAAAATAGGATTCGTTTTCTTTTAACGAATCGGAAGTACGCATGCCAGAGTATAGTTCCATGAGCTTAAATGTAAATTGCTTAGCACAAACCGGCATTCCATTCATAGCTAATATCAAATTAACACCAATAGTACGCAAAAAAGTACTTTTTCCTGCCATATTTGCTCCGGTAATTATATTTATTTGTCCCGATGTTTGGATAGTAAAATCATTATCCACTCTTTTTTCCGGAGGAATTAATGGATGACCCATTTCTTTTGCATCAACAATTACATTATCAGCAATTTGCGGGAAAACAAAATGCGGATGATTAAAGCTAAAATTCCCCATACTGCATAAAGCATCCATTTGTGCAATAACCCCAATCCAGGACTTAATATTTTCACCATACTTTCTTTTCCAGTCTTCTAATCTCATTAAAGACAATAAGTCCCACATTAACGTAGCATTTAAAATTAAGCCCACTATTAAATTTAAGCGCGAATCGAAAGCATCAATAATACGGGTTAATTTTTTCAATGCTATACTCCCACTTATAGTATCATTTATATACAAATGCTTTTGTAATACATTCAAATAGTCGCTTTTAAATGATGATTGTTCTATGATGCGAATTAGTTTCTGGTAATTTTTTAAAATATCAATTTCTTCGGTAATTATTCGTTGTTCTTTATTCGTACGTTTCATAATTAAACTCGCGAAAAACAGCTGACATAAAGCAAGGAATACAAATACCGAATAATGAGTTACACCGGTAATTAAAAGAATAAGTGACAAAAGAGTCAGTAAAGGCAGAACAGAAACTATAATTTTATAAAACCATTTATGTATAAAAAATTCCGGTTCATTTATCCATAAATTTACTTTTTGGTTATCATCCTCTAAAATTTCTAATAGTTGACCTGTAGCCTGATAAGTCTGCCGCCAGTCAATTTTTTGAGCTAATTCCTGAATCGCTTGTTGTGTGTTTTCAATTTGTTTTTTTACTGTTAAAGGCTTTAAAAGCTTTTGGGCTAAATTCTCTCTGCCTTCCAGGGTAAACGTTCGATTTAAAAATTGAAAAAGAGAACCAGTGCCAAATAAATCTAAGTCGAAAGCATAAGCATGATTCCGCTGACTAAACTGCTCACCATTGTTAAAAACGGCAAACTCATAATCTAAGGCCTTAAGTTCGTGATAATTAATTTGAATAAAATTTTTAATTAACTCTTTTTTTTGATTTTTAGCAACATGAAACACAACCAGTCCAATAAATACAGCAAGCCATATTATAGTAACAGCAACTTTAATCCACGAAAAATCTTTTACTAAAAAAACAATCCCTGCAATAAATAACATAAATGAGATAAAACGGAATAATCCAATCCAAAAAATATGCTTTTTTATTTTAGATTCTTTACTTAGTCCTGTATTTATTCGCTGTTGATAAATCGTTTTTAAATAGGAAGTTGACATACACTTATCCTTAATTCTTTACTATAGCCAATTCTTTTTCAAAAATTTCGCGGGTTTGTTTGGTAAAATCTTTCACATCTGTTTGACAAAATTCCTCGTAAGGTATTTCATCCAGCACTTTTAAACGAACCCTGTGTTTACCATAAAAGAGGCCATATGGATTTATTATATCGGGAACAGTTCCTGAAATAATTACCGGCAGGACAGGTTTATGGGTTGTATGAGCCAACCTGAAAGCTCCTTCTTTAAAATTTCCTAATTGACCTGTTTTAGAACGAGTTCCTTCCGGAAAAATTATCAGGTTACAGCCTAATCGTAAAACTCTTTCCCCATCCATAATCATTTTTTTTATGCTGGCTTTACTTGTTCTTAAGAGTTTAATATCGCCTTTTAAGCGCATAAACCAACCATAAACCGGCAACTTAAATACTTCGGCTTTGGAAACCCACCGAAAAGGCACCCCTAAACGATACATTACCAGTATATCCTCCATTGATTGATGGTTGGCAATAATAATATATGTTCTGCCTTTTTTAATTTTTTCTTTTCCCTCTACCTCAATTTTCCACCATGGAACAAATTTGGTATAAACACTCCCCCATAAAATACCAACCCAATTAACAATATACAGCCGCTTATCAAACCAAAAAGTAAACAGCCATATAACTATAAAAACAGGGGAAAACAAAAAGATTGTTAACAATATTAAAATCCAGATATAAACAGAGCCCAAAAACTTTAAAACCATTTTCTCTAATTGACAGGTTAATTATTACTCATCAAAAATACATTATTAAAATTGTTTTTTCTAATAACATACAATTCATAAAAATATTTTGTCGTTAAAAATAATTAAGTTGATCTAATATGGTATATTTTTTGATTATTTAATGATAACTTATTAATTTCACATGCTCTTTTAAGCATAAAAAAAGCGTAAATTATGAAAATAAAAACTATTCTTACCTTATTAATAATTGCACTTCTGAGCTATTCCGGCTTTTCTCAGGATGCATCCAACACTAAATTAGATACCATATATCTTTTAGGAGGGAGGACAAAAATTGTTGAAATAAAAAATATATCAGCTGCATCGGTTCGATATAACGAACCAGGCACGGATGAATCCAGCAAGCTCGAGAGAAAACAAATCCAAAAAATAATATATAGCAACGGACGTGTAGAAGTATTTAACAAGCCTGTTTTTATGATGGTTGACGAAGGCAGCTGGAAAACAGTAATTGTTACCGACAATAAAGATGATGTTACCGGTTTGTATGAACGGGGTAAAGTTGATGCCCGTTCTTCGGCAGGAAGCAGAAACGCTAAATCAGCCAAAAAAAGTGCTACTATCCGTATACAAAAGAAAGCTGCTAACTTAGGGGGATTAATTCTTCTTGTAACAAAAGAAGAATCTGTTGGGGGGTTTGGAGAAGCACCTACTTACTACATAGAAGGTATTGTTTATGGCTATGAGCCATTACCCGAAGAAGATAAGCAAGAGAAAGATGAAAAAAAAGAATAACAAAAAAGGGAGCTAAAAACTCCCTTTTAATGTTTTACTCTTCGATACCAAGGACATCCAATCCCTGTATAAACACAACATCTTTTGCAATATGTTCTTTTTGGATTCTGTATAAATCCTCTAATAGCTCATCACGAATATATCCTTTCTCTTCAACCATCTTTTTAGCCTCTTCATAATCTCCATTTCCCTGAATTAATAAAATTTCTTCGGCCAGCTGAAGCATTGCGTTTTGCATCTTTTCAAAATCAATGGTATAAGTACCCGATTTCTTATTTCTTGAAAAAGCACCTTTTTCTTTGAAATAATAAAATCTAATCATGTTAGCTACTCCCTGATCGTTGGAAATACCAAATCGTACTGAACGAAAAATATCAGCCATATAGGTAACATAATTATCCATAAGATCTGTTTCGGGCAGCTCTCCCATTTCGTGAAGTTTTGTAAGAAAGAACAGGCTCAAAATATCATTTTTACACTCTTCGATAACATTATGTTGTTCTTTTAATCCATCCCGCACAGTTCCTTCACGAGTTACCATTTTTTTAATTCCCAAAGCACTACCTACCTCATAAAACATGGTGTTTTGAAAAAAAGCATCGAATTTTACATGTTCTCTTTGTTCCTTATCAATTAGTAAATGAGCAATTGGTTTTAAAATTTTTTCAAATTTTGCTTTCATTACATTTTTGAATTGTAATTTACGGCTTCCCACTTCTAACTGTACTCTACCGTCGCGAGGTAAAGTAATCGCTATTTTTTTACTCCCTGCATTCCAATTCCCCGAGCAATAAACGACATCATATACCATAATATCTGAAAGGGCTCCGGGTGTCTCTGTTTTATATTCTTCATCAACAGGTAAATTTTTCTGCAAATAGGGAACTAATAATGAATATTTCTCCATGGCTTTACTCGATTCCACATCTCTGATAAGCACCATAGATTGATAGGAAGCTTTTGAATAATAAAGCCGATCATCATTATCTTCAATAGGGCCAACAATAAAATCAACAATATTATCTTTCATCATCATCCAGGCAATATTACTTTGGTAATAATCATCTGATAATAATGCTTCAGCTCTTTCTAAAAGATAATTTTTAAAATTCCCATCTTCAGCCAGGGATGCTGCTTGCTCCATTAACCCGGCTATTTTTACCAACTTATTTCTATAGGCTTCATGATAAGGTACCGTTTTTAAGCCACCCACTTCATTTCTGCGCAAAAGGGTGTATGAATCATACTTTTTCAAATCATCAAAATCATCAAATTCCTGATAGGTCATATCAGCCGGATAAAAATTAGCACCGTCTGGTTTAGCACCTACACCATCTATAAAAGGCTGCATTCCATTCAGTCTGTCCCAGGGGCCATAATTGATATAAAAATACTTTCGGACTTTTTCATTGTCAATTGAATTCAAAAACTTTTCTTTATTACCACAAGTTTGAATCCAGTATAGCTCATCAATAATTTTAGCTGCTTCAAAAAGCAATGGAAGCATTGACTTTTGATTTTCGGTTAAACCACTAAGGTCGGTTTTTAGTTTTACTTCGGCATAATTAGCCAATAGCTTGTCAATTTTTGTTTGTTTTTGGGGCTGCTGTTTCTCGGTTCTATTTTTACATGAAATAAATAACAGGGGGAAAGATAACAAGCATAAAACAATAATTTTTTTATACATAATCCCAGGTTTTTAGGTTAATAATATATTAAAATAAGTATATTTAAGAGAATAAAAGAAATCTTCAATTAAAAATACAAATAATATTAACCGAAGTCAATTATATTTACCTTAATCCAAAAATTGTATTTAAAAACGTTAGCCCGGAAGTCCGAAAAAATTAAAATATTGAAGAAATAAATTCAGTAATGGATATATTATGAAAATATTTTTTAAAATCAATTTTTTCAAGAATCTGTCTTATCTCTTTTTCATGATGCTTTTTATTGATAAGCAATTTCTCAATTTCAACGATATCTTTTTCGCCAAAGAAATCACCGAAAATTTTTAGATCAACAATAATTCCCTTCTCCACATTTAGATGTATTTCTAAATTACCTCCATTGGTCCGAATCAGTTTTTCGAAATTATATTTTGGCGAATATCCAAAATTCCATTCCCAGGTTTTATATTTTTTTTCGACTAACTGATTAATGTTTTTGATATCTTCCGGAGTATATTCGTACAAAACAGCATCTTCTTCAGAATCTACCATAAAATTAAAAATCTTGTCATGAAACTCAATAACAGACATTTTATGAGGTAAATGTTCGCTAATATTGGTTACACGGCTTCGTACCGACTTTACACCTTTGTCCTGATATTTTAAAGGATTCACTTTTAACGCTTGGGACAAATCGGCCATTACTGATGAAAACAATAACGTTCCATGGTGCAACACTCTTCGCTTAAAAACATGCTCTGCATTTCCTGATACTTTCCTTCCATTAATCATAATATCATTACGCCCTTCGAATTTAGCATCCACACCCAGATGATTTAACACAGCAATTACAGGTTGTGTATATTTTTTAAAATCAACCAGGGTTCCTTCTTTATTAACATTTTTAATAAAGGTAAAATTCAGGTTTCCTAAATCATGAAAAACAGCTCCTCCGCCCGAAAGTCTTCGTACTACGTCAATATTATTTTCTTTTACATAATCTATATTAATTTCTGCTAATGTATTTTGGTGCTTGCCTACAATTATTGAAGGCCTGTTACGCCATAGCATAAAACAGTTTTCTTTAAAATTTTTAAGTACATATTCTTCTGCTGCCAGATTAAAATATGGATTGGTTTCAGGATTTTTTATACAAAGCATAACTATTATTCGTTTATAAATAGAAGAATTAAGAAGAATAACAATCAGCGACTAAATTTGTTTGACAATTTTTTTGAAGTATATCGATAAAGATAAAAAACCAGCATTCCGATTAAAATACCTAAAACAGCTCCCCCAATTACATCAAGCGGATAATGAACACCTAAATATATGCGACTGTAGGATACTATTGCAGCCCAAAAGATAATAAAAAGTGAAAAATATTTTTGTTCAAACAATTTTTTTAGAAAGAAAGCTACAGCAAAGGTATTGGTTGCATGCGATGATACAAACCCGTATTTTCCTCCACATTTATCATTTACCAGATGAACAATATCTTTCAGTTCAGGATTATGGCAAGGTCGCAAACGCTGGAATACTTCTTTAAAGGCATGAACAGAAATTTGATCGGCCAGCGTTACCACCAAAGCAATAAACAGCAATGTAATAATTGCTTTCCAATGATATTTATAAATGATATAAGCAATAATAATTAAATACATAGGCAGCCAGAAAAATTTTCCAGAAAACCACCACATCATCTGATCCCAAAAAGGAGAATTCAATCCATTGAAGAAAATAAACAACTGGGTATCCCAGTTTTTAAGTATTTCTAATAAACTACTCATCCGAATGAAGTTGATTCCAAATCATATCTTTTAATTCCTGAATTCCTTTTTGAGACACCGATGAAATAAAGATATAAGGAATTTCAGGTAAATCTTTTTCCATTTCTTCCATCAGCTCTTCATCGAGCATATCCGACTTTGTAATAGCCAACAGTCTTTTTTTATCTAATAATTCAGGATTATATTTTTCAATTTCAGCAAGAAGTGTTTTATATTCTGCATGAATATCATCGCTTTCACAGGAAACCATAAAAAGGAGCATTGCATTTCGTTCTATATGTCGCAGAAAACGATGCCCGAGGCCTTTTCCTTCGTGTGCACCTTCTATTATTCCCGGGATATCGGCCATAACAAAAGATTTCATATCCCGGTATTGTACAATCCCCAGGTTAGGTACGAGCGTTGTAAACGGATAATCGGCAATTTTGGGTTTTGCAGCTGATACAACAGAAAGCAATGTTGATTTCCCTGCATTGGGAAATCCGACTAAGCCAATATCAGCCAGGATCTTCAACTCCAAAATAAACCACCCTTCTTTTCCATCTTCTCCGGGCTGAGCATATCGTGGTGTTTGGTTAGTAGATGATTTAAAATGAGTATTCCCTAATCCTCCACGTCCGCCTTTTAGTAATACATATTCCTGCTGATCTTCGGTAACTTCTGACAATACTTCA
>Ga0102943_1000811_pt1 | contig 20166 bp, 16 predicted proteins | sample SalPonC_black_MG_FD_78174 | JGI IMG/M metagenome (GOLD analysis project Ga0102943, IMG submission 78174) | Salt pond soil microbial communities from South San Francisco under conditions of wetland restoration - Salt Pond MetaG... | ecosystem: Environmental > Aquatic > Marine > Intertidal zone >...
ACCCGCCACCACCGATGTCGAACACATGCGCGACAACATGGCCGCCGGCCACGGCCGGCTGCCCGATGCCGCCATGCGCAAAAGGATGGTGGAACATTTCGAACGCTTGTAATTTCGGCTCATCCGGGAGTTTGCCGGGGCAATTGAGTTTTTCTGCCACCAAGACGGGGATTTTTGCAGGATTGGTTGATGGAATGGGCCCGACGCGCTTTAAACGTCGACAAGATTTTGCCCCAATGGAGGGGCGCGATAAATCGCGCCCCTAAGGGGTCATTGATGTCGAAGATCCCAGGGGCCAGGCGCAATACTGGGAATTACGTCCCCTGGCTCCTTTGAATTCCCGGATGAACCATGATTTCTCGACTGTGCATGGCTGGCCTGAAAACCCGAAGAAACCCCCTTATGAGAGTTCCCGCAACAACAAGGTGTACATGCGCAGTTGATCGGTGCGCGAAGCAAGGATCAGGGTCGCCTCAACTTCGGTGGACTCATCATGGGCTCCCCGAATTCGGTCTTTGCAGACCTCCTTGACGGATTCGACATGGTCGGCTTGCGAAAGCTCGGAGATTTTTTCACGCAAAGCCTCGCCTCTTTCCAGGAAATCGAAGATGGATTTGCCGAGCAGCTCTTCTCTGTGCAGGGCGAGAAGGTTTTCCGCCCGCTGATTGGAAATGACGATCTTGCCGTCTTCCAGGAAGGTCACGATTGCCGTTCTGGCGGCTTCGATCAGGTTCCGGTAGCGATCCTCCGACTCTTTGCGCTGCAGATTGGTCCGCCCCAGTTCCTCCATCATTTCATTGAAGCCGGAAATCAGATGGCCGATTTCATCTCCGGAAGCGCGATCCGGAATTCTCTGGGAGAGATCTCCGGTCTTGGCAACCTGGCCCATGGTCTCTGACGCGACCTGAATGGGAGAAATGACAAATCGGCGAATCAGCAGACCCATGGCGATGAAGACCAGCAGCAGCATGCTCACTCGCAGCAGGATCTCATGCCTGAGAGCGGTGCCGAGGTCGCGGTTCAGTTCGGCCATCGGAATGGAGATGGAAATGGCGCCGATCACCTCGCCTATCTGGTAATCATAGGAGAAATGTCCCGGCGGAAAGCGTTCCTGGACGAAGGAGGGAGCCTCTTCATAGGAGCCATGGCATTCAAGACAGGACTCTTCGGCTTTCATCTCGAGCATGTAGCGGAAATATTCGGTCCCGTTTGAACTGGTTATGCGATGAACTTCCCGCTCCGGAGAACCAGCCAGCTCCTCGAGGCGGGCGGCTTCGTAAGCATCGGGCTGATTTTCGGGATTTCTGTACCTTTGCGATACCTGGCGGACGTAATAAGGGCTCCCCTCGGTCAGCCGCTTGGCGATGCGGGTCGCAACCACCTGCGGAACCAGGTCGTAATTCTCTTCCAGGGACACATTATCCACCGCCTCGACGAGGTACTTTCTGGTTTCGATGATCTGGCGGGAAATGCCCCGGGCATGCTCCAGGGCGACAGTCAAAACCAGGTTCTGCTGATCGCGGTAAGTCAGCACGCCGGTCAGCAGGAACAGGCAGACCAGCAGCGACGCCAGGATGAGATTGATCTTGGCGGTAAGCTTCAGCTTGTAGAACCAGTTCATGATCGTCCCTTCGGAGATAAGGCCGTCGCCCCGCTTGCAAACGGCCGGTCAACAAGCGCAGTAAAACATCTCCTCGCGAAGATTTGCCCCTGCCGGCATCCTTTCCCAAGCCTATGATAGAATAATAACCAAAACCTGCACAGGATAAAGGAGAAAAAATGCTGCGCATCCCCTTGGTCGGACTTCTGACGCTGGTCGTTTTCCTGCTCCTGGCCCTCTCCGGCTGTCGGGAAGGGGAAGTCGAACAGCTTGCCGACGGTCTGGTGGTGGCCAATCAGGCCTACCAGGAACATTTCGGACCGCCACCCCAGGGAAAAAAAGGCCGCGCCTTTGCCCGCGTCGGATACCTGCCGGTCCGGGACGCGGACCCGAAAGTCCAGCCCTTCCCTCTTTTCCTGTTCACCGAAGAGAACCAGCTGCAGCTCATTCTCGACCGCCTGATCGGTGACCAGCTGCACATTGGAACCGGTGGCGAGATTTATGATCCTTTCCCCGCCGACCTCGCCCTGGTCATTGATCCTCTGGACCAGAAGACGGTGACCATCCGCTTGACCCATGCGGGAGCTTGGCCGGAAAAAGATCGGGATGCAGGGGACCTCGCCCTGGCCGAGACCGCCTTGCAGTTCCCGGAGGTGGAGCGTGTCCGTATCCTCCTGAATGGCGAGCCACTGCCGAAGATGCCGGTCGGCGGTTATATGCACGAGGCAGAGCGCATCGCCGAACTGGGCTCGCCGCAGCTGATCCTGATCGCCGGCGCCTGGGAGGACGATGCCGAAGATCCCGAAGAATTGCTGATCGAATTTGACCGACCGGTCAGGGTGGATAATTTTGCGCTCAGACATGTTGGCGGCCCGCCTGTGCAGGGGGAGTACTTCACCTCGATTTTCGAAATGGCGGTCGTGGTCCACCCGGAGGATCCGGCCCTGTTTCGCGAAGGTTTGCCGCTGGAGGCCGAATGGCAGGTTGAAGACGCTCTGGGCCGAACCGGTTCGGGATCGGCGACCATGGCTTTGCAGCGCTTCGAGCATTAGGCTAGTGTCCATCCGGAAACTCCGGATGGCGCGACTGCAGTTTTCGATTCGGAAACGAGCAATTTTTCGCAAGGTCAAGGAAATCAAGAATTTGAGCGGAGGCGTAGTCCTTTACGCCGCACAATCAAATTCGCCGATTGACGCAGAGATTGCGGAAAAGGGCCGTTTCCGGACGAAAACTAGGCTATTCGCATTGGCATCCAATCATCTGTAGTCGACTCGACCTGGGCCTGAAAGGGGCTGTCAGATTTAAGCGAAACCCGGAGGCTGGGTTTGACCGGTCGCATAAATCAGTTCCTCCGGGAATTTCGGGAAGCCATGATATATAATTCTCCATCTTGCATCTTCTCTGCCGCCAATTCGGATTTTCGCCCCCGGCTCGAAGGCTGATCCCTTGCAGCCCGGCAGGTCGAGTCCCGGGGAGAACTCCCACGAAATTCGCGGATGAGCCTGAAAAATAATCCCATTTTATTCAGTTGTTATTTTCTGCAAATACCTTGTAAATCTTTGGCGGATGGTTATATTAGGCTTATTGTTTTAGCACTCTCCTGCGTAGAGTGCTAATGCAAAAATCCTGGTCGGGCTCTTGGGCAAAAACTAGAGGCCCGTATCGCAAATTCACTGAAAAAGGAAACCCCAGCTATGAACATCAGACCGTTGCATGATCGAATCATCGTCGAACGTCTCGAGGAGGAGACAACAACAGACTCCGGCATCATCATTCCCGATTCTGCCAAGGAAAAGCCTCAACAGGGTAACGTTATTGCAGTTGGTAAGGGCAAGGTGACTGAAGACGGCAAGGTTTTGCCCCTTGATGTCAAGGCAGGCGACAAAGTGTTGTTCGGCAAGTATTCCGGCACTGAAGTAAAAATCGAAGGCAACGAATATCTCATGATGCGTGAGGACGACGTCCTTGGCATTGTCGAGTAAGTCACATTACCCAATACAGATTACGGAGGATAAACAGTCATGGCTGGCAAAGAAATAAGATTCGGGCAGGAAGCTCGTACATCGATTCTGGAAGGTGTGAACGCCCTCGCCAACGCAGTCAAAGTCACCCTCGGTCCCAAGGGCCGCAATGTGGTCATCGCCAAGAGTTATGGCGCTCCACTGATCACCAAGGACGGCGTGACCGTTGCCAAAGAGATCGAGTTGGACGGCAACTTCGAGAACATGGGCGCGCAGCTGGTCAAGGAGGTTGCCTCCAAGACGTCTGACGTTGCCGGTGACGGCACCACGACCGCTACGGTCTTGGCTCAAGCCATCTACCGTGAAGGCATTAAGCTGGTCTCAGCTGGTCACAACCCGATGGAGATCAAGCGCGGTGTCGACAAGGCAGTTGTTGCCGCTGTCGATTCTTTACAGAAAATTTCCAAACCGGTAAAAAACCACAAAGAGATTGCACAGGTCGGCACCATCTCCGCAAACTCCGATGAGACCATCGGTAACATTATTGCCGAGGCGATGGATAAGGTTGGAAAAGAAGGTGTTATTACCGTCGAGGAAGCCAAGGCGATGGAAACCAGCCTTGAGACTGTTGAAGGGATGCAGTTTGATCGTGGTTACCTCTCTCCCTACTTTGTCACCGATCCCGAGCGTATGGAAACGGTCATGGAAGACGCACTGATCCTGGTTCATGAAAAGAAGATCAGCAACATGCGCGATCTGCTGCCGATACTTGAACCCGTTGCCAAACAGGGCCGTCCACTGCTCATTATCTCTGAAGACGTCGACGGCGAAGCTCTAGCCACCCTGGTCGTCAACAAGCTGCGTGGCACCCTCAACATCGCCGCCGTCAAGGCTCCCGGTTTTGGTGACCGTCGCAAAGCGATGCTCGAAGATATCGCCGTCCTGACCGGTGCTCGCGTCATCTCTGAAGATGTCGGCCTCAAACTGGAAACCGCAACGCTCGATATGCTCGGTAGTGTCAAGCGTATCGTCATCGACAAAGACACCACCACGCTCATCGATGGTGATGGTTCAGAGGCGGATATCGCCGGCCGCGTCAAGATGATTCGTGCCCAGATCGAAGAAACCAGCAGCGACTACGATCGTGAAAAACTCCAGGAGCGTCTCGCCAAGCTGATCGGTGGCGTTGCCGTTGTCAAGGTTGGCGCTGCAACCGAAACCGAGATGAAAGAGAAGAAAGCCCGCGTTGAAGACGCACTGCATGCAACCCGTGCTGCTGTCGAAGAAGGCATTGTTCCTGGAGGCGGTGTGGCTCTGATCCGTGCCGTTGAAGCCGTTTCCAAAATTGAAGTCACTGGTGAACAGAAGTTTGGCGTGGACATCGTCAAGCGTGCCCTCGAAGAACCTCTGCGTCAGATTGCTGTCAACGCGGGGCAGGAAGGGTCAATCGTGGTTAACGAAGTCAAGAAGAATAAAGGTGCTTACGGCTTCAATGCATCGACTGACGAGTACACAGACCTGGTCAAAGCGGGCATCATCGACCCGACCAAAGTGGTCCGCTCTGCTCTGCAGAACGCTGCTTCCGTCGCTGGCCTGATGCTGACCACTGAAGTATGTGTTGCCGACAAGCCCGCCAAAGATAATGGCATGGGTGGTATGCCAAACACGGGTGGCATGGGCGGCATGATGTAGCACCTATTCATACCAACATAGTTATTAACGCAAAAAGCTCCCCGGAAAACCGGGGAGCTTTTTTGTGCCTGAAAATCGGACCATTCACCCCGAGCTGGGAGGGTTCTGTGATTTACGGATTTTAGACGCCAATTAACTTCCAGAGAGGGTCATTTTTGCATGCCAACTAACATATTGACAGAAATTTCGCTGTCAGTTGACGCCCTCAACAGGCGTTTAAGATTCTCAACAGAACTCCAAACACTTGATGGAATGATATTCCCGTCGATAGCCAATTGTGGCAGGTACAAGACCCTTAATTCGGCAATTCGCTCTGGATCCATGGTTAGATGCAGGACAGTGGAAAGTCCGAGTTCACGAATTGCTTGCTGAACATTTTCTTTCATGACACCGCATTTGGAGCAACCCTCGCCAAAGATTTCTATTGTCATCAGTGTCCCCGCGCGTTGCAGATCAAATGCAACAGGGTTCTTCTCACTTGATTAGATGAGTTGCGCTACGCGCTCGCAGATATGGCGGGCGATGGGCATGGCGGAGGTCGCTGCCGGCGACGGGGCATTGCCGACGATCAGGCTGCGTTCGCCCTCGACGAACAAAAAATCTTCGAGCGTGGTCCCGTCGCGCCTGACTGCCTGGGCGCGGACCCCTGCCGGATAGGGCCGCAGGTCGCGCAGATTGATTTGCGGGCAATAGCGCCTGACCTTCTGCAGATAACCCGGCCGGTAGAGGGAATTTTTCAATTCGGCCAGCGTCGCCAGCGGATATTTGCCGATGAGCCGATAGAGCCCCGGGTAGCCGAGCATTTCGAACAGGTCGCGCCGGTCGACCGTCCAGCGGCTGTAGCCCTCCCGGGCCAGGGCCAGCGCGGCGTTTGGTCCGACAGTCAGGGTGCCGTCGACCATCGGCGTCAGGTGAATGCCCAGAAACGGCAGATCCGGATCGGGAATCGGATAAATCGGATGACGGACCAGATCGCTTTTCGTATCCGGCAGCCGGAAATATTCGCCGCGGAACGGCAGAATTTTGAAATCGACCGGCCGGCCGAACATAGCCGCCAGGCGGTCGGCGTGCAGACCAGCGCAGCCGATCAGGAAGCGGGCCGCAAACGTCTCCCGCTCGGTCGCCACTTCGATCAAATCCGCTTCGCGCAGACCGACCACGCGGCGGCCGGTACGCACGATGCCTCCGGCGGCCGTAAATAATTCGGCCATGCGGACCGCGACCTCCCGAAAATCGACGATCCCGGTGGCGGGGACCCATACGGCGGCCACGCCGACCACGTGTGGTTCCCTTTCCCGCAGCTGCTGGCGGTCGAGGACTTCGGTTTCGATGTCGTTGCTCCGGCAGCGCTCCACCAGCGCCTGCATCCGTTCCACTTCCCGATCGTCGGTGGCCACCAGCAGCTTGCCGGTCTCCCGGAACAGAATGCCCTGGTCCCGGCAGAACGCCTTGGTCGCACGGTTGCCTTCCCGGCAGAAGCGGGCTTTCAGGCTTCCCGGCGCATAATAGACACCGGCATGAATAACCCCGCTGTTATGCCGGGTCTGATGAGTCGCCAGGCGGGCCTCCTTTTCCAGAACGGCCACCGTGGCGCCGGGAAATTGCTGCTGCAACTGGCGGGCAGTGGCCAGGCCGAGGATGCCGCCACCGACAATAATGAAATCATATTGCTTCATCGCAACGCCTCCGGAACTGAGGAGCCAATCTGTGAACCATCGGGCCAGCTATCGATCCAGCCCAGTTCCAGCAGCCCATAAAAACCGGTCAGAATCGCTTCGGCCGCATCATGGCGCAGACTGGTCGGCTTTTTGCCGCCGCAGGCGGTGATCACCTGTCGGGCCAGCTTGCCTGCTTCCTGTTTGGCCAGCGCCCGGCGGCCCTGCTGGCGCCTGTAGAACAGGCGCTGCCGCCAGGCTTCCGCCTGGACCTGGTGGACGGCAATGGCCAGGGATCCGGCCTCGCGTTTCCAGACTTCCGCCAGCCGGCCGCCGCCCTCCAGAAAAAGATGGGTCGGCCGCGGCGGCTCGCGCAGCAGGCGACCGACCATCTTTTTCAACTTGGCCGGATCGCCCAGGTGATGGGAGCGGTACCACAGCAGCTGCGCAGGTTCGGCAAACATCGCCAGGCCGGTTCGCAGGCCGACATCGACTGCCAGAAGATGTCCCGGTGACAACGCTTGCTTGGTCATTACTCTCTATCTGTCTCGGCTGTCTCCGTGCGAGAAAACCCGACAGGCTCCTGGCGAACGGTACTGCGGTGGATTCGGCCTTTTGCCGAGTGCCATTGGTCGGCCGCTGCCGGTTAGCGGTTTTTTACAGCCCCGTCGAAATGCTCTTCCTGTTCCGGAGTGCCGATCAGGATCAGGGTTGCTCCATCTTCGAGGTTGGTTTCCGGAGAAGGCGAAACCAGGGTTTCCCCAGCGGCGGATTCGATGGCGACGATCGAACAGCCGGTCAACTGCCGCAGCTGCGACTGGCTGATGCTTCTGCCTGCCATGGCCTTGGGCAGCGAGCGGCGGAAAACGGTAATGCCTTCGGTCAGAAACGCCGAGGCCTTCGATTCGAGCAGGTTGAGCAGAATGCTGGCCCCGACCGAAGCATAGGATACCACGAAATCCGCGCCGGCCAGGTAGAGCGGCTCAACGCTGCCCTCGTGGTTGGCGCGGGCCACCAGGCGGACATGGGGCAGAAGCTGGCGGGCGGCCAGGGTCAAAAAGATGTTGACGTGGTCATCGTTGGTGGTGACGATCAATCCCTTGGCGCGGGCAATTCCGGCATCGGCCAGCACATGGCCGACCGTGGCGTCGCCGATGATCGGCACATGCTCGTTGCAGACCGGGTTCGCCTCCCGGTCGATCAGAATGTAGGGAACCGGCCTGCTCTCGAGAAAGCGCGCCGCGGCACAGCCGATGCGACCATGGCCGAGAATGAAAACCAGGTCCTCCCGGGCCAACTCTCCGGTAATATCGGCAAGGTTTTTCAGTTGTTCCCTGGTCCCGGCCAGCACCAGCAGTGCATGCTCGTTGATCCTCGTTTCCCGGGAAGGGACCGTAAAGCTGCCGCGTTCCCAGATGCCGATCACCGCCAGGCCGGTTTGCTGCCGAATCCGGGCGCTTTCCAGGGTTTTGTCCGCAAAGGGGGTGCCGTGGACGGGAATTTCGGCGATCAGCAGGTCACCGAAAGCATCGAGGACATGAGCCAGGGCGCCGCGCGTGGTCGAGCGCACCGCCAGGTAGCGGCCGAGAATTTTATGCAGGGCGATCACCTGACTGGCACCCGCCTGCCGCATCAATCGGCGATGATCCGGATCGTCGACGAAAGCGGCGACCGGAGTCCGGAAGCGACTGCGGATGGTCAGGCAGAGACTGGCATTTTCCGGATCGCTGAGATTCGCCACCACATAGCGGGCAGCGCCAATGCGCAGGGCATCGAACAGACCGGAATCGGTTGGCACACCGCAAATCACCCGCAGGCCTTCCTCCTCGAGACGCAGGGCCTGCTCGTGATCGGCGGTCACGACCACGAAAGGGATATCGCGGGCCTGGACCTTGCCGACGAACGCCCGGGTTGTGGCATCGACGCCGAAAATCACCACATGGTCAGCGGTCCCGGCAGGCAGCTGATAGGTCAAGCGGTGCCTGAGGCGATGCTCGATCCAGGGAGCCAGGAACAAGCTGATCAGGCCGAATGGCAGTATGATCAGCAGGAAGACAACTCCGGACACCGTCACGATCGCGGCAAAGATGTAACCGATGTCGCTATGAAAGGTGATGTCGCCGAAGCCGAGCGTGGTCATAACGGTGATCGTCCAGTAGATGCCGGCGATCAGGGAAAACTCCCGTCCTTCCAGATGCCACATCAGGACGCGGAAAATCACCGCGTAAGCCAGGACCATGAAAAAGAGAAAGGCACAGTAAAGGATCAGAGCCTTGAGGTTTTGGCGGGCACGGCCGCGTAGAAAAAAAGCGAGCTGGGTGGCGAGCGTTTTCATGGCCGTTCTTTCACAAGACCTGTCAATTCTGCACGGAAGGGGCAAGACTCTGCCAAATTATTGCATCGACGTCCGCAGGTCAACCTGCAAAGAGTGCCGCTTCATCCGGTTCTGAGCGTTCCCGGCCGGCAAAAAAGCCCGGAGGACATCGGCCAAACAGTCAGGCCGAACGACGGCCCCTTCGGTTTCCCCGTCGGAAGCCGCTTGTGATTTTTGTCGCTTCATGCTACAGATCTTTCGTCAATTCAAACGATTAGCCACTGCTTCCAGCCGACCGGGGGGATCCCGCAGAGACCATGAATCCCACTTTGCTCATTCTGACCATGCTGGTTACCTACCTGGTGACGGCGATACCCACCGGCGTCCTGCTGGCCAGAGTCATGGGCTTCGAAGATGTGCGGCGATCGGGGAGTGGCAATATCGGTGCGACCAATGTTTACCGGGTGGCCGGCAAACTGCCCGGCACCCTCACCCTGGTCGGCGATGTCTTCAAGGGTGCGCTGCCGCTGTTGATCATCACGCACTGGCTCGGCCCGACCCCCGGGCAACTCGGCCTGCTGGCCCTGATCGCCATCATCGGCCATTGCTACCCGGTCTATCTCCAGTTCCGGGGCGGTAAAGGCGTGGCCACCGGCCTGGGCATTTTCCTGGTGCTTTCGCCGATGTCGGTTTTATTGGCAGCCTTATTGTTCGGAGCCACAGTGGCGATCAGCCGTTACATTTCCCTGGGGTCAGTGCTGGCCGCCCTTTCCATTCCCATTTTCATTCTGTTCCTCGGCTTCCCCCGGGAAATCTTCGCCGGCAGTCTCGGCATTGCCCTGCTGATCGTCTGGCGGCACCGCAGCAATCTCCGCCGTCTGCTCGACGGCACGGAAAACCGCTTCAAAACTTGAAACGGTTCCCCGCCATGCCAAGCAAACGCTGGACAAAATTTCTGACGCTGGTTCTGCTTCTGGTCGCGGCCATTCTCGGCGTCTGCGCTTACCAGGTCAGCAGCTTTCTCGACCAGAGGATCGCTCCTCCTCAGGAAAGACTGATCCGCATCAAGCCGGGAAGCTCTTTTACCAGCATCGCCCGCGCCTTTGAAAAAGCCGGCATCGTCAGCGACGCCCGCCTGTTTATTCTTCTGGCACGCTGGGAGAATGCCGCAGCGCACATCCACGCCGGCGAATATCGTTTTGCCGGCCCGGCAACCCCGCAGCAGGTGCTCGACCGCTTGACGGCCGGCGACGTCCGCAGGCTGCAGCTGACCATTCCCGAAGGGTTCACCCTGAAAGAGATTGCAGGCCGTATCGAGGCCGCCCGGATCGCTCCGGCCGCCGAAATTATCAGGCTGGCAACCGATGCCGAATTCCTCGAACAGCTGGAGATCGAGGCTGAAACGCTCGAAGGCTACCTGTTTCCGGAAACCTACACCTACACCAGCGATACGCTCCCGGAAGAGCTGCTGGCGGCGATGTTGGACCAGTTCAGACAGCAGCTCACTCCGGAGCTGGTCGCTGCGGCCAGGCAACGGGGCCTGAACCCGCATCAGCTGGTGACCCTGGCATCGATCATCCAGAAAGAGGCCGGCAACAACGAGGAAATGCCGTTGATATCAGCTGTTTTTCATAATCGGCTGGACCGCCGTATCCCCCTGCAGGCCGACCCGACAGTCATCTACGGCGTCGAGGATTTCGATGGCAATCTGACCCGACGCCACCTGAAGGAGGACACGCCCTACAATACTTACCGGCGGCGGGGGCTGCCGCCGGGCCCGATTGCCAGCCCGGGAAGCGAGGCGTTGCAGGCCGCCGCTTTCCCCGCCGATGTCGGCTATCTGTATTTCGTCTCGAAAGGAGACGGCAGCCACGCTTTCAGCGCGACCCTGAAAGAGCACAACCGCGCCGTGCGGAAATATCAGCTCCGCCGCTGACAAACTCCCTGCATTTTGCGGAGAAGGCTTGATGGCCACTAAACGCATCCTGATTGCCGAAGACAACCTGACCCTGGCGAAGGGCCTGGCCGATCTGTTGCGCAAGCGGTCTTTTGCGGTCACCACGCGGAGCGACGGCGCCGCCGCCCTGCAGGAAATTGCCGCGTCCCCTCCCGATCTGCTCCTGCTCGACCTGCGGCTGCCCGGCCTGCATGGCATCGAACTTTTGAAAAAACTGCGTCGCAGTCCGCAGGCCCCGGATCTGCCGGTCATCATCATGAGCGGCGTTTATAAAGGAGAAAAATATCGCCAGGCCGCCCATTCCCTGGGAGTCGAGCACTATCTGGAAAAACCTTTCCGGGCCAAAAACATGATCAACGCCGTCGAAAAGGTGCTCGGTGCAAGCCAACCCGCGCTTCAGCCTGTCCGCCGGCACTTGCAGGAGGCCTTTCGACAAAGATTCTCCGGTCGGATCATCCTGTCCTGGCCCGACTGCCGCCGGACGCTGGTTTTCTTCGAGGGCGCGCCCGTTTCCCTGCAGCCGGGTTTTACCCATAAGGATTTCGGCGTCTACCTGCTGACCCGCCGCCTTTTGGATGGAAGAGAGTATGCCTATTGCACGCGCGGCGGCAGCTTTCATCGCGAAGGACCGGTCGAACTCGGTTGCCTGACCTATCCCGAACTTATGCGGGCCGAACTCGATTATCTGGGCGAAGAACTGGAGCAGGCCTTCGGTGCTCCGCCGGCAGCGGCCAGCCATGAGAAACTTGCCTTTCCCGCGGAACTGCGGATGATTACCCTCAATGTTCCGAACCTGTTCTATCATGGCTTCCGGCGTTTTGCGGGACAGGCCGGCAAGCGGCTTCTGGCCAGGCACTGCAATCATTACCCGGTCCCGTCCGGCGACTATTTCCGCTATATCAACTTCCTCGATCTGAGCGAAGAGGATAAAGGCCTGCTGCAGAGGATGAATGGACAGAACCTGCTGGCAGATTGTCTAGATGGCCGGCATGAACCTTTCCCTCTCCTGCTCAGTCTCCTCAGCCTCAACATGCTGACCATGAGCCCGACTCCGGTTAAGCCCGCCGAGTCTGGCTCACAACCGGTCCGGACCCTGTTCAACGCCGTCGCTTTTGACGAAGAAACCGTGGAGGATGCCCCTCTCGAGAATTTCACCGACCTGGTCGGCGAAGAACCGGCGACCCAGTCCGAAGGCCTGGAGGCGCGGACAATCGACCAGAGCGCCGCGGTTGCCGGCAAGAGCAGCGAAGCCGCTCCGGATGATCTTGCCCAGGCCGTCCGGTTCATGGCGCAAAGTCTCGAAGGCAAGAATCACTACGAAGTTTTTGGCATCAAACCAGCCAGATTTTCGATCGGCCTGCTCAAAGAGCGCTATTTTGCGATTACCCGGAAATTCGGCCCGGAAATCCTCATGCAACTCGGCGGCGAGGAAGCCGGCATGGTCGAGGGTCTCCTCTCCCGGGTCGCAACCGCCTACGATACTCTGTCTGATATCGTCAAAAAGGAACGTTACGACGAACTGCTCAACTCGGAGAAAATCGGCCTCGGAAGGGAAGGCGATGATCGCTTTCAAGCTCAGGTCCAGGCGGAATCCGGCAAAGTCTTCATTGAAATGGAGGAATGGGACAACGCCGAAAAAGCTCTGCAGGAAGCGGTGGACTTCGATTCGAACAACGGGGAGATCCTGGCTCACCTGGCCTGGTCCGTGGCCCGCAATCCACGGCATGCCGAGAGCCGGGCGATGCAGGCCAAAGCCCGGCAGATGCTCAACAAGGCCCTCGCCATGGAGCGAACGGCCCAGGGGTTTGCCTACAAGGGCTGGCTGCTGATGGAAGCCGGCCAGGAGGTCATGGCGGAAGCCGAGTTCGGCAAGGCCTTGCGCATCGATGCCCGCCAGGCCATGGCGCGCCGGGGGCTGCGCACCATTCGCGAGAAGCAGGAACAGCAGAAAAAAGGTCTGTTCAAACGGATGTTCAAATAACAATTCCCGATGATATCAACGTTCGCCCAAGATGTCGTCGATCCAGTAAATGGCCGCCGCCACCCGCGGAAAACCGATGGTGCCGACCAGCAGCAGGACGCTGTGGTAGACCTCCTCCCTGGTGGCACCGGCTTCCATGGCCTGGCGGACATGGCTGTGCAAGGCACCATGGGACTGGATGCCGGCCGCCGCGGCAACCTGAATCAGGTGGGTGGTCTTCGCATCCAGGGGGCCTGTCCGCCGCAGGGCTCCTTTCAGATTATCCAGGGCATTGGCGATCTCGGGGAATCGCTCCGTGATGGAAAGAAAATGCTCGGGGATTTCACGATTGGCCATATTTTCTCCTTTGCTGTCGATGGTCGATTCCGCGTCGCTCCTCGCGAACCGTTCGGCTCCTTGAAGAAGCGGGAAAACATCAATTGCAGTTTACCGTAAATCAGCTTCCCCGCATTGCCGCCAGAGCAACCTTGGCGAACCCCCCGCCTTCGGTACGCAAGTTGGTGACCTGGCCCCGATAAAGGCGCGCCGTGACGCCGAGCGGACGGCTGCGGTAAGCGAAAATCCGATAATCGGTCTTCATCGCCTGCCGGCCCGACACCTCGGTCAGGGACGGCGGCACCAATTCCTGCACCAGGGTTTCCTCTGGCGGCAGCTGACTGAACCGTTTGCGGGTCGTCCTTCCGCCCAGCAGCACCCCCCGGCTGCCGAATTTGGCGACCGGTTTGAAAACCAGTTCACGGCGCGTCTCCCAGACCTGCCCGGGATCAAGTTCGCTCAAGAGCCGGCTGCGGGGAACTGTCGCCCGCAGAAGATCCTTCTCTTTGGCGGCCAAACCCACATGGTCGGCAAAATCATCCTCAGTCCAAAGCACCATCCGGCGTTTGTCGGCCAGCAGACCATAGGCCTGGGGGTTGGGCGTCAGGCAGACGTGGCGGCCCCTATAGGCTTGGCGAAGACCGGCCATCTCCGCGCTTTCCAGGTAAAAGTCACAGTGCCGGTTGTAGACCATCTCCACCGGTTCTCCGGCCAGGAAAACGCCCTCCTCGCCGGCCTCCAAATCGCCCGGGTCCGTAATCTCGGCCACTGCCCCCCATTCCCGGAACAGGTCGGCGAATATCCGCATTTCCTGGTAAAGGAACTGCTCTTCCGGACGATCGTCCAGGATGACGATTTTCCCCGGCCTGCTCTGTCTTCCCTGCGTAAACTGCAGGTATTCTTCCGCGAACTGGCCGAGCAGACGATTTTTGACCCGGCCCGGAAGCTGTGTTGCATCCAAGCCTGTCCGCCGGCGATCCGCAAGATAGGCGGGCAGGCTGCCGCCGGCATTGGTGTTGACTTCGATCAGCTTCGGACCAGCGTCCGTCAGGTGAAAATCATGGCACATCATGACCGCGTCGTGGCCGGGGTCGAAGCGGGCGACCTCCGGCACCAGCGGCGCGACAAGGCGACGGTAGGCCGGCAGACGGCTGAGCCGATCCAGCAGCCGGATCAGTCGCACCATGACCAGGAAATCGGCTTTCGGCAGTTCGGCGGTGGCTTGACTGAGAATTTCCGGGTACCAAGGCATGCGAAAAACCCCCTTCCTTATATCGGGAAGGGGGCATTTTGCCACAGGGGAGCGGCAGAAGGGAATGGGAAAGCTGCGGGATCGATATGGTTCCCTTGACTTACCTTTCGCCGAAGTCCGTTTTTTCGGCAAGAGATTCGGCGAGCAATTCGATGGTGTGGGCCACCCGAACCGCTTTCTCCTGCTTTTCGAGGCCGCCGCGAATCTGCATCATGCAGCCGGGACAGTCCATGGCGACGCAGTCTGCCGTCGTGGCCTCGATATCTTCGATCTTGTCGCCGAGGATCCGCTTGGCGATGTCCGGGTGGCTGGTAAATGAGTAAGAGCCGCCAAAGCCGCAGCAGCGGTCGCTGTGCTGCATTTCGACCAGCTCCCGGCCAGAGCCGGCCAGCAGGTCGCGGGGCTGCTGCCAGACACCGGCGCCGCGCTTGAGATGGCAGGAGTCGTGGTAGGTGACCCGTTCCGGCTCGGCTGGCACGCCGAACTTGTTGCTGCCATCGAGTTTCTCGGCAATGAACCGGGCCACATCGAGGGTTCTCTCCGAAAGCTGGCGGGCTTTTTCCGCCCAGACAGGATTGTCGCCCAGCAGATCCTGGAAATCCCGCTGCAGGGCCATGGTGCAGGTGGGACAGGTGGTCACCACGAAATCCGGATCCTCGTCGAGCATGGCCGCAATATTTTGTTCAGCCAGCGCCACCGCCGTTTCCCGGTCGCCCGAGTAAAGGGCCGGAACGCCGCAGCAGTTCTGGTTGAGGGGCAGGCTCACTTCGACATCAAGGTGGTTGAGCACCTTCACCAGGTCCTGGCCAAGCTCCGGGTAGACGAAATCGTTCAGGCAGCCGGCGAAAAAGGCCACGCGATAGCGGGGCTTGTCGACCTTCTGCGGGATGCTGCGCCACTGATCGCGCAACGGCTTGTCGGCGATCGCCGGCAGCGTCCGCCATTCGGTCAGCCCCGAGAAAAACAGCGGCAGATGGCGAATGGTCCGCTCGCCCCGGGTGACCGGTTTCTGCAGCAGACTGGCAGCCCGCAGCATGCCGTGGAACAGCTTGCGGTTACGCATGATGCGCTTGAAGACCAGGGACTTGCCGGCGCCGACGCCTTCCTCCTCGCCGACCACCTCGCGCAAATGAAGGATAATGCTCTCCAGGTCGATGTTGCTCGGACAGACCGCCACGCAGGCTCGACAGCCGATGCAGGCCCGCACCAGTTCCGCCGCTTTGTCCAGACCATGATAGAAGGCCGTGAGGATAACGCCGATGGCACTGATGTAGATGTGACCGAAGACATGGCCGCCGACCGTCTGGTAGACCGGACAGACATTGGCGCAGGCGCCGCACTTGATGCAGTTCAAGGCCTGCTTGCAATGCGGCGATTCGGCCAGGGCGCTGCGGCCGTTGTCGAGCAGCACGATGTGCAGTTCCTTGTCGCCGTCGCCGCAGGGCACCGCGCCTCGGATCCAGGTCACGTAGGACGTGAGCAGCTGCCCCGTGGCATTGCGGGGCAGGACCCGGATGATATTGGTGGCGTCCTCCAGGGTCGGCACCAGTTTCTCCAGGCCGACCAGAGCGACGTGAATTTTCGGCAGGGTGGTCGCCAGGCGGGCATTGCCCTCGTTGGTGACCAGGGCAATGCCGCCGGTTTCGGCGATCGCCATATTGGCGCCGCTGATGCCCATATCGGCATCGAAATAGCCTTGCCGCAAGCGCTCCCTGGCCACCTGGACCAGATGCGGGATGTCGTCGGATTCCGCCTGCCCGGTCACCTTGCTGAATAGTTCGGCCACCTCGTCGCGGAACATGTGAATCGCCGGCATGACCATGTGACTGGGGCGCTGCCCGGCCAGCTGGATAATCCATTCGCCGAGATCGGTCTCCAGAGAATCCACACCGGCCGCTTCCAGGGCCTGGTTGAGGTGGGTCTCCTCACTGGCCATGCTCTTGCTCTTGACCACCGTCTTTACGCCCTGCTGTTTCGCCAGCTCGGCTATGTAGCGATTGGCATCTGCAGCGGTTCGCGCCATGAACACTTTGGCTCCGGCAGCTTCGGCGTTGCGGGTGAATTCGGCCAGCAGGTCCTGGCGGTTTTCGCGCACCCGGTCTTTCATGGTGCCGATCTCGGTGCGCATGGCCTCGAAATCGAGGCCGGCAAAAGCATTCTGGCGGGCCACCACATAGGCATCGCCAAAGTTATGCAGAGCCTGCTGCAGACGCGGAGTGGCCAGGGCTTTTTCAATCCGGTTGCGGTAGTCGCGGTTCCGTTGTTTGTTCATGGAGGTATCCTGCTAAATTTCGAAGAAATCGTCGCTCAGGCCGGGCAGCAGCAGCACGTGCAGCTCCCGGGGGCCATGCACGCCGATCGTCAGCACACGCTCGATATCGGCGGTGCGGCTTGGGCCGGTAATATAGGCAAGGTAGTTGCGGGGGCTGCGGGCATGGAAATCGCGAAGGTAGGGAACCGCCGCCAGGCTGTCGGCGACCAGCTTGCCGGGATCGAGCAAAGCGAAATGCTTTTCCGGCAGGGTGGTGGTCAACCGCAGGGCCTCTTCGGTGCTGTCGAGCACCAGGGTCCCGGTATCGGCGAGGGCGAAGTTGACCCGGGTTACGCCGCCCTCCGCATCGGCGCTGCGTTCCCGCCAGCCGTTGCGGATCACTTCGAGGCCAGCCGCATCCAGAGCCTTCGCCAGACCGGCCCGATCGAGACTGCTTTGCTCGGGGAGCAGAACCGAGCCCTTGACACGATCGGCAATATAAGCCGCAGCCTGTTGGACAGTTTCGATTTCCCTGGCCTGGCCACCCACTTTTTGCAAGGCTTCTATAAATCCAGACAGCATGTCGGCATCCTCTATTGCTATAAATTGGTCTGACCAATTTAGGTGACCATCGACGGTTTGTCAAGATAACCGTATAACCCTGTCCCAGAAAAAATTGACAAACACCCAGATTGAACTAAAGTTGAGTCATTCGATGCACTATTGAGTCAACATCTTACAACTGCAGGATCTGCCTTTGCCCGCAACAAAAATTATACTGCGACCGCTGCCGGCGACTCGAAAATGGATCAAATCGAATCGCGTCGAACGCCTTTTCCCGCATAACTATCTAGATTCAAAGACTATTATTTTTGGCATGCGGCTTGCCTGCCTTCGAGTCAGGAACAACTCAAATTCTCAGCATATAGTGAGGTCCCATGAATGACGTGTATATCGTCGAAGCTCGTCGCTCCCCTTTCGGCTCTCTTGGCGGTGCTCTAGGCGAAACCCCGGCCCCGGAACTCGCCAGCCAGGTCATCCGCGACCTGCTGCGGCGTCAACCGATCCCGGCGGATGCGGTGGATGAGGTTATCATCGGCCAGGTTCTGCAGGGTGGCTGTGCCCAGGCGCCGGCCCGTCAAGCCATGCGCCAGGCCGGCTTGCCAGACAGCGTGCCCGCCATGACCATCAATAAAGTCTGCGGCAGCGGCCTCAAGGCCATGATGCTGGCGGCTGACGCCATCCGTCTGGGCGACGCCGCAATCGTGATTGCCGGCGGCATGGAAAACATGACGCTGGCCCCCTACATCATTCCCAAAGGCCGCTACGGTTACCGGCTCGGCAATGGTCAACTGCTCGACTTGATGATCCTGGACGGTCTGCAGGACCCCTACAGCAGTCGTCATATGGGCGAGATCACCGAAGCCTGGGTCGGACGCCATGGCCTGAGCCGTGAAGACCAGGATGCCTTTGCTGCGCGCTCCTACCGGCTCGCCCAAAAGGCGGTCGCCGATGGCACCTTTACCGACGAATTGACGCCAATCGTCAAAAGCAGTCGCAAGGGCGAGGTCACCGTGGCACTGGATGAGGAGCCCGGCCGCGGCGACACCGGGAAACTGGCCGGTCTGCGACCGGCATTCAGCAAGCAGGGCACCATCACGGCCGGCAATGCTTCGAGCATCAACGACGGTGCCGGGCTCGCCCTGGTCTGCTCCGGCCAAGCTCTCAAGGACCATGACCTGCAGCCCCGAGCCCGCCTGGTCGCAGCAACCACCAATAGCATCGCACCGGACGACTTCGCCGAAGCTCCGGTCGACGCCATTCGCCGGGTGGTGGCTCGTGCCGGACTGGCCCTGGCCGACATCGACCTGTTCGAAATCAACGAGGCCTTCGCTGCCGTCCCGCTGGTCGCCGCTCGCCAGCTCGACATCGACCCCGGGAAAATCAACGTCAACGGCGGCGCCGTAGCGATCGGCCATCCGATCGGCGCCAGCGGCGCCCGACTGGCGGCAACCCTGGTTCGCGAACTGCGGGCCCGCGGCCGGCGCTATGGCGTGGCCACTCTGTGCATCGGCGGCGGCGAAGCCGTGGCCGCCGTCTTCGAACGCTGCTGAATTCAATCGCCAAGGAGCAATCATGAAACCGATTTACACGGACGCCGGCGCCGCCCTGGAAGGGCTGGTCGCCAACGACATGACCATCGCTGCCGGGGGCTTCGGCCTCTGCGGCATCCCGGAAAATCTGATCACCGCCCTGCGCGATACCGGCGCCAAGGGTTTGACCTTAGTCAGCAACAACGCCGGGGTGGATGATTTCGGTCTCGGTCTGCTGCTGCAGACCCGGCAGATCAAGAAGATGATTTCTTCCTACGTCGGTGAGAACGCTTTGTTCGAACGCCAGTACCTCAGCGGCGAGTTGGAACTGGACCTGACCCCGCAGGGCACTCTGGCTGAGAAGCTGCGGGCCGGCGGGGCCGGCATCCCGGCCTTCTTCACCCGCACCGGCTACGGCACCGTGCTGGCCGAGAACAAACCGATCCAGACCTTCAACGGCAGGGAGTATGTCCTGGAAGAAAGCATCACCGCCGATCTGGCGATCGTCAAGGCCTGGAAGGCCGACAAAGCCGGCAACCTGGTTTTCCGCTTCACCGCCAACAACTTCAATGCGGCCTGCGCCAAGGCCGGACGCATCACCGTGGCCGAAGTCGAGGAAGTGGTCGAGGTCGGCGAACTCGACCCTCATCACATTCATGTTGCCGGCAGCTACGTCGACCGCATCCTGCTCGGCAGCAGCTTCGAAAAACCGATCGAGCAGCGCACCCTGGCCGGCCAGATGACCATGAAGGGTTTCTCGCCCGCCCGCGAATGGCAGGCCAAACGGATCAGCCGCGAGTTCAAAGACGGCATGTATGCCAACCTGGGCATCGGCATGCCGACGCTGGTGGCCAATTACATCCCCGATGACATTACCGTCACCCTGCACGCTGAAAACGGCCTGCTCGGCGTCGGCCCCTTCCCCCGGGAGGGCAGCGAGGACCCGGATCTGATCAACGCCGGCAAGCAGACCATCACCTGGCTGCCCGGCTCGGCGTTTTTCGACAGTTCCGAGTCCTTTGCCATGGTCCGCGGCGGCCACATCGATCTCTCGGTACTGGGCGCCATGCAGGTCTCCTGCTACGGCGATCTGGC
>Ga0102943_1000812_pt1 | contig 20165 bp, 15 predicted proteins | sample SalPonC_black_MG_FD_78174 | JGI IMG/M metagenome (GOLD analysis project Ga0102943, IMG submission 78174) | Salt pond soil microbial communities from South San Francisco under conditions of wetland restoration - Salt Pond MetaG... | ecosystem: Environmental > Aquatic > Marine > Intertidal zone >...
CAGATCTTGAAGGAGATTTCATGACGGTGTGGTCCCAGAAATTTTCCCAAGAAATGAACGCCTGGTCAAACGGCAAGATCGACATCGCCGTTTTCCCCTATGGTTCTCTGGGGGATACCCGGGACATCAATGAGCTGTGCCAGCTAGGCGTGACCGAGTTTGTGGTCACCGATTATGCATGGATCAGCTCCTTTGTGCCTGAAGCCCAGGTGCTGGCGCTTCATTTTATCTGGCCCAGGGAAAGGGCGCCCGAAGTCCTGGCATGGGTGGTCAAGAATGGCCAGTTCATGGAAAAACTGGAAAGCGCCTTCAGGAGAAATGACCTGGTACCGCTGGGCATTGTCTGGCAAGACTGGATGTGGATCACATCCAAGAGCCCCATCAACGAGATGAAAGACCTTAACGGAATGAAGTTGAGGTTAATGTCCTCCAAGCTTCTGGTTGATCAGTGGAAAGCCTATGGCGCAAGTCCCACCCCCATGAGTTTCGGTGAGGTATACGGCGGCCTTCAGATGGGATTGATCGATGCCCAGATGAATCCGATTTTTGCCGATTACAGCATGAAATTTTTTGAGGTGACTGATTTTTTCACCTTGACCTATGCAGAGGCATACCTGGGGATTCCCACCATGAACAAGGCTAAATTCGACGCAATGCCTGAAAATGCCCAGAAAAAGATGCGTGAATTCTGGGAAAATGCCACCATTGCATCGGCTGAGTGGATCCAGAAAAGAAACGCCGAAGACATGGAAAAGATCAAGAAGGAACGGCCCGTGATAAAGTTTACTGAGCTGACAAATGAAAAAATTGAAGAGTTCAAGACCATCGCGGAGAATAACTATGACCGGTTCGATGACATTGGCGGACCAGATGCAAAAATCGTCAGACAGGCCCTGCTCAAGGACATTGCCGATGCAAAAAAAGCACTGGGCATGACGGAGTAAAAACACAACAACCCGGTCCTGGTGTCCGCGATTCGGCCGGCTGTCTTTCGCGGACACTTTCAGTTAATTTTTTTGACTGGAACAGGACCACAACACCCCGGAGGGACCCATGAACGAATCGGCATTGAATACTGTCAAAATTGTTGGCCAAAGAATATCCAGTGTGGCGGGTGCCATTGTCAACGCTTTTGAGGTTTGCAGTCTGGTCCTGTGCGTGGGGGCACTGACCGTTCTTCTCATTGCCAATTTCATTGCAAGGGAGTTTTTCACCAGCATCTATTTTGCCGAAGAGATTTCCGAGTTCCTGGTTATTTTCACTACCTTTGTGGGAGTCAGTTACGGGGTCAGGCGGGCCCGCCACATTCGAATGGGGGCTATTCTGGACATGATGCCGAAGGCAATAGAAAAGTTATTGATACTTTTGATTTCAGCGGTCAGTGCATTTGTGATGTTCTTCATGGCGAGCGCCTCTTGGGAGTACCTGATGCACAGCCTGCACAAAGCCCACGAAACCCCGGCCCTTAAACTCCCTTACTGGATATTTTATGTCATCATGCCCGTCGGGTTCTTCATGGCCGGCCTCCAGTATATCCGTACCATCATAAAAAACCTGACGGAAAAAGAAACCTGGATGTCGCCGGAACAGCAAACGGAATATGAGACCGAGATCCAATAACCGGTAAGAAAAGGAGACAAGGAAATGACATTGTTTGCAATCAGCATGGTCTCTATGCTGCTGCTGGGGTTTCCTTTCATGGTGGTCCTTCTCGGGTCTCTGATTCTGTATATCACCGTATACATGCCGGGGTTCAATTTTCTTGTCATTGTCCAGCAGGTGTTGACCGGTGTAACCCCGCCAGCCCTGGTATGTGTTCCCATGTTTATCTTGGCTGCCAATATCATTACCTCCGGTAAATCTGCCGAAAAACTCATTGAGATGGTTAAGTCTTTTGTCGGACATGTCCCGGGGGGCCTGCCTATCACCGCCAATGCCTGCTGTACCATTTTCGGCGGGGTTTCCGGTTCGACACAGGCAACTGTGGCAGCCATCGGGGGTACCATGCGCCCCATGCTGCTGAATGCCGGATATCCCAGTTCATTCACACTGGGTCTGATTATCAACGCCAGTGATATTGCCTATCTGATCCCACCGAGTATCGGTTTCATCGTATACGGGGTTGCGACCAGCACCTCTATCGGAAAACTTTTCCTGGCAGGTATCATTCCCGGGATTCTCGTGTTCAGCCTGTTCTCTTTGTACTCATTTTTCTATTCAAAAATTCACCACATCGGGCTCTATCCTCGGGCGGGACTGGCACAAAGAATCCGTGCCATCCGTCAGGGGCTGCCTGTGCTGGGATTTCCGCTGCTCATCATCGGCGGGATCTATACCGGCATCTTCAGCCCCACGGAAGCAGCGGCCGCCTCAGTGGCTTATGCCCTGGTTCTGGAGAGCGTTCTTTACCGAAGCCTGACCGCCAAGAAAATAATAGATGCATTTCTCCAGACCGGCATCATTACCGGTGTGGTATTTATTCTGGTGGGTGCCGGCCAGGCGTTGTCATGGCTGCTCAGTTTCCTCCAAATTCCCCAGCAGATCATGCCGGTTGTCCTCGGGGCCGATCCGACCAACCTGCGGATCATTTTTGTGATCATTGTGGCCTATTTTGTTGCATGCATGTTTGTGGACCCCATTGTGGCCATCTATGTCCTGAGCCCGATTTTCAAGCCCTACGTGGTATCCAACGGGATCGATCCGGTTCTGCTGGGAACTCTGGTCTGCCTGCAGACAGCCATCGGTTCTGCCACACCCCCTTTTGGATGCGATATTTTCACAGCCCAGTTGATATTCAGGCGGCCGTATATGGAGGTGATTGGCCACACCCCCCCTTTTATTATCATTCTGCTGATTGTCACCGCATTGCTGGTGACGTTTCCCTCGCTGGCACTGTTTTTACCTAACTCCGCTTTTATGGGATAGAGTGATTGGCATGAAAACCAGAGGAACATATACCATGCATTTTTCCAATACGGCACTTTTTTCAGGCAATAGGAGGTCCCTATGCTGACCGACAAGCAATATGAATCCTTTGAAATCGTTTTGGACCACAATCGAGACCCCCGGCCTGATAAGGTCCATATCGGTTTGGTTCAACTATCCACCGATCACACCCTTGAGACGGAATGGGCAAAACTGTCGGGATCATCTGCCATGGTTTTTTCCAACCGGGTGTATTACTCCAGCGTGCTGACTCCCAAGGCACTCAACGATATTGCAGCAGGAATCACCCGGGCTGCCGAAATGATCGCATCCGGCCTTTCCATGGATGTCATGGCCTTTGGATGCACCTCGGCATCAATGGTCATTGGAAGCCGGAAAATCGAAGCACTGCTGACTGCCCACCACCCGGGCATTCCCGCTACCAATCCCTGGGAAGCGGCCAAGGCGGCATTCTCCCATTTGGGTGCCCGGAAAATCGCCGTATTTTTACCCTATCCCACGGAAGTGAACTTTCCTTTGTACCGGGAGTTGTGCAAAGAAGGGTTTGAGATTCCGGCTATCGGAGCGCTGCGGATACCCAATGACACAGATATTACGGCAGTGTCCAGGGATTCCTTGTTCAAGGGTGCAGAAAAGCTGCTGCAGCAGGCTGATGCGGATGCCCTGTTCTTTTCCTGCACCAACCTGCGGGTCCTGGACCATATCTCGGCCCTGGAATCACAATTTGGTCTGCCAATTGTCAGCAGCAACCAGGCCATGTTCTGGCACGCCATGACTCTTGCCGGCAAACCGCCGCAATGTAAGGGATACGGCCGGTTGCTAAACGGATCAACATACCGGGGCCGCTGACCATATGACACATTTACATCAAAAAGGAGATGTGCGCAAATCATGCACAATCACATCTTGACCACGGACATTGAAATTGCCAAAATTATTCAAGACGAAACCTTGCGCCAGGAGAACGGACTGGAACTGATTGCCTCGGAAAATGTTGCCAGTCCGGCGGTCATGGCCGTCCAGGGCAGTGTCTTTACCAACAAATACGCGGAAGGCTATCCCGGCAAACGGTATTACGGCGGCTGCACCTTTGCCGATGCAGCGGAAACCCTGGCCATCGAGCGGGCAAAACAGCTCTTTAAGGCCGACTATGTCAATGTGCAGCCCCATTCCGGATCCCAGGCCAACATGGCCGTGCTCATGTCCGTCATCAAACCTGGTGATACGGTTCTGGGAATGGACCTGTCCCATGGCGGACATCTGACCCATGGCAGCCCGGTGAATTTTTCCGGGAAACTCTACCAGTTTGTCCATTACGGGGTCTCCCGTAAAACCGGGGCCATTGATTTCGACCAGGTGGCACATCTGGCCGCCACCCACCGCCCCCGCGTGATTATCGCCGGTGCCAGCGCTTATCCCCGGATTATCGATTTCAACCGGTTTGCCCAGATTGCAGCCGACTGCGGGGCCATGCTCATGGTGGACATGGCCCACATCGCGGGTCTGGTTGCCGCCGGCCTTCACCCCTCCCCGATCCCGGTATCCGATTTTGTGACCACCACCACCCACAAGACGCTGAAAGGACCCCGGGGCGGCATGATTTTGGCCAAAGCCGAATATGCCGCTACCCTGAACAGTGCCATTTTCCCCGGCATTCAGGGCGGGCCACTCATGCATGTCATTGCGGCCAAGGCGGTTGCCTTTAAGGAAGCGATGTCCGATACTTATCGCACCTATCAGCAGACCGTGGTGGATAATGCCGCAGCCATGGCCCGGGTCTTTCAGGAAGAGAATATTGCCATGGTTTCCGGGGGAACGGACAATCATTTGCTCTTACTGGACCTTACCGGTCTGGGAATCACCGGTAAGGAGGCCGAAGCCCTCCTGGAGCGTGCCGGTATCACCGTGAACAAAAATGCGGTCCCGTTTGAAACCCGCAGCCCTTTTGTGACCAGCGGTATCCGCATCGGTACGCCGGCTGTCACCTCACGGGGTATCAGGGCACCGGAAGCCCGAACCATTGGATCCCTGATTGCCGGCATTTTGAAATCTTCAGATGATGAAACGGTTATGAAAAAGGCCCGGGGGACTGTGGCAGACCTCTGCCGCACCTTTCCCTTATACCCTTAATGATAACGGAATGGAGCGTTTACCCATGCAGACAGCAGCAAGAGGCTTTGAAACAAAAGAATTTGAATTTCGCACCCGTAACGCCCAGCAAATGATGCACACCCTTGAGCTGGATGCCCTTTTTTTAACCACGGAACCTAATGTAAGGTATTTTTCCGGATTTTTTACCCAGTTCTGGGAAAGCCCCACCCGGCCCTGGTTTCTTATCATTCCTGCCACCGGAAAACCCATTGCGGTTATCCCGGAAATTGGTGCCAGCGGCATGGCTGCCACTTGGATAGACGATATTCGGACATGGGCATCCCCCCACCCGGAAGATGACGGTATCTCTCTTGTGGCCGGTGTGCTCAATTCTCTGCCATGCCGGTATGGCAGGGTGGGGGCCACTTTGGGCGTGGAATCCTGTATCAGGATGCCGTTCAGCCATTTCATGGACCTGTCCGGCCGGTTAACATCCATGCAGTTTGTGGACAGTGCCCCCCAGATCCACCAGCTCAGGTCTGTCAAATCCCCTGCGGAAATCGAAAAAATCAGGGCTGCCTGCGATAGCACGCAAGAAGGATTCGCCAATATCCCGTGCCATGCCGCCGCCGGCCAGACGGAACGGCAGATTCTGAAGCGCATGCGTATCGATATGCTGGAAGCGGGCGCGGACAGTGTCAAATACCTGATATCCGGGTCTGGGCCGGATGGCTATGATAGCATCATTATGGGGCCGACAGACCAAGAACTGAAAGAGGGGGATGTCCTGATTATCGATACCGGTGCGATTTATGATGGGTATTTCAGCGATTTTGACCGGAACTTTGCGTTTGCCAGGGCTGGTGAGGCCACCTTGCGAGCCTACAGGACAGTTTATAAATCGACGAATGCGGGATTCATCGCTGCCCGACCAGGTGCAACCACCACAGATATCTACCATGCCATGTGGTCGGTGATGGAAAAAGCCGGCGCTCTTGGAAACGATGTGGGACGTCTGGGCCACGGCTTGGGAATGCAGCTGACCGAATGGCCGTCCATCACCGCCCATGACCACACGCCCCTTGTCCCCGGCATGGTGCTGACCCTTGAACCGGGCATGGTCTATGCCCCCGGAAAATCCATGGTCCACGAGGAAAATATCGTTATTACGAAATCAGGTGCGGAATACCTTTCCAACCGTTGCTCCCCTGAACTGACCATCATCGGCTGACAGCAATTAGCGGCTCGGATCGACGGGCTGGGGGGGGATTCATATCATAGTGGCCAGGCGGTAAGGTCTGATATCAAATAAATTCTTCCAAAAATTATTCATCATAACAAAGTACAACGCCTGCCGCCTTTTCAATCCCGTTTATACGCAGCATTCTTTTCAAAAACTCTTTAAAATACATAGTTACAGTTATTGCCCTTTGATATCCGATATGGGATTTTAGCCTCTAAAATACTGGACCGTTACCCAAAGCAAAGCAGGGATAACAGATTTCACAACAGTCTGGATAGTTAGCGGTACTTTTTGCTGCAGGTTTCAAAAAGTTTGCGGAGAAAGATGGGTGAATAAGACGACAATTGCCATTGCTGAAGACCATCCCATGGTCAGAAAGGCGGTTCTGGATACCCTGGAAAAGGAAAACTGGATCCATACCATCGGAGCGGTTGAAGATGGGTGTGAACTGATGGTATTGTTAAAAAAAACAGCGCCGGATGTTGTTCTAATTGATCTGAAAATGCCCCGGATGAACGGATATGATCTGATACGGGCTATCACGGCGCAATATCCGGAGATTAGAATTCTCGTTTTTTCCGGTTATTTGAACCGTTTTTCCCAGCGGCGGGTCAAAACCCTTGGTGCCCATGCCACTATCTGCAAAACAGAATCCTGCCAGACCATTGTCAGGGCCCTTAGAGAAGTTATCAAGGGAAATTCCTTTCATTCCAAATTAGATTATATAAACCGGGATATGGCTGCCTGGGAAAATGATAATGGATTGACCGGCCGTCAGAACCAGATACTGGACATGATCGGCCATGGGAAAACCACCCGGGAGATCAGCCAATATTTGGGTATCTCCCCATGGACCGTGGACAAACACCGGTCCAATATCAAGGATAAACTCGGGTTAAGAACCCTGGCTGAAATGATCCGGTATGCCATTGAAAATAATGAAGAGGACAGATAATACCTTGGTATTGATATCTATGACAGTATCTTTGCCGCACAAAAAATACAGCATGATCGTCGTGGGACAATCCAATGGGCAATGATAATGAACATATACTGGTTATTGATGATGAACCTGCAATTTTAAAGGTGTTGAAAAAAATGCTGAACCCTGAGGGGTTTGAAGTGGATACCGCCAAAAGCGGGCTGGAAGGTCTTGCCAAGGTCCAGTTACAAACATATGACCTGTTGATCACTGACATCAAAATGCCGGGTGTGTCAGGCATACAGGTGGCCCGGGCAGTCCGTGAAATAAAGGCCGACACCCTGCCGGTCATCGGCATGTCCGGTACACCCTGGCTGCTGGACAGGGACCTGTTTGACGATGTACTCTCAAAGCCCTTCCTGAGAGCGGATTTGCTGGCAGCCGTTACCCATACCATAAAACACCGGGAGCAAAAATTTGAGCCGGAATCTTTATAAATTGCGGCTGTGCCGGCAAAACAAGATGGCCGGGATCCCCGTCAGACATCCCTTAATATAAAAACGGGCTGTATAAATGTCCCTTAATCCACCATCTGTCTGCTTGACCAGAGATCCTGAATAGGGTAAAGCTGCAGGTATTATCAACCTGTAAGCTCCAGACATCCCTCTGGCGGATTTAAGCAGATCGCTGCCTGTCTTACACTTCAAGGAGACAGGATGCCTGATCATACCCCCATCGGCCCGGATGCCTTATCCGCCAATTTTTTTCAGATCGCCAATGCGGCCCAATCACAAGCCTTGGTTCCATCTGATGCCCTGTTTCCCATTATTCGGCAGGTTCTGGCTGCAGCAGCCGGGGTACTGGATTCTGTGGCCGGCAAATGCGCATCGCCTGTACCTGACTGTGCCAGCGGGTGCAGTTTCTGCTGCCACTCCCGTATCCATGTGATACCCCTGGAAGCGACCGAAAAAAACAGCGAAGAAGGAGAGGTAAGATGATATCTTCTCCCATGCCGGTTCCTGTTTCGTACCGTTTTATGGACATACAGGTCAAGCGGCTGCTGGCACGGTATTTCCTGACTTGTACCAGAGAAGACACCTGCATGGAATATTTTTTGTGGGATGTGAAAACCCGCGGTCTTGTTTCCCTGAACCTGATACTTTCCCATGACCAATTTTCCAAGGGAATTTACATATCCAAATTCTATCCCCAGCTGTTCATGGAATCTCAGCCCAGGTTTCTATCAGCTGCCTGTTTTTTTTTGATGGTGCACCACAGTGCTGGGGTGTTCTGCCTGGCAGACCACTGTCGGATATCGCTTGAAACCGAAGAAAAGGTATTTGACGACTTTTATTCCAGGCTCATTGATTTTCACTTTACCATCACCCGCCACCGCCCGGCCGGCCGGGTCTGCCTCAACGGGTCTTACCCGAGCCTGCCCATCGCCAGAAAAATCATGAATGAGATATAAAATTGTTTCGGTAATCCTGGCGGTGTTGTGATATACTTGCGCAACACTTGACACTTGACAGGGTCGGAAGGTAACTTCTGACACCAGGGAGAATATATGCACACGATGCCAAAGGTTTTTCAAGCACCTGCACCCGGCACATCCAGGGTGTTGTTCTGCGGGGATTGCCTGTTGTTCATCCTGACCCTGGACAAGGAAGCAGCCGGTAATGCCTGGGTCCGTACCAACCTGGGTACAGCTGCCATCGCCCGGCAGGAGATCATCAACCGGGTGGAAAAAAACGAGATCAAGCTGAATGAGGCCTGGTACGATATTCAGATGCAGCAAAAAAGCGCCACTGAATTTCAGATCCTTCTGCCGCTGCACCAGACCGGCTACTTCCAGGCCAAATGCTTTTTTATCCCGGAAAACCAGAGTGTTCCTGTGTGGCCGGAGGGGGACAACTGCATCCTCAATGTTGAGCCGGCCGGTACCTGCTGCGCCAATATCATTTACAATGCTTTTGTCCGCCAGTTCGGTCCGTCCCGATCCAGTGCCGGGTCCGGTGAAGACCGGTCTCTGGCCCCGCTGGTCCAAACCCTGGATGCAAAAGGATTCACCGTGATCCCGGAGTCAGGAAAATTCCGGGATCTCAAGGAACAGGTGGGATTTATTTTTTCAACCCTTGGGTGCCGTGCCCTGCACCTTCTGCCGATTCATCCCACCCCCACCACCTATGCCCGCATGGGACGGTTCGGCAGCCCCTATGCGGCCCTGAACTTTACCGATGTGGACCCTGCCCTTGCCCGGTTTGATCCGGCTGCCACCCCCCTGGAACAGTTCATGGAGCTGGTGGATGCCGTGCATTTTCACAATGGCTACATTTTTTTAGATATTGCCATCAACCACACCGGCTGGGCCGCAGCCATACACCAGTCCCATCCTGAGTGGCTGGTCAGGGGAGAAGACGGCAAAATAAAGGCCCCGGGTGCCTGGGGCGTGGTCTGGGCGGACCTGACCAAGCTGGATTATACCCATACCGACCTGTGGGAGTATATGGCGGATATTTTTCTGCTCTGGTGCCACCGGGGTGTGGACGGATTCCGGTGCGATGCCGGTTACATGATTCCCACTGATGCATGGGAATACATGGTGGCCAGGGTGAGACAGGAATACCCTGACACCCTGTTTCTGCTGGAGGGCCTGGGCGGGTACCTGTCAACCACCAGGGAGATACTGAGCCGGGCTGATTTCAACTGGGCCTATTCTGAGCTGTTCCAGCACTACACCAGAGAAGAGATCCAGGCATATCTGCCCTTTGCCACCCGGATTTCAGAAACCTGCGGCCACATGATCCATTTTGCCGAAACCCATGACAACAACCGCCTGGCTGCTGTTTCACCCACCTATGCCAGAATGCGCACCGCCCTGTGCGCCATGTTTTCCGTATGCGGGGGATTCGGTTTTGCCAACGGTGTGGAATGGTTTGCCACACAAAAAATCAATGTGCATGAATCCCCGGGTCTCAACTGGGGGGCAAAAGATAACCAGGTGGAACATATCTTCCGGCTTAACCAGATACTGAAAACCCATCCGGCGTTTTTCAAGGACACCCGCCTGGCACTGATTCACACAGAAGATACCCAGGCACTGGCCCTGCTGCGGCATAATACGGTCTTACAAAAACACTTGCTGGTCCTGGTGAACCTGGACAGCCAGATGTCCACCATGGTGTCCTGGCATCCGGAGGATACGGGTATTATTTGTGATGAATGGACAGACCTGTTCACCGGCACCCGCATCAGGCCGACCTGCAGCGGAAATATGGCCGGCACCAGGCTGGCACCCGGTGAAGTGATGGCCCTTTCCCCGGATCCGGCCGATCTGGAAGCCCTTGTTTCGGAAGCCCCCCGGGACACCCGGGTGCCGGCAGTGGTGCCGGAGAAGGTGCTGGAACAGAAAATAAAGGCAAGGATCCTGGCTGTGAAAACCGCCCTGGACGGGTATACAGATGTCAGCGATCTGGATTTGGACCAGGCAGCCCGGGACATGTCAGCTGATCCTGCGGGTTTTATCCGGTCTTTGAACCGAAAGTCACAGGAAAGCTGTGTCATCCCTTTTGATGTCACAAAAGACCTCAGGCGCCAGGTCATGGTGCCGCCCGGATATTTTCTGCTGGTGAAAAGCCCTGTGGGTTTCCGGGCGGAAATCCTGGATCCTGCTGATGCCGGGATCCGTTCCCTTGGTTATGAGGAGGGACTGCCCCTGGCAGACGGCTGTTTTTTTGCACTTTTTCTGCCCAGGGATGTGAGAAAGAAACACAAACCCTGTGATCTGCATCTGCGGCTGTTTTATGCCGAAGAAACCCGGAAGGAAAAAGCAGCGGTACTGTTTCTGGCCCCTTTTGACACCCTGCACCTGCGGACCACCTTTACGAGAAGAGACATTGCGGCAGATCCCGGTCTTACCCTGCTGGGTACCACCCCCACCGGGGGCATGATGCGGGCCCCGGGTGACTGGGGAGCGCTTCACAGCCGGTATGACGGCCTGCTGGGGGCAAATCTGCATCCTGCCATGCCGGAAAATCGGCGCATGGTGCTGGCCCGCTGCAGGATCTGGGCTATTTTCCAGGGATATTCCAGAGAACTGGCAAAAGCCTGCCTCCAGAGTTTTGTCTTTTCCTTTGACAATGCCGGGCAGTGGCGGTTCCATGTACCCACCTCAGAGGGCAAGTATTATGTTCTGGAACTGACCCTGACCATGTCTTTTGCTTCCAACAGAATCCACCTGTGCGTCAGACGGCTGCCGGCAAAAAACAGCTCCGGCCGGTTTCTGGAAGATGCTGTACCGGTGACATTGATTTTCCGGCCGGATATCGAAGACCGCGATTTTCACGAAACCGTCAAGGCCTATACCGGGCCTGAGAATGCCTGGCCTGCAGCAGTGAAACCACGTGCCGCAGGGTTTGATTTTTCCCTTTCTTCGGGCCGTCTGTTTTCCATGGATCTGGCTGACGGTGTTTTTGTGCATGAACCGGAATGGCACTACATGGTGCACCGGCCCCTGGAGGCCCAGCGGGGGCTTGATCCTGATTCGGATCTGTTCAGCCCGGGGTATTTTTCTTTTGGGTGCAGGGGCGGGGAATCTGCACATCTTGTGGCAGAGGTGAGAAATGCCGATGACCAGGCCCGGCACAAAAACATGCATGACCCAGGGCCGGAAACCACGCCGGTATTTGGTGAGCGCTTTGCGCTGGACCAGGCCCTTTTCCACGGACTGGATGCGTTCCTGGTGAACCGTGGGCAGGACAAGAGTGTGATCGCAGGTTATCCCTGGTTTCTGGACTGGGGCAGGGACAGCTTGATCTTCTGCAGAGGTCTGATTGAATTGGGACGGATATCTGATGCCCGGGCCGTGCTGCATCTGTTCGGCCGGTTCGAGGACCAGGGGACCCTTCCCAACATGATCTGCGGTGAAGATGCCGGCAATATCGAGACCTCGGATGCCCCCCTGTGGTTTTTTGCCTGCTGCAGGGATATGATGGAAAAAACACAGGATCCATCGTTTCTAAGCCAGGACCTGGATGGCCGCACATTGCAGCAGGTGCTGGTTTCCATGGCAAAATCCCTTTTGGCCGGGACCCGGACCGGCGTGCGTGCTGACCCTGACACACAGCTTTTGTACAGTCCTGCCCATTTTACCTGGATGGACACCAATTTTCCGGCCGGCTCCCCGCGCCAGGGATACCCTGTGGAGATCCAGGCCCTGTGGTACAATGCCCTTGTTTTTCTGGGAACCATCGATCCGGGCAATGGATGGCACAAAAAGGCGCACAGCGTCAAACAGGCCATTACCGATTTTTTCTGGCAGGAGCGGCTGGGGTATTTCAGCGACTGCCTGCATGGAGACGGCCCGGCAGACAGGGCCGTGCCGGATGATGCCCTGCGGCCCAACCAGCTGCTGCTGCTCACCCTGGGGGCCATAGACCCCGGAAAAATGGCACAAAAAACCGTTGAAAACTGCCTGGAACTGCTGGTGCCGGGCGGGATAAGAAGCCTTGCCGACAGAAAGCTGTCTTACCCCCTGGCTGTTGTCCATGAAGGTGCTGCCCTCAATGACCCCTTTCATCCCTATGCCGGGATATACCAAGGGGATGAGGACACAAAAAGAAAACCAGCCTATCACAACGGGACGGCTTGGACCTGGCAGTTCTCTGTGTTTTGTGAAGCCTGGGCTGCCGTGTTCGGTCCGGACAGCCATACTACCGGCCTGGCCTGGCTGGGCAGCTGTAAACATCTGATGAGAACCGGTGCTGCCGGATATATCCCCGAAATTCTGGACGGGGATTATCCCCATACCCCCAGGGGCTGTGATGCCCAGGCATGGGGGGTGAGCGAGGCGGCCCGGGTGGTACATAAATTATCTTCGAGGAGCACATGACATTCATGCAGGAAATGCAGATTTATAAAGTCTATCCAGCCATACCCGAGTCGTTGTCCTTTCTGAGTTATCTGGCCAGAAACCTGTGGTGGTGCTGGAATGATGAGGCGGTGGACATGTTCCGCCGGATCAATCCGGTGCAGTGGGAGTCGGTACATAAAAATCCAGTGGTATTTCTCACCCGGATCTCCCAGCGCCGTTATGAAACCCTTTCCAGAGATGAGAGTTTTCTGGGCCATCTGGCACGGGTGAAAACAAAATTTGAAAACATGTTTTCCGATATCCCCCAGATCCAGGGCCTTGATCTGGGGCCCAGGGAGACCGTGGCCTATTTTTCCATGGAATTCGGGCTCCATGAATCCCTGCCCTTTTTTGCCGGCGGTCTGGGGGTGCTGGCGGGGGACCATCTCAAGGCATCTTCCGCAGTGGGCCTGCCCCTGACAGGCATAGGCCTTTTGTTCCGGGAGGGGTATTTCCGCCAATACCTGGACCATAACGGCTGGCAGCAGGAAACCTATCCCATCATCGATGTGTTTGATCTGCCGGCCCAAAAAATCAGCAATGGGTCCGGTACCGATCTTATCATTGAAATTCAGGGACCCAGGGGGATTATCCGGGCCTGTGTATGGCAGATAAAGGTGGGGAAAATCCGGCTGCTGCTTCTGGACACCAATCTGCCTGATAATTCCGAAGAGATCAGGAACATCACCTCCCGGCTGTATGCCAGCCACGGCGAGATCCGGGTGGCCCAGGAAATTCTGCTGGGCGTCGGCGGCACCAAGGTACTGGAGGCCATGGACATGTTTCCTGCTGTCTGCCATATGAACGAGGGGCATTGCGCCTTTGCAGGCCTTGCGCGCACCTGCCTGATCATGGACCGGTTCGACCTGGAATTCCAGAGCGCATCCCAGATCTGCCGGCGCAGTGCCGTGTTTACCACCCATACACCGGTGTCAGCCGGGCATGATGAATTTGACAAGGAACTTGTAAGGCCTTATATCGCCCCGTATGCACACAAATTCGGTATTTCGGAAAATGAACTGCTGTCCTGGGGGGAAATACCCGGGGCAGGCGGGGAGAATAAATTTTCCATGTTCTGCTTCGGGGTGGCTTTTTCCGGCTATATCAACGGGGTCAGCCGCCTGCACGGTCATGTGGCAAGGTCCATGTGGCAGGGGCTGTGGCCCGGGCGGCAGAAAGAGGAGGTTCCCATTTCCCATGTTACCAACGGGGTCCACATCAACTCCTATATCTCTCGCCATAAAAACGGTTTGCTGGAACGGTATCTGGCATCGGACTGGTCCGGCCGCCAGTCTGATCCTGATCTGGTGGCACGTATCGCCAGCATAGAGGATGCGGATCTGTGGCATGTCCATGAACTGGACCGGTCCAATCTTATCAGGAAAGTCCGGCAGCTGCTGGTGAAACAGTATGAAAGGCGCAATGCCTCACGGAATCTGCTGGATGAGGTGTCAGCAGCCCTGGATCCCCGGGTCCTGACCATCTGCTTTGCCCGGCGGTTTGCTACCTACAAGCGGGCCGGGCTGCTGCTCAAGGACCCACAGCGCCTGATCCAGCTCATTACCAATACGGAAAAGCCGGTCCAGCTGGTGTTTGCGGGAAAGGCCCATCCCAATGACAACGAGGGAAAGGCCCTTATCAAACGTATTCTGGAATTTGCACGACAGTCTGAGGTCCGTCACCGGGTGGTTTTTCTGGAAAACTATGATATCAATATTGCACGGTATATGGTCCAAGGGTGTGATGTATGGCTGAATACCCCCAGAAGGCCCTTTGAAGCCTGCGGTACATCCGGTATGAAGGCGGCTGCCAACGGGGGCCTGAATCTGTCCATACTGGATGGCTGGTGGTGTGAGGGTTTTACAGAATCCACGGGCTGGCGTATCGGCAACGGGGATGATTATGAAGATCCGGATTACCAGGATGAGGTGGAAAGCCAGGCATTGTTCAATATTCTGGAAAATGATGTGATTCCGGTGTTCTACGACCGGGTGTGGGGGAATCCACCGAAACGATGGATCCGGATGATGAAGGCAGCCATGAAAATGGCGATTACCGATTTTTCCAGTGACCGGATGGTAAGGGAATATGCCAACCGGTTTTATATTCCAGCTGCCAGCAACCTGGTGAAGCTCACGGAAAATGGAGCAAAAAAAGCCAAAGACCTGGCCCTGAACCAGTCCCGGCTCAATGCCCTGTGGTCCCATATCCGGTTGTCAAAACCAAAGATCACACCGTCAAGTGATTTTTCTGTGGGAGACAGCTTCAGCATTGTGCTGGAGGTTTTTCTGGGGGAATTGACCCCTGAAGAGGTGGCGGTGCAGATATACCATGGCAAATTGCGGGGGCCAGGGCAGATGGAAGACAGCCGGGCCGAAACCATGGAACTGCAGAATACCATTTCTCCGGGCACCCATATTTACGGATGCCAGGTCATCTGTTCAGATTCCGGACGGTTCGGGTATACCGCCCGGGTTATTCCCAAAGGAGATCCGGTATTGCGCAATACCCCGGGATTGATCACCTGGGTCGGCCCGGACAGTTGAAAATGCAACCATTGACACAACACCTGCACCAGTTGTGAACAGGGGAAGAGATATGGCACAAAAACCAAGAATCCTGATTGTGACGCCTGAAGTAACCTACCTTCCTGAAGATATGGGGGACCGGTCCAATTATTCCGCCAAAGCAGGGGGGCTGGCTGATGTGTCTGCGGCCCTGATTTCCGCCCTGTTCGACCTGGGCTGTGATGTGCATGTGGCCTTGCCCGATTACAGGTCCATATTTGACGGCTGCACCACCAAAAACCACAGCAGAGAACTGGCCAAGATCCGCAAACGACTTGACGAAGAACGTATTCACCTGGCAGCAGACCGGGCTTTTTATTATTTGCACAATGTCTATTCCGGGTACTCCGACATGGACCTGAAGGTGTCTCTGGCATTTCAGCGGGAGGTCATCAACAACATTATTCCCCGGGTGGAGCCGGATATCATTCACTGCAATGACTGGATGACAGGACTGATTCCGGCCATGTCCCGGGAGATGGAGATCCCCTGCCTGTTCACCATCCACAATATTCACACCATGACATCCACCATGGCGGAAATCGAAGACCGGGGAATCGATGCGGCCGCTTTCTGGCAGCGGCTGTATTTCAAGCACCCGCCGGTAAACTATGAAGAGAGCCGGGACTGGAACCGGGTGGATTTTCTCACATCAGGGGTGTTTGCGGCCCATTATGTGAATACCGTGAGCCCCACGTTTCTTCGGGAAATCGTGGAGGACCGCCACCTGTTCGTGGAACCCTGCCTGAAAAACGAACTGACCCATAAATATTATGCCGGATGCGCCACCGGGATTCTCAATGCTCCGGAACCGGAGTTCAATCCGGCCGTGGACGAACTGATAAGGTATAACTACGGTCCCAAGAACCATAAAAAAATGAAGGCGGCAAACAAAACATATCTGCAGAAAATCCTGGATATGGAAGAAGACGTCCATGCCCCGCTGTTTTTCTGGCCCTCCCGCCTGGACCCGGTGCAGAAAGGGTGCCAGCTCCTGGCCCAGATCATGTTCGATATGGTGGACCGGTACTGGGACCAGGGGCTGCAGATCGTATTGGTGGCATCGGGTTCCTTTGAAAAGCATTTCCATGATATTGTCCGGCACCACGGCATAGGCAGGCGCGCTGCTGTCTGCGGATTCAACGAAGGGCTTTCCCACCAGGCATTTGCTGCATCGGATTTTGTGCTCATGCCCTCAGCCTTTGAACCCTGCGGTCTGCCCCAGATGGTGGGGGGGATATACGGCAGCCTGCCCATTGTGTTTGATACCGGTGGGCTCCATGACACGGTCCAGCCCCTGGATCCAGCCGGTGACAGCGGCAACGGATTTGTATTCACCGTCCATGATGCTCTCGGCCTTTCCTGGGCGGTTGACCGGGCAATGGATTTTTATATGCTGGATGACCATACAAAAGAAACCCAGATCCACAGGATCATGATTGAAAGTGTACTGGCATTCAACCACACCCGATGTGCAGAGGATTATATCAGCCTGTATGAAAAAATGCTCCAAAGACCCTTCCTTGTCTGATCCCGGCATTTTCAATGACCCGGGTCTCCTGGCCCATGCCGATACCATTCAGTCCCGGTACCGTGCTGCCCTGGAGATGGAAGAAAGATTGTGTCGTGAAAGCGGCGGCTCTCTGAAAGCGTTTGCCGATTTTCACCTGCGGTTCGGCCTGCATTTTCACAGGGAAAACCGGCAGTGGGTGTTCACGGAATGGGCCCCCAATGCGTCTGATATGTACATTCTGTGTGACAAAAACAACTGGGAGTGTGCGCCGGAATTCCGGGTGCCTAAAAAGGATGGTGACACGTTTCAGGCGTATTTTCCTGCAGACCGGTTTTCCCACCAGGACCTGTTCCGGTTGAAAGTCATCTGGCCCGGAGGGGGGGGAGACCGCATTCCCACAGCAGCCAGGCGGGTGGTCCAGGACCCCCATACCCTGATTTTCAATGCCCAGGTATGGGACCCGCCAAACCCCTATGTCTGGCAGGTGCATGAAAAGATTCGCCGAAACAGCCCGATGCTGATTTATGAAACCCACCCGGGCATGGCCCTGGAAGAGGCACGCATCGGCACCTGGACGGAATTCCGCCGGCATATCCTGCCCAAGATAGTGCATGCAGGGTACAACACCATCCAGTTGATGGCGGTGCAGGAACATCCGTATTACGGGTCTTTCGGCTATCATGTCTCCTCTTTTTTCGCCCCGTCATCCCGGTTCGGTACCCCTGAGGACCTCAAAAAACTGATCGATGCGGCCCACCAGGAAGGCATTCAGGTATTGATGGACATCATCCATTCCCACTCTGTCCGCAACGAGGTGGAAGGGCTGTCCCGGTTTGACGGCACCCTGTACCAGTTTTTTCACGATGGCCCCAGAGGGGTGCACCGGTTATGGGATTCCCGGTGCTTTGACTATGCAAAACCCATGGTCGTAAAATTTCTTCTGTCCAATCTGCGGTACTGGATCGAAGCGTTCCATGTGGACGGGTTCCGGTTCGACGGCATTACCTCAATGCTGTTTGAGGACCACGGCCTGAACCGGGCATTTGTCAGTTATGATGATTACTTCGGGCCGGGGGTTGATACAGATGCCCTGTCTTATCTGTTTGCCGCCAACCGCCTGGTGCACCAGCTGCAGCCTGATGCTGTCACTGTGGCCGAGGATGTCAGTGGATATCCCGGTCTGGCTGCAGGCGTTGACCAGGGGGGTTACGGATTTGACTTTCGGTTTGCCATGGGCATTGCCGACTTCTGGATCAAACTGCTCAAGGAAACCCGGGATGAAGACTGGCCCCTGGAAAAGCTCTGGCATGAACTCACCAACCGCCGTGCCGAAGAGGCCACCATCTCCTATGCAGAATGCCATGACCAGGCGTTGGTGGGAGACAAAACCCTGATGATGCATCTCATGGACAGCCGCATCTATACCGCCATGCACAAAAAAAATGCCGGCATCGAGACCTTCCGGGGGGTGGCCCTGCACAAGATGATCCGGCTGATCACCCTGGCCACTGCCAGTGCCGGATATCTAAACTTCATGGGCAATGAGTTCGGCCATCCGGAGTGGGTGGACTTTCCTTCTCATCAGAACCATTTTTCCTGTCAGTATGCCCGGCGCCAGTGGTCCCTGAAATATGATTCAGACCTGTTTTTCAAAGATCTGTATGCATTTGACCGTGAGATGATCTTTCTGGCAAAAGAAAAGGATCTGTTAACCGACACCTGGCCGAACCTGTTTTATCTGCATGAAGACCATAATATCATTGCCTTTGCCCGGGGAAATCTTTTTTTTGTCTTTAATTTCCATCCTGCCCGATCTTTTTTTGATTACCAGGTGGATGCACCCCCGGGAAGGTACCGGATGATTCTGGACACGGATGAGGCACGGTTCGGGGGCCAGAACCGACTTGTGCCGGGTCAGGAACATTTTACCAGCCCCATGGACTGTGGCGGGTTCACCCGCCAGCTGCTGCCCCTGTATCTGCCTACCCGCACCGCCCTGGTGATGGAACAGGTGCTGTAAAACAGGTGTCATTGCCCGGCATCATTATCATGTGAAGCGTTTATGGATAATTTTGGCTCGTCTTGATGCAAGTAAAGGCAAGTAAAGGTCCTGAAGATATCGATTTGCGAGGATTACAACTTCATCCGTTGAAAGGTGAACGCCATAGTTTCCGGGCGGTTGATGTCTCGGGCAACTGGCGCGTTTTCTTCCGGTTTGAAAACGGCAACGCCGTTGATGTTGATTACGATCGTTACCACTAAGGAGAATAAAATGGTTATGCATAACCCACCACACCCCGGCGAAGTGATTAAGGAACTGTGCATCGAATCGTTAGGGTTAACGGTGACTGAAGCAGCCAAGGGGCTTGGGGTTTCCAGAAAACCCTGTCCGCCCTGTTAAATGGTTGATTCGGAATTTCTCCTGAAATGGCAATCCGGCTCTCAAAAGCCTTTGGTGGAAGCACAGAAAGCTGGTTGATTTAGCAAAGCCAGTATGGTCTTTGGCAGGTCATGCAAAAGGAAGGAGAAATCAAGGTCAAGGCGTTTGCCTGAAATGCAGTAAATAAAAACACACGATACTCTTTTGGCTGGAATAGGGGGATTGAAAACCTGTATAGGTGATTCATTGATTCCTGGTTGAATATTTTTTCTTCGGCCCGGCTATTCCAAAGAACCAGTTCAAAAATCAAGTTTTGAACTGGTGTTTATTATTTTTCACAACCGTGAATAATTTTGTTTTGGAAAATCATCATTGAGCAGGGCAAATTGGTGAACGTTCCAGCTAACCAGAGCCGTCAAGGGCTTCGGCATGAAGGGCATGACGTCCGGCGTCCGGTTGAGCTGGTGGGCTTTTCTATGCTGTTTGACGGGACATTTCTTGGTAGGAGAATTCCCAAAGCCCAGCATTGTCTTTTGCATGTTCAATAGTCATGCTGACAATGTTGCCCTTTTCATCAATGTCAATATAGATA
>Ga0102943_1000813_pt1 | contig 20159 bp, 17 predicted proteins | sample SalPonC_black_MG_FD_78174 | JGI IMG/M metagenome (GOLD analysis project Ga0102943, IMG submission 78174) | Salt pond soil microbial communities from South San Francisco under conditions of wetland restoration - Salt Pond MetaG... | ecosystem: Environmental > Aquatic > Marine > Intertidal zone >...
AACGTGCCTAAAGCTGAATCTTTTCATGGATTTTGCCGATCAGCTCTATTCGCTAAAGTTGATCAAAATGGATCCGTCTTTATCTCCGCAGAGACTTTTTATGCAGTCACAAAACACCGTTGGATATGACTCCAAGCAGATGATGCTAGTTGCAGCAACCTTGACCCAACCCAAGCCGCAAATGGCTCAAGCGCCTCGCAAACGGCTTCCGACGCCTAGCAAACTCATCCTTGTTCCGTCTTTGACAACAGAATTCGCTACGTTTTTATCGCAAAAGGGCACCACCGGACGTATCAAAACCGACTATTGGTGTCTTTTGCTGCAAACAGGAGACGACGTTGAACTAACGGTTGCGACAAGTAACGAAGTGCAAGAACGCAAACAGCAAGCCCTCGTCTGCATCGGTCGTTGGTCAAGCAAAGAACGTGCCGAAGAAACGTTGCAACAGTGGGACATCGATTCAGACGCTGCTGCCAACGGTATACAGTTGGGCAAACGTCTGCGCCTGGGAGATCAACCAGACATCAAGATATACGCATCGTCACACGTCCTAGAAAAATAAACAACACCTGACTCGCGATGGGCTGTGCGAAAAGTGTGCCGACTCACCCAGAACCGTCCGAAACCCCTTTACAGCAGCAGGATGCCGAGCAACAGGAACAATGCAAGATCGAGTTTAATCAGCTCACGAAAAAACATCCCTGGCATCGGAAGCAGATTCTGGAACATCATGGCGGAAAGTACCCGACGCGAGACCAACTTAGAGTCTGGTGCAGTAGACACATACGCGGGTCTTCCTGGCTGTCTTTTTCGGATGATATGAGCTTTGAACAGGTTCATTAATGGATCGAACACAAATGTATGGCCAGACTAACCGAAAAGCAGATTGCGACACTCTACCGCAACCTGGCGAGGTGTAGAAACACCAACACCTACGGAAATGTTGCGCGGTACATTGACTATGTTGACTGCAAGACTACTATTCAGTTTTGGAGAGACTATGCCGAACAACAGGAGGATTCGCCAAGCAAAACCAATATTTTGGAACGTTACAACCTAATCTTTCACGGCTGCGCAAACGTCGGACAGGCTTGGATACTGACGGATCTGGAGCACATAGAATGGTGGCATTCGCAGTATCCTGATGCTGGGTTGGAACGGAGAATCTCCTTTTTCAAATACGGCGCAGAAACCGTAGTCCAGGCTCTTGAAAGGAAAGAAGACTTGACGGACAAACAACTCGAGCACTGGCACCGAGTTTCGAAAATCCCAGAGTTTGGCGACTTGTTGTTTATCCGGCAGCATGGCGCCCTAACGGAAGAAGAAGCTCTTTGCAAAACAGACATGTCTGAGGAGCATCTCGAGTATTGGTTGCAAGAGACCGGCAACCCTCTCTTTATCGACAAGCTGTTTCTCGCGCAAGCCCCGACAACCGGTCTGTCCGAGCTCGAGTTTGACACACTCTCTGATTTGTTCTATATTGCGATAGAATTGGGTCACCCGCCTGGCAAAAATCCGTTTCGTTTTCTCGCCACGATATGTCGCAGGCCCATTCAAGCCGACAAAACGACCAAGGTCGTCGATATGATGAAAAAATACGGGACCGAAGCACTGTGGGAAGCTATGTTCAATGACAGCGTTGATGGCCCGCCGTTTACGATTGACGCGTTCAAGTGTCTTACGCGCCTGCACCCTGTTCACCAAAAGGCGTTTTGGTGATTCGCCACATGCTTACCGAGTTGATGATGAAAGTTGCTACCCCGTGTCAAAAAAACATGTTTGAAACGGTTGTGAGCTTGTGCAACCTAAACCCGCGCAGACCGTCGTTTATCACCCAGTTGGCCATCAAAAACGGCGAGTTTTTCGTCAAATGCATTCACGAGTGGTCCGAGCCTCCAGAGTACACAGACGACCGTTACCTAACCGAAACGGCTCGTTAATAAAGCAACGCTCGTCTCAAAATAATGAATCGTTTTTTGCAAACAAAATGCATGGGTCGCAAATGTAACGCCAAAGGACTTTTCGTCTGTCCAATGTGCCAAGAGTTTACCTATTGCGGCAAGAAATGTCGCAAACGGCACAACTTTCGCAAGTGCCAACGAGACGACGCCATTCCGGTAGGCGATATAACTGCCAACTGGCAAGCCATTCAGAAAGCAACCAAGGCCTTGTCAGCGGACGAGACGGAACAAAAGGTCTTTTCAATGATTATGCAGCAGCAGAAACGTCGCCCCAAGTCTGCAGCGACCGCCTCCTTTTTGATGTACCCGATTGCAAAAACTAACGCCTCTTCGGACCAGATGCGAGGCCTGACGACCGTCTTTTTCAAATGTTTGCCGCGTCAATGGGACGAAGAAGTGTGGAGGCTGTGCGCACGTGCGTACTTTGACTCGGTATCGATGTTTGCGACAATCAAAGACTTTAAGTTTATGATTGAGTTTGCGAGCAGCATCTTGGAGTCGTACGGCCCCAAGGATCCGCGCGACTCGTTTTACGACTTGGCCCAGATGGCGCTAACGCAGACTCAGATCGTCGATATCCTAAACGGAGCCACGTACGATCTGCAAACGTTCAAAGACGTCGATCACCCGTGGCAACGCGCTCAAATCGATTTTCTGCTGTCGACCGAACCGTGGTATGACTCTATGACTACGTTTTTTGAATCGTGCGCAAGCGCTGCCGTTGACGACAACATATTCGTAGAGTACAGAGTGTCTGCAGCCCTCAACGCTGCCACCATCCTTTACATGTTTGAAAAAAACGTCGAGGCGCTTACCTTTGCCGAGTTTGCCATGAGCGAAGAAGAGGAAACAAGCTGTCCAACGTCAATCTTGTGCGCCTACGTTCGCGCCTGTCCGCTCGCAAAGATTTCTGAGCTCATCGACACCTACATGGAAAGCGTGAGCACACACGATCCTACGACCATACAGCACGCCATCATTCTGCAGCGTTTCGCAGAGTCCATAATGGCGGAAACGCCAGACAGCGATCGTCCGCTTCTGTACCTGGCAGACGCATACGCCGTTTGCAAGCGAAACAACAACCTCATATACGGTTTAGACGTCTTGTGCTTTATGTTGCAAATCTACGTTCATCGCAACGACAAGGTCAACATTCGCGATTTAGGGGCAATCATGCTCAAAGACTTTCAAAAAATCGCTTACGATTCGTTTACAGGGTTTTACAACTTTTACGCCTACGCCGACGTCTTGGAGACGTTGACTGATCTGGCTTTTGAGGAAAAGCGGTTTAACGACGCGTGGACCTACGCTGCGTTGTATTACATCGGTCACAAAGCCTGGGAGGCATGGCAAGACGAAGAGCTGCAACCCATCCGTGAGTACGTCGACTGTCAGTCTGGTATGATGACGAGCATGACGCCCGATAGATGGTCCGACATCATCAAGGGCTTTGCCCAACGCAGAGGGATTGTCAAAGAAAACATGACCAACGATACCGTGCCTTGCAAACACTTTGGCGACTGCGAAACGGCTCACCAAGTCTTTTGCGAATCGGTTTGTCTAGAAGACGATAGCTACGAAAAGAGCTACGCCTTTGTCTGGTTTGAAACGAGTACGTTTGTTTACGCCTTTGTGGTTGATACGGGCGGAGTCTTGTCTGTGCGTCGCAAAAGCAACGACGGGGACTCTGCAGCGTCTTTGTTGCCAAGCATGGCTAGGTCGCTTGAACGTACGCCAGAACGCGATACGTCGTTGGTCCTGGTCAATCCACCAGAACCCCGTTTATCAACGTGCAAAGCTCTTGAGGGCGTCTGCGTTTGGAACGCATAGGTTTGAATAAACGCCTTTTATTGTTGAGCATCATGATCGCCGCGTGGCTGCGTTCACCGTTGCGACGAGCCGGCTCAAGGTCTGTCGTGTAAACTTCGAGCAACGCTCCTAATGCGAGCACAACAATCTCCTCGGTCAAATGAGACCACCACAAAGCAAAAACCTCTGGGGTCTCTACGCCGATCAAGATCACAGCTGCGAATAATACAAAAGGTTCATTCATTCGCACGTCAACAGTTGTCACCTAAAATGATTGAACGAGCGTTGTTTCCGCTCTTGGTTACAAGTCGACAGAATGTTGACTTGTTAAAACAGCATAACGGCTAAACTCGTCCCTCGTCTAGCCGTTGTTTTTGCAACGCAGCCTCTGAGGCATTGCGCGCTGTTTGCATGGTCCATTACGTTTCAGACCAACTTGATGGGTTGGCTGAGTTTGTGGTCTCGGACACCGCCTTTACTCGACATGCTCGGTTCATGCTATCTGATAACGGTAGCTTTGCTTTGGTTTGCTTTCCTGGGCGGCAAAGAATCGTCCTGGACAGAATACGCGTTCAACGCATTCATACACTACGTGACATGCGTACCGGTCAAATAGAGTGCGCAGTGCTTTATTTGACATTTGTTCTTTGCCCAAATGTTGCAACCGGAACGTTGGCCTAGCAAGTGGTGGCTTGTCGTTTACCCGGCGCTATATTGGCTACAGATGCCGCTGATGAATCGGTGGGCGGGGTGGCAGGTCTATCCGGTCAATACTATGACATGTGTTGTCGCGTCATGCGTTCTTATGCTGTCGCCGCTACTTGTGAAGTATGCTGTTCGCAGCCGCAACGCGCTGCGGCAGCAGGCGAAGCGTGTACGCCACGAACTGTAATGGCTACAGGCCGACCGTTGAAACGCAAAATCGTCTCGATGTCTGCCGACGCTGCGAGAGCCGGTATAACCAAAGAGGTACCGGCTGTTATGTCGTCAGGTAGCGTTTGACCGTTCACTTCTACACGTATCGTTCCGTGAAACACTTTGACGATAAAGTCGTGATTGTTGTCGAGCGGAATAGGCAAGTCCTGCGTGTGGAAATAAACGATTTCTCTGTTTTGACGCGTCGGAGGGCCGTATGGAGCATCGAACAGCGTGCCGTCAGACAGTCGAACCCGGAAGGTCAACGGAATCAAGCCGAGTAATTTTTGAAAGCCTACAAGGCCAATATTGTTAATGATGATAGCCGATTGCAGCACAAACGCCTTTAAGAGCATAAATAACCAGAAAAACCGCGGGTGGTAGTCCAGGCCGCCCTCGACATAACTACAAATAAGCATTGTATTCAACTGAACGGCCAAGGTCCTAAGCATGTACGTAAACGCTCTCGGTTCTTGGACCGAAACGCAACGTAGTATCATCTGTTCTACGTCAGTCACAAACCAGTCGAGCAGACCAAACGAAAACAGGCGATACAATACGTAAAAGACCGTCGGTAGCAACAACTGTACGACACCCTCGAAACGCAACCACATTAGGACAGCTGCCAAGATGAAAATCCTGTCGTGCATAGCCGAGACTTTCCACATCGTGCCGATGAATTCCCACATTTTTTTGCGAGTAAAGTATTGTGCTTGCGTCATACACTTGTCCGATAATATTCCCACGGACACCCAGCTTCTTCAGCTCGGTAGACGCATCGCACCAGGCGCCAGACACACAAAAAGCAGTCAAGGCCTGGCTTTGACCCAGACAGTTCTTTCGACGAGACGTGCACAGCCTAAAAAGGCTGAGTCTGACAACTAGCGTTTATTTTTGACGGTAAAGAGCGTCGTTAAGATGTACGAGTGCGTACAGTGGGTCTGACGGCAAAATGTCTTCGCGGTCTGGACCTGGCGCACGAAACTCGTCTTCGTAGCCATCAAACTGATCGTCGCGCAAGAGAGCAATCATGCTGGCATACGTCTGTTTGTGCGTAGGCGGCATGGCCTGAAACAACATCTCGTAAGCATCAAGCTGTGAACGAGCGCCAAGTGCCTCTCGGATGTCTTGACGTCTAGCGGCTTGAAACAAGAGCAATGCTGCGCTCGAGGCTGGACTCAGCGTCTTGGGCCTTGACGCATCGACAGCACTTTGACGATCTGCAAACACAGGCACAAACGGTTCGCTTGCAGCCACCTGATGGTGAATAAAACTGAACGGGTTGATGCGAATATCCTTTTCCAGGTATTCGACGATATCTTCGCTTGGGTCTTGGACGGCCGACAAGACACAGGCGTTGACAACGGAACGAGCAAAGGCGGCCTGGTAAAGGGCTGTACGCAAAAGGTCGCCGTCTTCATCGACCAGCCCAAGCTCACCGTAAACCATGTAGACGTCTACGCCTTCCTTTTGTTCGCGCCCTGCTTGGATTTCCGGTGTGTCGTGGACTGTGTGCGCTACGATGTCTGCGACCGAGTAATCGGCAATGACACTCGAGTCGCCAAACAATTCGCTACGTTTTTGCTGAAACCAAATGTTTCGCGGGGTTTCAGACTGCGACGGTGGTATGTTGGCTTCTTGGGGCGCCGAGCCGATACCGCCGCTATCGGGCAGCACTCGAGGGATGGGCGTCACTGGCAGGACGGTAGGCTGCAGATAGCGCTCCATGGTCGGAAACCTGTCTACGACATCCCTAAGCGTCAGCATGCTCCAAAGATGTTTTTGCAAATAGCGCAACGCAAAAAAGCTGTATAGTAGTTAACACTTGTCTCTGCGATGTCGTTGGACGAACGCATCATTGGCTTGTGCAAAAACCAGCGGCACAAAGACATAAATCCGAAAGAGCCAAACTTTCAACAGTGTTTTTTATGGCAGCGAAGTTGTCAGACGACACGACCAACGATCACAGACACAATACTAGGACCTGTAGATGCGCGTAACGCATTGTACGTGCATTTTCGGTCTGTAATCGAACAGGGTTGGACGGCTGTACCAAGCATATGCAACAATAACCGTTGCGTCAATCCCTTTCACGCTGAAATCATCACTGAAGACGATGAGCGTTGTCGAGGGTACTTGCAAGCCGGTAAAAAAGTGGCTGAAACCATTGCTAGCGGTGCGCCACTTGGTACGCGAAAATCACTTCACAAAACCATCATGAACGATATTATCTTTGCTACGTACCGTCTGGAATCGCGTTGGAATACGAAATGCTCGTTGCAACAATTCGTCGACAAGGCGCACCGTATGGCCTTTGGCCTACGTCAAAAGGGCGTTCAAAAAGCCAAGCACAAATTAAGCAAAGCGTTTCGTGTTTACTGCTTGACATTGCCTGATTTGGCAGTAGAATAAAAAAACTATTGCGTCTTGCGTGCCGCATTGATCGTATAGGCCACCACAATCAGAGCAAACGCAAACAAAACAACCACCAAAGCGTAAACAGACACACTTTGCGGGTGGCACTCGTGCTCAGGGGCGCATACGCAAGAAAACGTTCCCGAGACGGTGTCAAACAAGGGCACCTCGCCTGGCGCGCAACGGACCGACTGCACCAGAAACGACGCATAAAACGTTACTGCACGTGTTTGCAATTCTTGCGCCGTGCACGGTTCGCATAGCAGTGGTACGATAGCATCTGCGGCCGGATCAAAGCCAACCGTAGCCTGAGACAGCAATGATTGGAACAGACCAAAGTCTGCGATAGGCGTCTGGTAAAACGCTTTAGCGCAAAAGTCGTACGAAAGACAATCCTGATAGAGTTGCGATGTGTTGGCAGAGAACGACGGACTGGCACAGCTCAGTGCTGTTTGGTCGCAGTCGCAAGCCCATGCGCCAAGGCCACTGGCAGCGACTACCAGAAGCGTTAAAAGCAATTGTGTCGAACAGTTCATTTTTCTTTTCTTTGCAACAAACCAAAGCGACAAACGGCCTGTAGCGCCTGTCTTACCAAATAGATAACGAATTGCTACGCCTTTTTCGACGTAAACGCATAAGCATTGTCGACAAGTCTGAACTTGAGTTTTTACGCAACGGTTTCTGCGTTCCAAGAGGCTTGGGAACCTCAGAGTAGACGCAAAACCACTGGTACTGCTCGGCGCTCTCGACGGGCGCTTCAGATATGCAAAACGTGTTGGCAAACTGCGAGGCTACTCGGTAGATATATATTTCGATCAGGTAAGATACGACGCTATGCACTTTGCGCGAAGCATAGATCCAAGCCTGTAAGTTTTCGTGGTAACGCCAGACAAACCCGCCGATACATACATCGTTGACGATGCCGTCGACGTTTACGGACGATGTTGCCAGATCTAGGGCTGACGCCTTGATGTCGTTTTGTACAGATTTCAACCAAGGCGTATCTGCCATAGCAACGTGTAGGTATAGATTTGAACGGTGATTTTTCATGCGTTGGGTTTTTTAGGTGTTTTAATTAACGCATCAGACACTCGACTCGAGAAAAAAAAAAGATGGCGCAACTGACAGTGCCCGAGTTGTTGGAAAATATCTCGGTTGAGGTGTCCGAGGTTGAAGACCGAGCCTTTGTACGTTGCGCTGGTGTCGACTGGTCGATTATGCCATGCAACTATGTTTTGTCTGGTTCGCTGGGAACACCGATAGATCTCAAGCGCGTCAGTCTGGCACACGGGCAACGAAGGTCTACGAATGGTGTACCTGGCGTATATTTCAAGACGGCAGTTCCCAAAGCCAATACGATGATTTACGAAGCTGGAAGGGCGCAAATCATTGGACCCGAGTCGGGTGATCGTGCGATGCTTGCTGCGCATCTGGTAGCCAGCGAGTTTATCAAAAAGGGCGTTCCGGCCATTCCAACCAATTTTCTGATTACGTCTACGCCGACAACCGTCAAGCCCTGCGAAACAGAAAACGCGCGTAGTCTGTCGATCGACTTGAAACGATTTGCCGAGCGACCCGAGTATGTGCGTCTCGTCAACTACAATCCTGAAAAGATCAAGCAGGTCGGGTTTTCCTACTATGATCACGATCTGTTTCCTGGCGGCAAAATCCTGGTCAACATCTACAACAACGGCAACTTTATCATTCTTGGTGGCAAACCCGAGCACAAGTTTATTGTCGGACGCAACATGATCAGTATCTTTACGCACGAATACATTCGCCAACAAAAAGAAAACAAAACGCCTGTCGACCCTGAAAACGTTTACATTCGCGTTCCCGTCAAAACAAAGAAGCGTAAGCGCAGCGACAACGAGACACAAACAGACGACAAACGCCACAAGACTTTAAGCGACGCGTTTAACCAGACAGTTCATCCACAAAAACCTCAATCAGAGTAGCAAATTCGATATACGATTCGACGCCAAGCTCCTCGGCAGAGTACTCGGACTTTTCAAAGAGCTGCTGAACTCGAGATGGTTGCGGGACTATCCCGGTGTTGCTGGTCGTTATGGTAGGCAACTGCAAGACAATTTCACGAATAGGTTCTGCCAATTCGTCCAAAACTCTATGACGCAGTTTGAAATCTTCCGTAAACGCGTCTGGGTTGTTTCTAAACACTCGTTGAGCGTAGGCCTGCAGACTAATCATTTGCTCGTTACTTGCGTCAGGATCAGGGATCTGAGAGCTTCTAAGCCGCACAGGCCCAGGTAAACCGATGAGCATTTGCTTTGCGACATATTGCGTAGCGTATGCCTCTGCAATGCTTGCAGCAGACGTTGTTACAAGGTTGGCCAATTCAGGATATTGCTCGGCAAATTCTTCGAATTCTTGTTCACGCTGCGCTATACGCAGCATAATTTCGGCGTTTGAACGCAGTGGCGGTTTTTCGTCAACATCTTGACCAATTTTCAAACCCAAAGGCGGCATGGACTGTGTTGCACGCAGGCGTCGCCTGTTCAGTCGAAGCCGTGGCGCCGGTGGCGTACTTGCACGCGTTTGTCGCAACAAACGACGGATAATCATTTGACGTCTATAAGAATCGGCATTAAGCTCGACGTCCCAACTTTCATACATGGCCTGTATCCATGCTATTCGCGCCGGGTCGGTTTCTGGAACGCCTGCAGACGGAATTGGCGGCGGCGGCGGACCAGAAGGGCCTGCGGGTTCCCCGGGCTCTGCCGGCTCCACAGGCTCTGCAGGCTCTGCAGGCTGTGGCGTTGCAGGCACAACGGTTGGCGGCTTTGTGTTTTCTTGGTTCATATACGCTAAATACGCTAACCCGGTAGATACCACAACAAGCGTAGCAGGAATTCCAACAACTGACGTCCAGGTGGCAATCCCAGACATTATGGGAGCGGAAAAGATTGTCGTGGCAACGGTGCCCGCGCTTGTACCAATAGGACCTAGTGCTCCTGCCAACCCGATCGAATCGGCGACAGCAGACGCAGAGCCAGTAATAACGCTGCTTGTACCCAAAGCCGTCAAACCGGCGGCAAGGCCTGAACTTGTGCTAGCTAAAACCAGATTGCGATGAAGACGCTTATCGCCAATTTCATACACAGAACGCATGGTAGCGTGAACGGCTTGGCGACGATAGTAAGTTACGATAGGCGCAGCGATAGGCGCGCCTAGCACCATTACCGCTTTGTAAAAATCGTCGACATCCTGATCGGATATTGCGTCAGCGAAATCGATAAGCGGCCTAATTGCTTTCTTGGTTTGTTCCACGGTTTTTTGCGTGCGTGATTTGTCGAATTCGTTGAATGTTTTGGCGGCTGTAGTTACAATTCCTTTCCCCTGTTCTAACACGGCTTCTTGGAATGGTGCCGTTTGAGATGCGTCTACGAGCCCTTCCGAATAAACTGCAGTTGCGCCACCTGCAAAATTCTTGACACTACTTTTTTTAGCGCTAGCAGTCGGTATCAATCCACCAAGCATGATAGCGGCGACCAATCCTGTTCCGCCTGCTAGTTGGTAGCCTATCGGCCCCAAGGTGACGATTCTGCTGAGCGAATTGATAATAATCGTTTTGAACGGAACCTTTTTTGCGTCTGATGCAAAAATACTGGCCATTAGCTGTACGGTTGCTATTCCGGAAAACGTAAACGTGGAAAGCATGTTGAGTTCGCGGAAAACACTAACGCCAGGTAAGGCAAAGGCTGAAAAGATGGCTTCGCCTACCAAAGGCACAAATTGAATTAACGCCGCTGCAATTGCTGCGTTTCGTTGTTTGTCCTTGTTTGCCGCGTAAACGTCTTTCAGCGACGTAGCAATGTTAAGCGCTTGAAAACCATAACTAACAGTCGAAACCGCCGAGAATGCCTGTGCGCCGATACTGAACGGACTGGTATCGCCTGTGTAAACAGCGTAGCCTGCTGCTCCGACGACAGCCAACATTAAGCCCAATGCTTGTAACTTGGGCGACTTGGCAACAGGTTCAAGGCCGTTCCCTAGCACGACTACAGTTTCCTTAAGCCAGTCTGCCGAGCCTTTGACAAGGCGACCGCACGCGTTAACTAACGCCTGACCGCCACCAAGGATGGTACGTCCAGTCACGCTTCCTATTTTGATAGCAACGTTTCCAACAGCTGTAACCGGGTTATACCAACGGAAACCGATAGGAATTTCTCCCGTTTCAAAAACTTCTTCCAATTGAGCCAACAAGGTCGCTGTTGACCACGCTTCTTGCAGGCATGCGCTGGTTGTCCAACCCTGTGGTATGGCGACCCCGAGTAGCTGCAGCAGCCGGTCCGAGATGGCACTAAATCGCTCTGTTGCTGTTCGAATCATCAATGCCGTCTGCTCGGCTGTTCCTGCATGACGAATGTTTTCGCCGATTGGCTCTGATTGACTCAGACCTTTTGGGCGTTTGGGCGTGCGGCCATCTTCCGGATCTGGACGGGACGGCGGCGGACGTGATCTACCAGGGCTGCTGCTAGATTCTGACTGGTCGGCAGGCGGTACGCGCCGTCGTTTAGGTGTTTTGGCAAAGCCTGGCTTTGTTGGACCGACTCGTTCTATGTCCATGGGCGTGACATCTGTTGCGTATTTTTGGGCCAAGCTACCGACAAACGGCACTGCGTTAGGATACTTGGTAAACAGTACAGGTTCCGGTCCTGTGACACCCTTTGTAAACGCAGTAAGCAGCGGTTGCGAAAAGTTGAAAAACACTGCATCTGTCGGCGTCACGTTAAACACGTCAGCAGAACTTGTGTCGAGCTGGTTTCGATATTTTGCTGCGTGAACCAGCGTAATCATTTGATCACGCAGAGCGTTGTGAATCGGCTGGCTAACGTAGCGTCTTTTGATGGTTGCGCCACCAAAGTATTCTCTGACGAGTTGATCAGCAGTCCATTCGCCGTATAGCAAAGCCAAAGCGTCTGCTGTAGTCGGATCTTCTATCCATCCAGGATTGGCTTTGAGAGCAGGAATCACATACGTTTCAAATGTTTCGCGTTGTGCTTGGTCAAGATCCAACGCGTATTCAGCTTGTGTTTGCGGCGCGCCTGGAATGTCTTTAAACAGGTCCATTTCAACTCCAAGACCATTGTAAGCACGAACGATCTGTTCCATGCCCGCTTCGTAAATATCAATGGCCGTAAACTCCATTTGCGCAAACATGACGCTTTCGATGTGTTCTTGCGCAGCGCGTGGATAGGCGAGCGTCTGGTCCCAGTACATAAACAATGCACCCAGATTCCGCATCGAGCGAATGGTCTCTTCTTTTTCGTCTGGATCAACGTCAGGCATGCCTTCAAAGATTTCAACCAATTCCGTATAAACGTCTATGTCAAACGTGGGGTTCGCAGTGTCTTCAAGCGTTGTGTACGGTGTTTCGAAATGTTTTTGCGTTTTTTCCATTACGCCCTTGATTGAAAGCGTTTTCATAGACGCAAAAGCATCGTCCAAGTATTCACGCTGTGTGACGTTTAGCTCGTCCGATTCTTGTACAGCTTGCCGCAACGAGGGCACTAGACGTTCAAACGTGTCGATGGATCCCTGGTTCATATCCTCTTGAGGCAAGAGATTTTCTTGCCCGACCTCATCTCTGGCAGACTCTAACGTGTAACGTATAGCGTCCATTAGAGTTTTTAAAGGCCGTGTGGTGAATAAACGGGACGCATTTAAAAACGTATACGGTTGTGTTTTATTACGATCGAAAGTCTTTTTCAGATTGCTTGATTTCGTCGACTGTCGACTGGTACGTCTTTGCCAGATGTTGCCTGAGTCGTTCTGAATTGTCGTAACGAACAGCAACAGCCGCAAGAGCTGCCTGTTTAGCTTCAGCTGCCCAGGAGGACGAATCTACGTCCGAGTCTATAATTCGTCCAGGAATTCTTTGCTCTTGATTGCTGGTTTCGCGCAAGAAGTCCAGTATAGCTGCATCTAGAGCTTCTTTTCTTTTTTCCGCAAAGGATTTGCGAATAGAGCCAAACGATTTTGCAACTTGTCCGGCCAATTTTTGAGAAAACGCTATTCCGGTTGCGGCCAACGCGAATATAGCTACCGGCTGAGCAATGGCTAGTTCTGTAGTGCTTAGCGATTCTAGCGTTTCGTAACCGGTTATGTCATCTATCGAATAAACGTATTTGTTAATCGGACCCTGGACCCCGCTAATCCGTCTCAATGTTTCACCAATCAACGGATCGTTGTTCATGATTGCAGAAGCCGTAAAAGCCAGGATAAACTGCAGACCTAAAATTTGGAAAAGCCGTTTCGATTGTCGGTTTCCGCCATAGGCATTGGATGCCCAATACGCAACAGCTACCAACGGAACGCCAACATACGCAGCCATGCGTATCGAAGGGTATACTTGGTCTAGCAGTGAAATCACCTGATCAAAAACCATTTCCTGTGCACCTTTTGCATACTCGGCAAGTGAAGAATTTTGATAGACCGTTAAGATAACACCTGACGCCGCATCAATCCATTCAGCTCCAGCTATCTTGACAACTCCGATACGAATGAAATTGTAGATATCCAGCGTCATAAACGCATAGCCTGCGTACAATACCGATTGAATGCCCAAAACGCTGCTATTGTACATCGTTTTCATCCAACCGTACACGGCCTTTTGAATGCTCTGAGATCTTTCCTTGCTTGTCATCTGCTCCAAAGAGTTACCAGACGACTTACGATAAGCCGTCACCAAATCTGCTCCAAACTTAGTCACAAACGTTGCGTTCATGACGTAAAAGGCCGAGTTGACGTAATCAGTGACGTTAAGCTCAAATGTACCATTCGGTGTAACGTTAAGCGGATCCTTGAACATACCACGCGTATACTTTGCCCAGTAGACCTGCGTATTCGTGACGAGCGTCTCTATCGCATCCCTATCATACTCTTTCTTGTCAGCCAACGCGTACACGCCCCCGTAGATCATTCCGGTCAGCATCGTTGCGCCTATCAAACGTTGTGCCCATACGTTCGTTTGGATATATTTCCAAACAGTTTTTGCAGCGTTTGCCGCATTGGCAAAGGCCCAAATAGTCAAAGGGCCAGCAGCGACGAGCGCAAGCCCTCCTGACGCACCTAAAAGTACTTCAAACCAAAAGCCAATCTTTTCGTTTTCTGGCGCTTCTGCGTCTTCACGAAACAGTTTGAGGTCAAATGCACTCTCTCCGAGACGCATCTTGATGTTTTCGGTAATCAACAGGTTGAACTGTTCTCCGTTTTTTTCCGGGTCCAAAATGTCTGGATCAAAATAAATTGGATCCTCGTAGATACCGTGAAAGACCATGGCCGTTTGCAGCACTTGTAATTCGCTTATCAAAACACTGGCCTCGTCTTTAGGACCGATGTCGTCCGCAACGTCTTCAATGAACATTTCCAGGTATACCTGAATGCCACGATGCACAAACACAGATAAAAACGTTTTGTTGTCTTTTCCGACCAGGTCGTTGATTACGTTGTAGCCATCTCTGTACAGTTTGTCGTTGGCGTAGTGCTCAGACTGTTCGGGATTTCCTTGCGTCAGATCAAGCAAGTAATTAAGACGATAAAGCAAAGAAGCACGTCCTCGTTCAAACAACGCGTCTGCGTCACGCTCCAAAACATAATCTTTGCGTAAAGCGTTGTAGACGGCCGCTTGACGCGATGCAGGCGTTTTGTCGATGGGAATCAGCGGGTCAAGCTCTGTCTTAAACTCTTCTTCGGCTGAAAGAACGTAGGCCAAAAAGGCCAGTTTGCTTTGATACTCGGGTACGCTCTCATCTGGCGTAACATCGCCTATATCGACTGCATTGCCGATTAGTTCAGAGCGACGGATGAGACTGACGATTTCTTGACGTTGTTTTTCTGCGTTAACAAACAACTCGCGTAGAATGGTAGCAGAGCCATAAAACTGCGACAAGACCACAAAATGCGCAAACGCAAAATTGTTGGTTTCGTTGACATAGTTTGTTGAAACAGTAACGATACGATCAACTGCATGGTTGACAAACAACGGTTTGGCAATATCTTGGAAAAAATCCTTTTCAAGTGCAACCACGTTGATTTGTTTGTCCATACGCAAGTCTTCAATCGACGCCGACAGACGTTCAAACTCGTAGTCTTCAAACCAGTACTGCTCGCCCCGTTTAGTCATGACGCGATTCATCAGCCGAAATTCTTCAACGTTTTGATACAACTCTTTGAGGAGTTGCTCTGGAGCTTTGTCGAATTCTCGTGCAGCAATCATGACGTTTTCAAGACCTTCTTGTTGCATTTTTTGCTGCGCAAGATCGCAAAACTCCTCAACAGCCTTTTGATAGGTCTCGCCGTCTTTATCGATCGTATACGTTTGATACGCGTTTAACAAATCGGGCAGTGCGTCAACAAACCACTCGGAATATTCTTCGTTGTACTCTTCAAGGTATTGCGCTACACCGTCCATAAACGCGTTAAAACGTTCAGGCAAGTTTTCCGTATTGACTGTAAGCGGAATAGGGAGTTTTTTTGAAACATCGTTCAGGGCTTCAGCTTGCCCGACAATGTCAGGGATGGGCGCCTCGACAGCAAAAGGTTCGGCTGCCATCGTGCCCGTCTCGTGTGTGTGTGTGCAACTAGTCGTTGTGTCTACCGACTTATGGTTTACGATTTCAAACTACGACGAACAAAGTTTTGCGGACTAGAGACGGGCCTGCCTTTTCGTTTGCCCAACCAGGACAATACGAGCGCGCAACGCTGTGTAGCTTCTCCGCCTGCGCAATCTTCGATGTCTGCTACAGGTTGCTGGTACAAGTCGGCCAGGTACTCGCGAGGCAACTCGACTTCTTGCAAGGGGCAGAGGCGGCGTTTGACCAGCGCTTTGCAGCCCATACCGAAAAACTTGGTCTGGCCCATCTTGTGTGTTTCGTAGCGTTTGAATAGCTCTGGAAGCTCTCGCGCGACATCGCCTTCGATCCAGTTTTTCGGGTCCCAGATGCTTTGCAGAAACTGACTGACGATGGGTGGTGCGTAGCCTAGCTTGAGCAGAAACGGAATAAAGGCGAAACGCATCTCGTTACCTACTTTGCCCTTTTCAAGGATTTCTTGCAGGATCGAACGCATACAAGGCGGCAGGTGCTCTCTGACTTGATCAACGGATGGTAGGTTGGTGGGCTGCATGGAGAGCATACGCTGATAGCGTTTGTGTATGACGGTTCCCCAGACCATAGCCACGTTTCGCTTGATCTGAGCGATTTGCGTCTCGAATACACGCTCCAAGTACTTGTTGGCGTGTGCAAACTCGATACGGTTATCGAAGCGAGCTTGAAGGATCTCGTACGCATAGTACCATGGTAAATGAATTATACCGTTTTTCAAGACGCCTCGGCGTTCTGTGAGCGCTTCTGGTGCGTACTCGAACGGTGCCTGGTAAACGAGACGCGGCGTTGCATAGTCTACCGCTAGATCGCCAATGTCTGCCTCTGCGGTTGTTCCGACGGTAGGACCTACCAGGTGAGTCACCGAGTAGTTGGGGCGTGTAAAGTACGGTGTAAACTCTTCGTTAGCTATAGACGTTGTACAAAAGGGACCCGGGCGGGCTAGGTCGCGCAACACAGAGCGACGTGCGCAGTGTTTGCCGTTTTTGAAAGTCACTTGTTCGGCCGTGTAGCGCTGGCTCTGGTAGACCGGGTTGAAGCGTTTGTCCGGACATACTTTGGGAAGGACGAGCCACGGGTCGCTAGGACCATCAGCACCGCGCCTGCGAGGCCCTAAAGGCTTAAAGGCGGCAAGTGAGACGGGAGGTCCCATTTCGTGTTCGATCAGCGCCTCGAAATCTCTTTCGTTTTTGCACAGGTGACGTGCTCGGATGCGAATCAGCCATTTTTCCGATTCTATCCAGGCTTGAAGCAGACCGTCCGGAAAGGCCTTGGACGCTGCTAGCGTGACCCAGAACGACGAATGGTCCATATCGACGTCATAGTCTTTGAAGGTCTCTTGGTGCCACGTCAAAGCCGCTAGGATCTTTTCAGCGGTCGAACGCGACGAAGCGAGTGCCTTGTGCAAAGAGGCCGGTCCGTGCACCATAAACATCAAACGCCATTCGACGGCCGCTAAAAGCTGCTGACGTGGGAACGAGTCGCAAAACGGGTAAGTGTAGAGCGAAAAAAAGCTGGGGCTTTGGTCGCGCAAACGTAACCATATCTCGGGCGTAACGAGCGTTAAAAGCCTCTCCGAGTTGAAATCGCCGTTTTGGGCAAAACAAACGTGTGTTCCACCCAACAGCAAAACCTGACGGTCGCGCGGAAAGTAAAACGCAAAGTAGAGTCGCGATGTGTCTGGCGGAACGTCTCCAACGTTGAAAAAGATGGGCAGGCTAGACAGGCCAAACGGCATGCATTCGGGTAACACTTTAAAGACAAAGGCTACGTCTGCAAACGAAAAGTCCTTAAAGCCGTTTGGTACGCCTAGACCGCTGCGTTTGGCATGATTGAGCAAGAGGACTTCAAAAAGCTTCTGAGAGTCGATAGCGGCTTTGGCACCGCCTGCTTCGACGTAGAGCGTCTGAAAGCGTTCTTTGAAAGGTTTTACGATTAAAGACATTTTTTTGCGAGACAACCCTTAATTGCAAAAGTCGTAAACGGTTGTCTTGATGTTACGAAGCGACGATGCCGTCATTGTTGGCGAGATGCAAAGACACTCCTCTCCGATGCTAGTGCAAGAACCGGGAACGCAGGCACACGCACGTGTCGAGCTGTCGGCAGAAACACCAAAGCCTTTGCCTCCACCGCCACCTATTATTCAGCGACCGACAAACACTCGTCGCGAAAAAAATATGGAACATGTTCCTGCTGCTGCACCCAAACGTACCGGGTTTTCCTGGAAAGCGTTGATTTTGGCGTTTATTCTTGGTCTGGTCGTTATGGCTGTCGTGTCGATCTTTTTCGAGTGGACACCGACCGACAGAGCCGTCAAAAGACTTTCGTCTGTCAACGTTGATATGACCAACAGTTACCGTTCGTCGACAGAAGCCTTTTCCAAGCGCCTCAAGGTCTTGGAGGCCAAGGTTGACCGTTTGTTGGACGATACGCAAGATCAAGATTTGTTCGTCGAGCCCAAGACGATTCCGGTGTTTGAGCCGGCCGTTGTCGAGGTTTGTGGTATTACAGACGGGTTGGCGGATATTTGCGACCCGTCAGGTAACTGGAAATGGATTCCACCGCTTAAAGATGACGAATGGGAGTTTTGCAAGACGGAAGACGGCGAACACGTCCCGTGCAACTTTAAGCGCTTGCCGACGTTTGTAGGCCATGAGGACCTCTAAGGTTTAGGCGCGTTGGAATTTGTTAGCCAAAGATAAGCGAGCGTCGCCGCAAACAAGATCCATCCAAGCATCGCGCAGCATCGGCCTCGAGGATTTCGGATGAAACGCCAAATAAAAAGTATCACACCCATTATAAACCCGCCGGAACCAAACGCAGGCGCATGCATCAGCGCATAGCCAGCCCACGTCAGTTGTTTGACAACCTCTAACGTTTGCTCCTCTTCCATTGTGATCTGTGTGTAAAAGCAAGCGACAAGTCGTCCTATGCGCTATCATACTTGTCTCGCAAAATGCGGCTGGACGATTTACCGCCCGAATTGTTGCATGTCATCGCTTACGAAGGTTTGCTTAAAAACACAGACGTTTTAAACATGGCGCTTTCGAGCCAAAGCCTATCCGGTGATCTTTTGGGCGATTGCTACAGTAAGGATCGCTTTCGAGCGTTATCTGGACTGAGAGTCTGTCTTTACAACGGCTGGGTACGGGCCGCGCGTTTTGCAATTGTTTTTGAAGACTCTGATGCTCTTAATTTTGCGTTTCGGCTGGCTGCAGAAAACGGTTGTACGGAAATCGTCAAGCTTCTTCTAGACGATCCGAGAGTCGACCCAGGCGCAAATGACAACTATGCGATTCGGATGGCTGGAAAAATCGGCTGCACTGAAATCGTCAAGCTTCTTCTGGACGATCCGCGAGTCGACCCATGCGCACAGCGCAACTATGCGATTCGTATGGCTACGAAAAAAGGTCATACGGAAATTGTTGAGCTTCTTCAAGCATGGAGAGGTCCAAACGGAGAATGCGTTTCAATTTAAACGAGTTTAACAATTTGGTACCAAGACGGACCGATCTCGAGAGCTGCGAGTGTACAGTTGCGCTGCATCTTTTTGACTTGGTATATGTAGTGTTGGTAGGTCTTTTCGTCTCGCCGTTTCCAAAACAGTAGGTGTCCCAGAGCGTTGAATGCTTGTTGACGAGACGGTAAGGAATACTTGTTTTCCATCTCTACGGCCAGTTCCCACGTTCCGTCGTCTCTTTCGCGTTTAAAGCATTGTAGACGCAGGAGCGCGTACTGTGCCTTTTCCGGCGATTTGATTCGTACCGCCTGCTGTAAGTGCGTATGACGTCTTTTGTCTTTTGTCTCGTGGCGTGTGATGCTGCCTGGCACATTGTCTGGCGATGTCGTTTTGATAAAACTGACATCTGACTGGATAGCCCCGCCTTTGAGGGTTACCGAACAGTCAAATGCAAAAATTGCAAAACGGTGAGTTTCGAGCGGTTTTTGGCGTTTTGCGCCTTCAAAAGGCTCTTCCTCAAGCTTCCGTTTGCGCGTTTCCGACATATTTCGAGTCAAGTGTAGTTGGTCCGAGATGCTTTTTCTTGAACGAAACGACGTCTTCTCGTTGTGCTTGTCGGCAAAGTCCATGTCTTTGCACGAGAAAAAGAAGAACGACAAAACCACGTTTGCGCAAAGACCGTCGACAAACGCCCAGGATCACTAGGTGTAAAGGCAAACTCTACGACAGCAGACATTTGTGGTTACATCAAGCAGCTTAATCTTGCAATAAGGTCTCGAGTGTCTGATTGGGATGGCTTTTGATTTCACGAACCACGCGCTCCCCAAACGAACGTGACGGGTATTTTGTGTTTGAAGTCTGTCTCTCCTGCCAGAACGTTTGAATCCGATCTGGTTCAATGCCAAAAACATTTGCAAACAGCCAGTTGTCCCTAGGCGCCGCACCTAGTTGAACGAAAACCGGCATGGTGTAGTT
>Ga0102943_1000815_pt1 | contig 20127 bp, 15 predicted proteins | sample SalPonC_black_MG_FD_78174 | JGI IMG/M metagenome (GOLD analysis project Ga0102943, IMG submission 78174) | Salt pond soil microbial communities from South San Francisco under conditions of wetland restoration - Salt Pond MetaG... | ecosystem: Environmental > Aquatic > Marine > Intertidal zone >...
ATCGAAATCGAAGACAACGGCCCCGGCATCCCGGATGATATCAAAGACAAAATCCTGCAGCCGTTTTTTACTACGAAGAAAGGGACGCAAGGAACCGGTTTAGGATTATCGATCACCAATGATATTGTGAAGGCGCATGGGGGAAATATGGACATTCATTCACAGTTGGGAAAAACCATATTTACAATCAGCTTAAACGGATAAATCGTGTTCATTATCAATCATATTATTAAAAACAGTTCGTTACTTGAAAAAACTTCATCTTTAATTACACCTTGATACTTTTTAGAAATTCGGACGGACTCTTTTCAAACTGCTCTTTAAACGTATGGCTGAAATATGCGAGGCTGTTGTACCCAACAGCGTAGGCTACCTCGGATATATTCCCTGACTTTTCTTTCAAAAGCAGTGATGCTTTTTCCATGCGGTAGGTTTTGATAAGCTCACTTGGAGTAAGGCCGGAATTCTTTTTCAGCTTTCTGGCCATGTAGCTGCGCGATAAATTCAACTCCTTTGCAAGGCTCGCTACCTGGAATTCAGGATTTGAGAATTCCTTTTCCAGGATGCTTCTCACCTCATTCAGAAAGGGGTCTCCGTTGCGTGTTGATATAAAAGATGCCTCTGATGATATACTTTCCTGAGGGTTTGACTGTAATAGATGTTTTAATCGCATCCGGGATTCAATGAGATTGTTGACCCTGGCTTTCAATAATAGCGGATCAAATGGTTTTGTGATATAGTCATCGGCCCCGTCATCCAAAGCCCCAACTTGATCAACCCTGGCAGTTTTTGCCGTCAGAAAAATTAATGGTACAGACGCAGTTTCGGGATTTTCTTTTATTCTTCGGTTAAATGTGATCCCATCCATTTCAGGCATCATGATGTCCGCAACGATCAAATCCGGAAGCTGTTCTGCTACTACTTTTAGTGCTTCTGAGCCATTTTCAGCTTCCAGAACACGGTAGCTTTCCTCAAGCACCTCCAGGATAAACGATCTCATGTCTCCATTATCCTCGACTACAAGAACCGTTGTTTGGTCATCACCGGATTGTGGTATGCACTTTGTCTTTAGTTTACCGGAAGGGATGTCACCGGTTAATTGATCATGGATATTGTGTTCATTGTGTTCTTGCAGCTCTTCTTGGGTAAAATGTGCAGGGCCTTTTTTGAGGCTCAGGGTAAACACAGATCCTTTTCCCGGTTCCGAATCAACTCGTAAACTACCGTGATGTAGTTCCGCAAAGTCATGTGCAAGTGAGAGGCCAATCCCCGACCCTTCATGGTCACGGGTTTCAGATGAACTGACTTGGAAAAACCGATCAAAAATTTTCAGCTGATCCTCGGCTGAAATTCCAGCTCCTGTATCAGAAACAGTTATAAAAACATGATTCTCATCCTCATTAACCTTTACGGTAATCGTTCCGCCTGAAGGTGTAAACTTAATGGCATTAGAAAGCAGGTTTCCGATGATGTTATCCAGTTTATACGGATCAACAAATATCGTTTTTTCGGGGCCCTGCGAAAAACAGCTAAGCGTAATCTCTTTTTCACTACACAATGGCATAAACAGCTCGACAAGATTATTCAAAAAATTCGTTAGTTGAATTTCCTGAATGTGAAGTCTCAGTTTTCCCTGTTCAAGCTTCGTGAGCTCAAGGGTTTGATCGATCAGCCGTAATAGTCTTTTACTATTACGGAGCATTCTATTTAGTTCTTCTTTCACCGGAGGGGTATATTTTCGGGGTACATTGGAAAGGACCTTCTGTAAGGGGGCGATGATCAGTGTAAGCGGGGTTCGAAGTTCGTGACTAATATTTGTAAAAAAGCGGGTTTTGGCCCTGTCCAGATCTTTCAGATCCTCGGCCTGTTTCTCCGTTTTTTCCTTCTCTATTCGTAACTCTGCTGTTTTTTCTTTTACCAGTTGTGTTAATTTTTTTTCGGCCTCTTCAAGACGACGAACTCGAAGGCGCACTCCCCCATATATGAGGAATGCAATACACAGGATCACGAATAGAATAAACCATTTGGTTTCGTAAAAAAAAGGAGCAACCACAATGGGTACCGCGGCCGGTTCGGGGTTCCATGTTCCCGCATTGTTCGATCCCATCACCTCAAAGGTATAATCCCCGTAAGGAATGTTGGTGTAGGTTGCCATTCGCCGGTTACCCGCATCAATCCAGTCGTCGTTGTATCCCCTAAGCCTGTAGCGAAAATTATTTTTGGCCGGTTCAGCAAAGCTAAGTGCCGAATAGTGAAACTCAAAATCACGCTGATCTGCGTTTAAAGAAATGCTGCCCTCTGAAGTCAGAATGTACGTATCCTCGTTTGTACGAATCTCCTCAATGACTACAGGAGGAGGAATCGTATTTGTGATGATGCTTTCGGGATCAAATCTTGTCACTCCGTCCTGTCCCGGCAGCCAGATGGTTCCATCAGAAGCACGGACTCCGGCCGGCTGTATACCGCCATTTCCCTCGCGGTTCCGAAGGCCGTCATTTTCTGTAAAGGCAACCCCCTCTATCGACGAAACTTCCCCCCGGTAAAATGCTTCCAGTTCTTGTTTTGGTACTTTAAAAATCCCCCGGTTTGTGTTGAACCAGAAATTCTGTTCATCGTCTTTTAAAATGATGTGAATCACATAATCGAGCATCCCGTCTGAAGGGGTATACTGTGTTACGGTTTGATATTGCGGTTCCCCCTGCCTGATTTGCAGCCGAAAAAGGCCTTTGTCTTCACTGCCCACCCAGAGGATATAGTTTTTAAGGATCCGATCCCGGCTCAATAAAAAGAGAACGAATCAGGTTACTCCCAATTCCGTTTTCTCCATTATATATGTTGAACGCTCCGTTTTTGTATCGTGCAATTCCGGCAATATTCGTGGCCATCCACAACGATCCATCGGGTGCGTCATGGAAATAACGAACGGTAGCATCGGTAAAGCCCGAATCCCGGTTGTACATTTTCCAATCATCATTCTGTATTGAAAAAAGCCCCCGGTTGGTGCCTAACCATAAATTTCCGTTTTGTTGTTCAAAGATCGCATAAATGTCTGCATCTTTGGTCTCTGCCGGCTCATCCTGCAATTCAAATTGATTCGTTGATGCGTTAAAAGCGTAATAACCGCCGGAGTACAAACCGGCCAAGAGAATCCCGTCAGATGTCTGGGAAAAAGAGAGTACTTCTCCTTCTGCACCGGGTATGTTTTCAACACGGTTATTCAAGATTCGGGCAATGCCCTGGCCAAACGTTCCCACCCAAATGGTCCCCTCCCGGTCTTCAAATACAGGATAGATATTTTTCCCGGGAAGTCCCTCTTCCCTGCTCCACGTTTGAAACGGGTTGGTTTTGATGAGATACAGGCCTTCGGCTGCAGTGGCTACCCACAAGTTTCCTTCCCTGTCGAAAAGTATGCTTGTTACAAAATTTTCAGCCTCTAAAACGATTTCGCCGTTGTGCCGGATACTATTCCTTGTGAAAGCCCACGTTTCTCCCGGTTTTTTCGATAAAAACCCGGTCAATGACTCCTTCGATTACGGAAGGGTGATAGGGTTTTAGCTCCTCTCCATCAAAAAAACTAACGCCCTGATCTGTACCGAACCAAAGGTATCCGTTATCATCAAGGTGCACATCATACACCAGGTTCCCGTTCAACCCGTCGGAATCCTGAATATGCGTGAACCGGTTGTTTTTAAAACGGATCCAAGACTTCTGTTCTGAAACTATCCAAAGAGATCCGTCGGGACCCTCATAGAGCTTTACAAACCGATTGGTTGGAAGCCCCAAGTAGTCGACCGTTTGATAAATTTTAAAGTTCAGCCCATCGAAGCGAACCAGCCCATCGAAGGTTGCCATCCAAAGATATCCGTCTCTGGATTGATGAAGCTTCATCACGTTATTTACCGGCATGCCATCTTTCACACCCCAGTGGTCGATTACAAATTGCGAATGGGGAATACGTGTTTGCGCTTTGGCAGATTCTGCAAGCTACTGCTGACACATACCAAATATCATCCATACCGCAACAAAACGGGTGAATCCGGACAAATTTTGGAAAAATATAAGCTTTTGAACCAACATTCTAATTATTGATCATATATGACTTCACCGAGAAAACAATGTACTTGAATTCTGTTAAAAATTATAGACCGATAGCAGTTTTTACAGACCTGCGGCTCCCACTCTCTGTGGTCATCCCAAACTGCCGGTGCTTAGGTTTTATCCCGATTTCACGGCAAAAAATCTTAAAAAGTCACATTTGTGAAAACATTCGTCACATCTCTGATAACCCCTTATCCCCCTTTTTTGGTAAAGTAACCGGCAACGAAGGTATACACTCTAAAAACTTGAAATGACCGAAAAAAAACCCGGCGAAAGGGCTTCAGCAGATTCGGGGAAAACACCAGCCGGCCCGGAAAAGCCTAAAAGTAAGAATAAAGAGTGGTTTCACGACTCTTCTCTGACGGAATCGGAAGCCCTCAGAGCCATGATCGGGAAGCAGCGGAAAAAAGAGGATAAAGATGTTGAAGAGCCTAAGAAAGAAGACTCACGGAATTCGAATAACGAGTCTGAAAACCATAATAAAAGAAGATAATTCAATCATTTTCAGTACATGAAGGAAACCGAAAATTCATGCTAAATATCAGAGTAGGTACTCACTAAACTTGAACTAAATACAATGAAACATTTAAAAATAAAGATACCTGTAATTGCGGTGGCGATTTGCTTGATTACAGCCCTTGCCGCTCAGAATACCTGGGCTCAAGACAACGGGGATAGCAGCATCATGTCATTAACTGAATTTACGATAAAACCCGGCCACAACACGCAGTATGTGGAAGGTGTAAAAACCTGGAAAGAGTGTTACCTGGAACATGAAGGCGAATGGACATGGTACATGTCGAGGCGCGTTCAGGGCACAGGAACTGTTTACGCACTCAGATCATACACGGAAAACTGGGCGGAATGGGATGATCCGTCAGATGAAGCGGGCCGGGCTTGCCAGAATCTGGCTCTGAATTTGATCAATCCAAATGTAGTAAGTGCCACGACTCATCTTTCCCGGTTCATTCCATCCATCAGCAAGGCATCGGGTGGCAGTGGAGGTGTCGTAAAAGTGATGTACGTAAGAGTGAAAAACGGAACTCTGTGGGGGGAAACCGTTCGTGAAGTTACTTCCGCACTTCGCGATGCGGAGGGAGATGCGAGGGAATACTGGTACAGCTCTATTGGCGGAGGCCCGGATGCACCCCACTATAGTGCAGTCACTCCCTATGAAAATTTTGCGGCGATGGATGAAGATAGAGATGGCATCTGGACCGTCGTGGAAAATCAACTCGGCGAAGAGAAAAGAGCCGAACTACAGGGAAATTTCAGAGAATCTGTGGATCAACTCTGGTCTTACTTGTGGCGTAATGTGCCGGAATTAAGCCGTAACAGCGGTGAATAGGTGGCGATGAGGCCAACCGGGCAGCCATCGGGTTGTTTTGGTCTCGGTGGCTGCTGTTTTTATATAGACCAGAGTTTGATTGCTGAATTTTGAATGAACAAGTCCCTCTTAACAAAGAGTAATGTAGATCAAAACGTTGGATGCAAGATTAATAAAAACAAAAAAGAGTTAGAACATTAAGTATAGGCTTATGAAAACACTAATTACAATAGGATTTGCACTGTTGCTCATCTGTTCATCCTGTCAGAAAAAAGAAGAAATTTCTAATACAGTTTCTATAACCGGTAAAATTGCAAATTATGATGAAACAGTTTTGAAATTTCAAGACTTTATGGGGAAGTCAGAGAAAATTCATGAAATAGAGGTTAAAGACGAAACTGTTTCAGTCAACTTACCAATAGATAAACCTGTAATCAGGATGTTGACTTATGGGTCTACTTTCAAACATATTTTTCTACAGCCAGGTGAAACCTTAGACATTTCATTCGATGCTTCAAAAATAGACAGCAGTTTTAACTATGGGGGAAGTTTGGCTATTGAGAATGCAATCTTAGATTCATTGAAAAGATCGCAAAGTAAGCTGGATTTCAATTACGTTTATACGGAGTCACTGGAAAATGCCAGTAGATATCTCGACTCATTGACCGTTGCAAATAAACAAACTATTGATAACCTCACGAGAGAGAAGATTGTAGCAACGGAATTTAAGAAATATGCAAAAGCTTTAATTGAGTACAATAGTGCATATCTCAAGATAATGTTAGGTGAACGAAAAGATGAGCAACCCGAAACATATTATGATTTCCTGGATCAATTGTCCTTAGAGAATCATGATTACCTTGACATTACTGAATATCGCTTATTCTTAAACGGATATATTGCCATGAAATCCAAGGAGAGATTAAACAAATCAGATAGTATCAAAAAACAAGAGCCGGATGCACTTTTTAATGAAAGCTTACATGTCATCAAAGAATTTAAATCGGATAGCATTAGAGCTTATGCGCTATTTAATGCAATGAACATGAAATTGCAACAGGATGGCCTTGCAGGATTCGAAAACTACTACGCTTATTTTAAAGAGAATAACAGGGATCCACATTATGCAGAGCAACTGAAAATAGTCTATGATGAAAAGCAACTATTAGCACCGGGACAGCCTGCGCCACTATTTACACTTGAAGATGTAGATGGCAATATGGTCTCATTAAATGACTTCAAGGGTAAATATGTATATATCGATTTTTGGCAAACACTCTGTTCACGTTCAGCAAGAGAATTACCTTATTTATTAAATCTTTATTCGGATTATAAAGATGAAAATATTGAATTTGTAAGTATCTCAGTAAATGAAGATGAAAATGTATGGCGTGACTATGTTAAGGAAAATAAAAATATAGGAACAAGCCTTAGAGTGCCCAAATCCTGGGATTCTGAAACCTATAAAGACTATCAAGTTTTTGGATTACCCTCATTTATATTGATTGACACAGAAGGTAACATAATTGATCCAAATGCCGCAAAACCATCGTCTACTGAAATTAGAGAAACGTTCGATCAGCTTTTCAAAAGCATATAAAAATCCAGTATCCAACATTGTATAAACCCCATGCGGGTTCAAGTACAAAAATTGAACAAATTGAATTTTAACAATAATGAATAAGAAAAACGATCGATGAAATTTTTAGTTGTAGATGACGAACAGGATGTAGAAATGTTGTTCAGGCAAAAATTCAGGAAAGAGATCCGGAGTGGCCTCATTGAACTCGAATTTGCCTTTTCCGGCCGGGATGCGCTTAATCGGATCCGGAACACTCAGCCGCCCGATGTCCTCTATATATTCTCGGACATCAATATGCCGGGAATGTCGGGGTTGGAGCTGCTCAATATCGTGAAGTCGCAGTTCCCGCAGATCCAGGTGAGTATGATATCAGCCTACGGGGATGATGACAACTACCGGAAAGCTATAGACTATGGTGCCAAAGAGTTCTTCACCAAACCGATTGACTTTGCGTCACTGAAACAAGAAGTGCAGCAGATGATTGAGGAATCGTAAGTGAAAGAGAGCCGATATATATAAAATCCACAGCAATCCGCATTAAAAACCACCAATGGCACAATGAATAGCACAACCAAATACCTTACCCTTGTTCTCTGTATTTTGGGTTGCATACAACTGACGGCCGCACAAAACAGTCAGGCCCAATCCGATACCAAAGCCTTCCGCTATTTTACGCCCCAAGAGGGTTTCCCGTCTTTTGCTTACAGATTGGAGCAGGGAGATAATGGGAAAATCTGGATCACCGGTCCCTCAGGACTTACCTCCTTCGATGGTTATGAAACCCAGATATACACTCACGACCCTTCCGACAGCACCTCAATCCCTGAAGGTACTGCCTACGATGTATTGAATGACAACAACGGACATTTGTGGATACAGGGACAAAATGTCTCGATTTATGAGTTTGAAACTGAAATCTTTAAGGAAGTTCATATTCCGGATAACCTCCCTCGCTATAGTTTTGGAAATGGAATGGTAAAAAGTTCAGATAGTCTGATATGGGTGGGAGCAAATGATGGCGTTTACCGTTTCTCCATTCCTACATCAAGTAAACCCATACCGGAAGTATCATACTTCGGAATAGATGAACTAGAGGGTAGTTCAAATTGGGTGAATGACATCATCGAAAGTCCGGACGGGCAACTATGGATAAGCTCAAATGAGGGTCTCTTTTTTTTGGATCCATTTTCCGGTAGTTACACCAAAGCCGAACTATCTGATCAAATACCTGATGGAGTAACCTTCTCTTACTCTACTTTTATGATCCTGGATCAGGAGAATTCGGCTTGGATTAGTCTGGAAGGAGGAGTTCTGCGATTTACAGAGGGGGAAAATCAACCTGAATTTCTATCCACGCTGGGTGAAGACAACTTTTCTCTTGAAGGCATAGAAGCACTTTCTATGAACGTAACCAGCGACGGATCTATTTGGATTGGTACAGCCTCATCAGGTGCTCTTCAGTTCCATCCATCAACCAATGAACTGACGCAATACAAGAGTAATTCCGGCAATGGAGAAAGTATTTCTGAAAACATCGTATATGAAATACTGGAAGACATGGATGGAAACATATGGTTTGGCCATCTCGGGAATGGGATGAGCATGATGTATGAAAAAGCCTGGAACTATACCTTTAAGAAGATCAAAGAGGCCGATGATCCCATCGCAGACTCAAATAATATTTTTGATTTAGAGCCGGATGCTGACGACAATATATGGGCGGTTACTCCGAATAGTTTGGCTTTTATTCCTGTTGATGGTGGCCCCAATCAGATCTTTAAGCCGGACTCAGACCGATCTGCTACCAATAACCAGCGCTGGTTCTATACAATACTACATACGGGTGAAGAGCACTTGTTTCTCATTGAACGAACGAATGAAGAGGGAAATTGGCTTCATCGATTCGATAAAAAAGAGCTGCGTTTTATGGATATTCAAGCTATCGATAGCTTGGCATTTTTTAGCAGTTTTACGACTGATGGCATAAATCTCTACTGGACAATACGAGGTGAAAGCAAGCTTAAGATACTAGATCCTGAAGACCTGAGTACAACCACTTTGGACCTTCCCCTCGCCTTCCCGGAAGTGGTTAACAATGCGGATAGCACACTATATGTATACCCTCTTGTGAGTAAATCAGGAGATCTGTATCTGCAGTATAACTACGACTTTCGGAATGAATTCAGTAAGTCGAAAAGAATCTATTTTAAACTGGACCCGGAGTCGGAGTCATTTTCGGAGGTACCTTTACTTGCGCCCGATAGTGAACGTTCACTGAAATTCTCTTATATAACTCTCTCTTCCCAATGGGAGGATGGCGTTTTTTGGACCCGGACCAATGCCGGATTGTTAAAAGAGGATATGATTGCAGGCACAAGCTCCCTTATCCTTTCCGAATCTGTAGCAAAAGATTATTCGTTTGGCTCCATACTGGAAGATCAGCAGGGGAACATTTGGACCAGTGATATTGGGTCCACCATCAGTAAAATAGATCCCAATACACAACGCGAACAATCCTTTCTGCTCGATATGGATCGCAAACCAGGCTGGAATCAGAGCGCAGCACAACTTTCGGGTGGCGATATCATCGTTGGAGGAAGTGGCGGGTATATTCAGTTTAACCCGGCGGAGATTCGTGAAGAGCCAAACATTCAAAAACTTTTTATCGATGAGTTCCGGACGGGATCCACAAGCTACACCCATCTGAATTCGGACGAAGATGTTGAGGTTGAATATGATGATAATAACCTCTCGTTCCGTTTTACGGGAATTAATTATCGATCCGGTGATACCCGGTATCGATACCGCTTGCTGGGCTATGAAGATGAATGGGTTGATTTGGGGACACAACGCAGCATCTTTTTTGCCAACCTCCCTTTTGGAGAATATCAATTTCAGGTGCAGGCCACCACCGGCAGAAGTTCTTTTACGGATAACAGTGTGACTGCGGAAGTTCCTTTCAAAATCCTGCCTCCCTGGTGGCGGACCACCTTTGCCTACCTGTTCTATTTTCTGTTTTTTGGAGGGTTTATATTCGCGGCAGACCGGATTCAGCGAAAGCGATTGATCCAAAAAGAACGGGAACGGGCAACCGCAAAAGAGCTGGAGCAGGCCAAAGCAATCGAAAAAGCATACAATGAACTTGAAAACGCTCATCAAAACCTGGAAGTCGCGCATAAAGATCTTGAACAGGCGCATTCAAACTTGAAATCCGCCCAGGACCAGCTTGTGCAGCAAGAAAAACTCGCCTCCCTGGGACAGCTCACCGCCGGGATTGCCCACGAGATTAAGAATCCGCTGAATTTTGTGAATAATTTTTCGGAACTGTCGGTTGAATTGATTGAGGAGGCACGGGAGGAAGTGAAAAGGCAAAACGCAAAAGGCAAAAGTGAAAAGAAAGAGTCCCCCTTCGAAGGGGGAAGTGAGCAAAGCGAACAGGGGGATGACTCTGGCACCAACCTCATCCTCGACATCCTCAACGACATCGAAACCAACCTCAAAAAAATCCATGAACACGGCTCGCGCGCCGACTCCATCGTTAAATCCATGCTCCAGCACTCGCGGGGCGGCAACGGGAAGATGGAGCCGACGCCACTGAATCCACTCATAAAAGAGTACGTGAACCTGGCGTTTCACGGAATGAGGGCAGGTAACGACCCCATCAACGTAGATATCGATCTCCAGCTGGATGAGGAAGTGGGTGATGTACCGCTGGTGGCCGAAGACTTTAGCCGGGTAATCTTAAACCTGGTGAATAACGCGTTTGATACAATGAGGGAGAAAACCCTCCAGGGGTTCGAAACCCTTGGAGGGTTGGATGACTACCAGCCCAAACTCACTATCCGAACCTCCCAAAAAGAAAACAGCGTAACCCTCGAAATCGAAGATAACGGCCCGGGGATTCCCGACGAGATCAAAGACAACATCCTGCAACCATTTTTTACGACAAAAAAAGGCACGCAGGGAACCGGGCTGGGACTGAGTATTACCAACGATATTGTGAAGGCGCATGGGGGCATCATGGAGATTGATTCAAAACCGGGACAAACCGTTTTTAGCATTAAATTAAACAGATAGATTGATGATTCATTTCTTTTTGCATAGTTCATTTTAATCCGCTCTTCAGATATGCTAAAATTTTTCCATCACATCCGAAAAAAACTAATCGAAGAAGATAATATTCGAAAATACCTGCTCTATGCCATTGGCGAAATCTTGCTGGTGGTAATTGGGATTCTCATCGCCCTGCAGGTAAATAATTGGAATAACGATCGCATAAAGGAGAACCGGACCCAAAATATTCTGAATCTTATGCATAACGAACTAAGCATGGATATATCGGTGGTTAGCGAAGCTATTGACTTCTACTTAGAAAAAGATTCATTAATACAGAAGTTCAGAGAAACCGATTTTGATGCATTAGAAACAGATAAGTCTTACTTCAGGTCTCAGCGAGATATGATTCGTACCTATGACCCCTTTGAAATCAACAACCGTGGGTATGAGTTATTAACAGCCGGCACCGATGAACTGGATTCCCGTTATGCTGACATTATTCTGGATGCCAGGCTGATCTATGAAGAAATACAGAATAACATAAACAGGTATAAGAATGGACTGGAAGAGGCACTAAAAGCCAACCGGGATTATAAAGCATTGAATTACCCCTGGTATCATGATGGATACCTGATGCGAGAACTGAATGAGGATGAAATTGCCTTCTATACCTCAGATCCTATGTATAAAAATCAGGTGGCCGTGTACCGTGAATACCTCATCAATATTGTTGCTCCGTCAAGGGCTTTTCTGGATAGAGCCCTAAAGCTCAGAAGGAAACTGTCCGGCGAATTAGGAATAGAAACAGACCGAGATGAAAACTGGCAGCAAACCCCTGATGGTATGATCGAAAAGATTGCAGGAACCTATCGTAATGATTTGGAAGATAAAGATCTGGAGCTTTCTATTGTTGAGGGTGTGCTTGCCAATACAACCTACGAATCAGATTCAAGAGCGGACTCCGATATTTCCTATAATGCTTACTATCGCAATATGGATATGCGATATCTGGGCGATAGTATTTTTTATTTAAATGATAATCAAGACTTAAGGTTAAATGCTGATGGAAGCATAACGCTCTTGGGAAATTTTGATCGTGACGACATAACTCTAACCAGACTCCCTTGATATGCTTCGCTTCTTCCGACATACACCATCAGAACCACAGATGAACCGGATTTCCAGATTAACAGAGATTTTGATGGGTGTATCCAAAGCCTGTCCCGTTAGGGACATAAAGCACCCGTGAAATCCCCTAATACGCTTAATCCGTGATTCAGACATGCTAAAATTCTTCCGAACCATTCGCAAAAAGCTCATTGAGCAAAACAAAGTTCGCAACTACATCTTTTACGCCATAGGCGAAATCCTGTTGGTGGTAATTGGGATCTTGATTGCCCTGCAGGTGAATAATTGGAATGAGGATCGAAAAAACAGAATGTATGAAGTGACTATGTTGGAAGAAGTCCGCAGAGAATTAATAAAAGATTCAGAAATTATTGAATCTTGGATCCCGAATCTAAAAAGCGTTCAATATAGTTTTAGTGCGCTCGCTGTTATGAAAAACGACCCCAATCATAGCTTAGACTCTTTGGATATACATCTTCAAAGAGTTCGCGGATATGGAATTACCTTAAACATTAATAAAAGTCCCTATGAAGCCATAAAATCGGCTGGGCTTGACAGAATCAGTAATCAGGAAATCAGAAACAATCTGTCATCACTATATGGATATCATATTGAAAGTGTTGAAGAATGGATAAATGAAGTTTTCAGAGTAGAGCTATTCACTCGTAATGATATTTTTTACCAGTTATTTGATCCTGTGGCAGTTCCTGATGATACAGGCGGCTTTTCTTCTGAACTCACCATAGAAAACCCATCACTTCTTTTTAAGAATCCAACATTTGATGAATTACTCCTCAGATCCAGTTGGCCATTAACGAACACCATCAGGCGTTTGTCCAAAATTCACGAGAAGATGGAGATACTTAGTGAACAAATAGCTCAAGAAATAAATCAATAGACTTCTATGCTTCGCTTTTACCGACATATCCGAAAAACGCTTATGGAACAACAGAAAATGAAAAGCTATGTTTTTTATGCTATTGGTGAGATTTTCTTGGTAGTCATCGGAATCCTGATTGCCCTGCAAGTGAATAATTGGAATGAATATAGGAAAGAGCGAAACTTAGAAACGCGCTATTTGCAGAGATTGGCAGCTGATCTGGAAAAAGACATCGAAAGTTTTTCAATATCCTACGATGCCAATGAAGGTCGAAAGAAACGAACTGAATTCCTTTTGGAAGCTGTGGATGCTTCGGAGCTGGTGAATAAGGAGCCAACCTACTTTATTGAAAGTATTGAGTACGCCGGATACACCTATGATCCAGTTATTTCTGATCACATTTTTGAGGAGATAAAATCCAGCGGAAGGTTGGCTATCATCCAAAATGAAGAACTCAGAACGGCTCTTTCCACCTACTATTCAACTCTCAGCAATCGTGATCAATACAATTTTATCCGACAGGAATTCCAAATCGACTACCTTAAATTTTCCCGCGGAATCCTTAGCCCGGAGCAACAAATAGCAGTTGGTAGCTTTAGCAGGTCAGAAACCTACACGCAAGATGAGGCACAGGAGGCTTACCGTAGAATGATGGCTAAACCTTATTTTTTGGAAATATTGCCCATCACCATTCAATCCAAAACAAGGACAAGTGAAGTGCTTAATAATTTTAAGAATGAAGCAGTGGTGCTTCAGGAAATGATCATCAATCAATTAAACGAACTATAACCATGCTGCGCTTTTTCCGACATATTCGAAAACAGCTTATGAAAAAGAATAAAATCCGTACCTACCTGCTTTATGCCATTGGGGAAATTGCACTAGTCATGATCGGTATTTTGCTGGCCTTGCAAGTGAATAACTGGAATCAGCAGCGGTTAGCTAACATCAAGTCGATTAGTTACCATGAGAGAATCATTGAAGACCTGGATATTTTCATTAGCGAAACTGAGAATGCAATGGAGCGCTCCACATGGATCAGGAATCTGATTTTAGAAACTGTTGACATACTGGAGTCAAAAAAACTCCCGGAAGATAACATTCAACAATTCGAATGGACTCTCAATTTTTATTATCAGTTTCCTTTCCGAAACCCTTCTCTATCTACCGTAACAGAAATGAGAAGCACTGGAGAACTGGATTTAATACGTAACCTTGATTTTAGAAAAAAGCTGATAGAAATGGAACAGGAAATCCTGTCAACGGATGATATCTTCAAGTCTATCGGGTCTCATATTCAAGAGCAAGTATCTTATGTGGATCAATATATGCGTTCAATACCAGATACCAGCAACATTTCCTCCAATCGTATTCAATTGAGCATGGAAGCAGATTTTGAAGCCATGGCCAATGATGAGAAGCTCATCAATTATTTCTCCAGATTTTCTGTGCAATGGTCTCACCACCTGATGTTCTCAAAAGGATTGAATGAATCAGCCATTGAACTAAGAGATGCATTAATCCAAGAATTAGAGACTTTAAAATAATGATCACACTTTACCGTCGCATTCGACAAAAACTGATTGATTCTGGATCTATTGCAAAATATTTGCTTTACGCCATAGGCGAAATCCTGCTGGTGGTGATTGGGATCCTGATCGCCCTGCAAGTGAACAATTGGAATGAACAGCGTAAAACTCAGATCCGGGAGATGAATGTTCTCACACGCCTGCATCAGGAGATGGTCCAGGATAGTTTGAACCTAAAAAGCACCATTGATTTGGTAACATATAAAGCAGAGCAAGCTGAGCGTCTGCTTCGTACGTTTGAGAGTGATACAGAAGTAGAGAATCCTCCTGAATTTGTAAGAGACGTTTTTCTGGTGGGGCGTGGTGGCAGCTATCTTCCATATATCCCTGCCTACAATGAGTTAGTGGCCAATGGAGAACTGGGAATCATCCAAAATGAGGAGATCATTAAGCAAATCTCATCGTATTTGAACAGGATGAACGGCCTTAGATCTTTTGTTTATGATGAAGGAGAGACACGGAGGTCTGCATATAATGCCCACATACACCGATACTTTTCAGCATTAATCATGAATAAAATCTGGGAAATAGGTGGCGAAGCTGAAGAACATCCCGATGAAATTATGCAGTCTTATGATATGGATATTCCGGGCTACCTGGCCGATCCTGATTCGGATTACTACATCCGGAATGTAGCCACTGTAAATCTGGAATTAAAGCTTCTGTATGAGCAGTCGATGGAACGCTACACGGTTCCGATCCTCAGATTACTACAACAAGAAATAGAAAGGCAATAACTAAAATGCTACGCTTCTTCCAACATACACCATCAGAACCACAGATTAACCGGATATCCGGATTAACACAGATTTTGATTGGTGTATCCAAATCCTGTCCCGTTAGGGACATAAAGCATCCTTGAAATCCCCTAATACGCTTAATCCGTGATTCAGACATGCTAAAATTCTTCCGTCACATCCGAAAAAAACTAATCGAACATCCGTCAAAAGGCCGGACAGGGAATAAAGTTCGTACCTACCTGCTCTACGCCATTGGCGAAATCCTGCTGGTAGTAATCGGAATCTTGATTGCCTTACAAGTGAATAATTGGAATGAAGAACGAAAAGAAAAAAAGCTTTCGGATGAATACCTAAGCAGAATAGTAGAAGATTTAGGCCGCCTGAATGAAAGAAGTGAATATCAGAGCACACAATATCGGGCAGTCCTTTCATCCATCACAAAAACCCAACAATTACTCGAAAGAGGCACTCCTCTTTCTGATTCCGAAAAGGAAATAGTGGATTTTGCAATATTATGGTTTCCAAGGACGACCAACCAATTGCCCGCTATGCTCACTTACGAGGAGATGAAAGAAAGCGGAAATCTTAACCTGATTGACGACATCACGCTGAGAAATGAATTGGCTGAATTTTACAGCTACCTACTGCAAGTGGAAAGCATGTTTGCAAGACTGGGCGCTGATACAGACAGTCAGTTCACTATTTACAACAAATATATCAAAGCTCAAGCAGATCCGGAAACTCTGGATATCACCTATACTTATGATTTTGATGCGATGTCCAGAGATGAAGAATTGATCAATACATTTTCACGAATGTCGGTTCACTGGAGAGGTTTTGTATTTTTTATGGAAAGAGTAAATCGTCTTGGAATAGATCTAAAAGAAGAAATGAGTACGAGTGATCAATCAAAGAACAAGTAAAACTATTTAAGATGAAGAGAAACACAAACCATTATATCAGATCCGCTATCCTATTATTTTTGATTGGATGTGGTAATGTTGAACTACAAGCCCAATCCCAAAATCTCATCTTCCGGAACATCACTCCAGATGAGGGCCTTCCTGTCACAACTGTGACGGATGTGTCACAAGATGCTTACGGGTATATCTGGATTGGCTCCTGGGATGGCGTGTTTCGCTACGACGGCAATACCTTTGAAAAAAAATCCGATCAGGGAAGGTACGTCACTGCTGATAAACATGGAGGCGTTTGGATCTCTTATGATCGAGGCAGAGAAGTCGGAAGAATAGCCTATTATGATTCAAAAAATGATTCCCTCACCATATATGAGCAGCAAGGATGGGAAAACATATTTCCTGAAATAACACTGGACGCTTCAGGAACTGCCTGGGCTGCATCTGAAAGTGGGTTGTATTATTACAATGAATATACTCGTGCATTTGAGAAGGACTCAGTAGCCCGGGCTGATTTTGGCCATACTGAATTGGTTGCCCACGAAAATGGTACACTCTCATTTTTCTATTTGGAACCCGGTGTAAAATGGGGAATCGGAAATCGATCGGAAAATGGAACTATTCTCTACAAGGATTATCCATTAGATCTAAACAACCCAGATCCAACGGCACCTTTTAACACATCATCATCTATACCAAGGATGACTAACTATCAAGATAATGGTCTTCTGTTAATTAACGAATTTGGCTGGGCCTTTAAAGAAACCTTCTCCTCAGACTGGACCTTTGTAAAACCTGATCGTGACGATATCATGCCAAATCGTTTAAGTGGCCGCAATGCGATTACCCATCACTCAAATTTGTTTGTACGGCACGAAAACGCTCTTACTAAATTCGATATTGAGACGGGCGCATCCGTTACCTACCGTCATAATCCGCTAAATACCAAGAGTATCTTACCTGCTGATCAAGGTTTTTCTGATCTTTTCATTGACCGACAGGGCGTGCTATGGATACCCTCATTTGCCTATGGATTTAGTCGCTTAAACCTTTATGAAAGTGATTTTGGATTATTGCGCAATCAGGACGGCACTCCTATCCGTGATGTCATTTCAGCCCTTGAATTAGAAGATGGTACATTTTTGATCGGTTCACGCATCGAAGATAACGGACTCTTCCATTTTAATGCAGATGGCAACATCATACAAAGATATTCGGGATCATTTGACTCACCCCCTGGTAAATCTGTAAGTAGTGAACTGAGCCATCCTTTTGTCTGGAGTCTTGCTAAAGGCTCTGATGGATCGATATGGGCAGGTACCGGCGATCCCAATCCTGATTCCGGCGGATTAAACAGATTACGACCCGGTAGTAATGAAATCACGCGATTTAAACATGACCCAAACGAAGAAGTCTCTCTGTATCCCGGCAACTGGGTTATAAAAATCCTCGAAGATGGCAGCGGGAGGATTTGGTTCCAGGATTTCAACCAAATCGCATGGATTGATCCTGAAACCGAAGTCATTACTCGATATCAGCACCCTGAAGAAATGGAAATTAGCGAAAACGAGCCTGCAAATCTTTTGAAGGAGGCAAGTGGCGATTTAATTGTATCTACCCAAAGCAATAACTTCTACCGCATCCATCACGAAGACCTCAATACTCAGAAGATTAATCTCAATTTTGAATGGGATATACCTACTGTTATTTATGATCAGGATATGAACGGACGATTTTGGGTCGGTAATACCCAGAGGTTTGGTCGATTGGATTCTACACTAACGAAAATCGAAAAATGGTTTATACTCGATTCCTTAAATGTTCCAGTTAGCGTGTTGACTTCATTAGAGTTTGACGAACAAAATAATCTTTGGATGGGATCTGACAACGGCCTTGTTAAATTTAATCCCACCACCGAAACAGCAACACATTACAGTTACGAAAGAGGATTACAAGGATATTCATATAGAGGGACGAGCTACAGAGGACCTTCCGGAAAACTCTATTTTGCAGGGAATGGTGGCATCAATATTTTTGATCCGACGCAGATTCAGGTCAATCCACATCCACCAGAGATGGTGTTTACTAAAATATCGTTGGATGGTGATGAAATTCAGGTAGAGGACAATCAATCTCTTGCCACTTTCATGAATTCTGATTTGGCGGTCCAGATTGAGCCGGAGGTCTCATCCATCAGTTTTGAATTTGCTGCTCTTCATTTTGCCGGAGACAACAGCAACCAATACCAATACAAACTGGAAGGATTTGATGAGAATTGGCGGGAGGGAGGAAGAATTGGTCAGGCTACCTACACCAATTTGGCACCGGGTGAATATACCTTTAGAATCAAAGGCAGCAACCTCGATGGGGTTTGGAGCGACGGAAGTGCGGCCATCAATTTGCGTGTACTGCCCCCCTGGTACCAAACCTGGTGGGCCTACGGTTTCTATTTCATTCTGCTGATAGCAGGAATCGTAACGGCTGACAGAATTCAGCGCAAACGCGTGCAGCAAAAAGAACGGGAAAAAGCCCGCGAAAAAGAACTGGAGCAGGCGAAGGAGATTGAGAAGGCTTACAAAAATTTAGAAGTGGCTCATGAGGATTTAAAATCCGCCCAGGACCAACTCGTCCAACAGGAAAAACTGGCTTCCCTCGGCCAGCTCACCGCCGGTATTGCCCATGAGATTAAGAATCCACTCAATTTTGTGAATAATTTTTCGGAGCTGAGTGTGGAGCTAATCGAAGAGGCACGTGAGGAGCTGTCAGCCGTCAGCTCTCAGCTTTCAGCTAAAGGAGAAGTGGATAAGGTTGATGAAGCCCAGGAAATTTTGAACGATATTGAAATGAACCTCAAAAAAATCCACGAACATGGCTCCCGGGCGGATTCTATTGTCAAATCCATGCTGGAGCACAGCCGTGGGGGTTCGGACAAGAAGGAGCCTACGGATTTGAACGCGCTGGTGAAGGAATTCACCAATCTCACCTTCCACGGCATGCGGGCTTCAAAAAACCCTATCAATGTGGATATGGAATTTGATTTGGATGATTCGATCAGCGAGGTGCCGCTGGTGGCGGAGGATTTTTCGCGGGTGGTGGTGAATTTGGTGAATAATGGGTTTGATGCGATGCGGGAGAAAACCCTCCAAGGGTTTGAAACCCTTGGAGGGTTGGATAATTACCAGCCCAAACTCACAATCAGAACCCATCAAAGAGACGGAATCGCAACCGTTGAAGTTGAAGATAACGGTCCGGGCATCCCCGATGAGTTGAAGGATAAGATTCTGCAGCCGTTTTTTACGACCAAGAAAGGGACACAGGGGACCGGGCTTGGGTTGTCAATCACCAACGATATTATAAAAGCACACGGCGGGAACATCGAAATAGACTCTGTTTCCGGTGAGCGTACCACATTTAAACTTACGATACCGGGTAAATGACAGACATGGAAAAGCCGATGAAATTTTTAGTCGTAGACGATGAGCGCTATGTTGAAATGCTGTTCCGTCAAAAATTCAGATAGGAGATTCGGAGTGGGCTCACTGAACTGGATTTGCCTTTTCGGGTCAGGACGCGCTCGACCGCCTTCAGAGCATTCAGCTCCCTGAAGTGATGGATATTTTTCGGATATCAACATGCCGGGGATGTCGGGCCTGGAGCTTCTAAACAAGATTAAATCTCAGTTTCCACAAGTCCGGGTGAGACTGATCTCGGCCTATGGCGATTCCGATTACCAAGAACAAGCGATCGATTCCGGAGCCAAAGAGTTCTTTACAAAACCGATTGATTTCGCCTCGCTGAAACAAGAGATGC
>Ga0102943_1000817_pt1 | contig 20101 bp, 17 predicted proteins | sample SalPonC_black_MG_FD_78174 | JGI IMG/M metagenome (GOLD analysis project Ga0102943, IMG submission 78174) | Salt pond soil microbial communities from South San Francisco under conditions of wetland restoration - Salt Pond MetaG... | ecosystem: Environmental > Aquatic > Marine > Intertidal zone >...
GCCCGCAGAGCATGCGCCGGATCTCGGAGGTTCCTGCCCCGATCTCCATCAGCTTGGCGTCGCGGAAGATGCGCGAGACGGCCGAATCGGCGAGGTAGCCGGCGCCGCCGAAGGCCTGCACCGCCTGCACGGCCTGGTTCATCGCCTGTTCGGAGCAGTAGAGCACGCAGGCGGCGGCGTCCTGGCGGGTGACCTGCCCGCGGTCGCAGGCGCCGGCGCAGGCGTAGAGATAGGCGCGGGCGGTGTTCATCGCCGTGTACATGTCGGCGATCTTGGCCTGCATCAGCTGGAAGTCGCCGATCGGGCGGCCGAACTGCTTGCGCTCGTGCAGATAGGGCATGACCTCGTCGAGCATGGCGTGGATCAGGCCGACGCCGATGCCGGAGAGCACGACGCGCTCGTAATCGAGGCCGGACATCAGGACCTTCACGCCCTCGCCCTCCTCCCCGAGGACGTTGTCGTAGGGGATCTCGCAGTCCTCGAAGATCAGCTCGCCGGTGTTGGAGCCGCGCATGCCGAGCTTGTCGAAATGGGGGCCTTGCGTGAAGCCGGTCGTCCCCTTCTCGACCAGGAAGGCGGTGATGCCGCGGGGCCCGGCCTCGGGGTCGGTCCTGGCGTAGACGACGAGGACGTCGGCGTCGGGCCCGTTGGTGATCCAGTACTTGGAGCCGTTGAGGACGTAGCGGTCGTTCCGCTTCTCCGCCCGCAGCTTCATGCCGACGACGTCGGAGCCCTGCCCGGCCTCGGACATGGCGAGGGCGCCGACATGCTCGCCGCCGACGAGCTTCGGGAGGTGTTTCGCCTTCTGCTCGGCGCTGCCGTTCAGCTTGATCTGGTTGACGCAGAGATTGGAGTGCGCGCCGTAGCTGAGCGAGACCGAGGCGGAGGCGCGGGCCACCTCCTCGATCGCCACCGAATGCGCGAGATAGCCCATGCCGAGGCCGCCGAAGTCCTCGTCCACGGTGATGCCGAGGAGGCCGAGTTCGCCCATCTCGCGCCAGAGCTCGTGCGGGAAGACGTTTTCGCGGTCGATCTCGGCGGCGCGGGGCTTGACGCGGTCCTGCGCCCAGCGGTGCGTCTGCTCGCGGATCGCCTCGATCTCCTCGCCGAGGGCGAAGTTCATGGTGGCGTGGAACATGCCGTCCTCCCCGGGATCCTCCTGGCGGGGAAGGAGGCCCCGCCGCGCGTAGGATTCCTGATTGCGGCGGCCGGGCCCGGGGCGCAAGCCCCTCGGCGTCGCGGTCAGCGGGCCTGCGCCGGCAGGTCCGAGCGCAGCAGCGTGATCTCCACCCGGCGGTTGCGGGGATCGGCCGGATCCCCGGCGAAGGCGGGGTCGGCGTCGGCCTTGCCGGTGACCCGGGCGAGACGGTCCGCAGCGACGCCGGCCTCCTCGAGCGCGCGGCGCGCGGCATGGGCGCGGTCCGAGGACAGCTCCCAGTTGCCGTAGCCTCCGCCGCGGGACGCGAAGGGCGTCGAATCGGTGTGCCCGACCACGGCGACCGGGTTGACGACGAGCGTCAGCACCTCCCCGACCATGGCGAGCAGCACCTCCATGCGCGGCGTCGGCTTGGACGAGCTGCGCCGGAACAGGGGCCGGTCGGCCGCATCGAACAGCTCGATCACCAGACCCTCGTCGGTGAGGCGGGTGCGCACGTGCCGCAGAAGGTCGTCGCCGTCGAGGCTCTCGCCCGCCATGCCGCGGAACGCGTTCTCGACGGAGGCGAACTCCTCGGCCAGACCGTCGCGGCTCGCGCCGTCCGGCATGGACCCCGTGTCGCCGCTCGCCTTGCGCTCGCTCGCGGAGCGCTGACCGCTGGCGCCGGTTCCCGACTGAGCCATCGTGTCCTCCGCGAACACGCTGTCGCCGCCGAGCGCGCCGGCCCCGCCGCCCGAGACCCGGGAGACCGGGATGCGCGGATCGAAATACTCGGCGAGACCCTTGCGCTGATCCTCGGTCGTGGCGTTGAGCAGCCACATCAGCATGAAGAAGGCCATCATCGCCGTCACGAAATCGGCGTAGGCGACCTTCCAGGCGCCGCCGTGCGGCGCGTCAGGCTCCGCCTTGCGTCGTCGCTTCACGATGATCGGGGCCTTGTCCCGGTCTGCCATCACGGCGTCCTCCTCGCTCCGTCCGACGTCCACCCGCCGCGAGGCCTAGCGACCCGGTCCTTTCGGCCCGCTTTCCGGGAACGGTTTACGGAACCTTTGGAGAACGCCGGCCGGTCGCGTTCACCGGTTCCTAAGACTCGGGGGCGATGGTCCGGCTCCATCGGCGGGGGCTACCGCAGAGGACGAGGCAACAGTCATGGACGTCGCGAACGCGCTGCGCCGCAAGGTCTCGGGCCAGAGGGTCGGCCGGGCGCCGATTCCGGGCATCGAGGAGATCGGCGAGAACTTCGCCAAGCTCCTCGACGAGCGGCTGCGCCAGCTCATGCGCACGATCTCCAGCGCCATCGTCATCGACTGCGAGGTGCGCAAGCTGTCCTCGGTGCTGGAGGACATCCCGGTGCCGGCGATGCTCGCCGTCGTCTCGGTGCGCGATTCGCAGTACCGGGCGCTGATCAACATCGGGATGGATCTGCTGTTCCACGCCGTCGATCTGCGCATGGGCGGCGATCCCTCGGCCGCCCCGCAGCCCATCGCCCGCTCCATCACCGCGGTGGACTGCGGGCTGTGCGAGGCGATGATCGAGGCGATGATCGAGGCCTTCGAGGGGTCGTTGCGCCTGAACCTCGCGCCGGGCCTCGCGGCGGCGATGCAGCTCGAGCATTTCGAGCAGCACGTCACGATGGTGCGGATCGCGCCCGAGCATTCCGACGTGCTGGTTCTGCGGCTCAGCCTCGACATGGGCGAGGCGGCGCGCTCCGGCGACTTCGAGTTCGTCCTGCCTCTGGCGCTGTTGGATTCCTACCGCGCGGCCGCTCCGGCGAAGGGCGGCGAAGGGGCCCGCTCGCGCACCGACTTCTGGTCGCGCCACATGGCTCAGGCGGCGCGGGAGGCGCCGGTCCGCCTCGCGGCGGTCCTGCACCGCGAGCGTCGGACGCTGGCCCAGCTTCAGGCGCTCGCGCCGGGGGACCTGCTGCCCCTCGTGCCAGAGGCGCGCGAGCGCGTGGAGTTGCGCCTCGAGGGCCGGGGAGCGGGGGAGACCTTCGCTCAAGGCCGTCTCGGTGCGATCGAGGGCGAAAAGGCCGTCAAGCTGACCAGCGAGCCGGATCTCGACCGGCTCGAAGCGTTGAGGGCGGCGCTGCATGCGCCGGAGAGGCCGTGACGGCCGTCCCCGCGCGCCCGCCGACGCGGCGGCGCGAGTCGCGCCCCGAAGAGGATCCGACGACCGAGGAGGAGGCGATGCGCGAAGAGGTGAAGCGGGAAGCGGAGACCGCCGAACCGGCGGACGAGGCGCCGACGGCTGCGGCGTGGAATGGGGCCGGGGCCGACATCGCCGAGGCCGAGCCTGAGACGTCGGACGATATGGCGAAGCGTGACGCGGAAGCCGCGACGCAGCCGGTCCGCGCGTCGGTCGTCGAGACGGAAGACGATCCGGACGCAACGGGCCCGGACGCGGACGGCCCGCCTGAGCCGGATACGCCGACGCCTCGGCCGGTGGCCGGAACCTTCGCGATCCCCGCGCGAATGCGGCCGGAAGACGCCGAAGAGATGCTGGCGAGGCTGAAGGGCGCCGATCCCGCCGATCCCCTCGCCGTCGATGCGAGCGCCGTCGAGACGCTGAGCACGCCCGCCGTCCTCGGCCTCGTGGCGGCCGCGCGGGCGCGGGCGGAGGAGGGAGGGGCGCTCGCCGTCGAGCGTCCTAGTCCGGCCTTCATCGACGCCTTTTCGGACCTGGGGCTGTTCCACGATCTCATGAAGATGGAGTTCCGCACATGAGCCGCATCCTCGCCGTGGACGACACGCGCGCCCTGCTCGGACTTCTCGTCGATTGTCTCCGGAAGGGTGGGCACGAGGTCGTCACGGCCTCGGACGGGCTCGAGGCGCTCGACAAGCTGCGCGAGCACCGCCCCGACATGGTGATCACCGACCTGAACATGCCCCGCATGAACGGCCTCGACTTCATAGAGGCCGCGCGACGGGAGCCCGAGGGGCGAAGTCTGCCCATGCTTCTGCTGACCACGGAGACCGCGCAGGAGCTGAAGGCCCGCGCCCGCGCCGTGAAGGCGACGGGTTGGATCAACAAGCCCTTCGATCCCGAGCAGATCCTGGGCCTCGTCGCCCGCCTGGCCTGAGCCCGCCCGACCGGAGAGCCGTCGATGGATGATTCCGAGGACTATCTCGCGCTGTTCTTCACCGAATGCGGGGAGCTTCTGGCAGACCTGCAGGAGCAGCTCGACCGGCTTTTCGACGGCGAGCGCGACCCGGAGATCGTCAACGCCGCCTTCCGGGCCGTTCATTCCGTCAAGGGCGGCGCGGCCGCTTTCGGGTTCAACGACCTGATCGCGTTCGCCCACGTCTTCGAAACGGTGATGGATCGCGTGCGCGGCGGCGCGCTGATGCTCGCCCCGGACGTCGTCGGGCTGTTCATGCGCGCCGGCGACGTCATGGAGCAGCTCATCGAACAGGCGCGCGACGGCGGCGAGGGCGATCCCGAGACCACGGCCCGGTTGCGCGCGGAGCTCGAGGAACTCACCGGCCGCAGCATGGCGGACGAGACCGATGCCGAAGCTTCGTCCCCCGCGGCCGAGCCCGAACCCGAGCCCGCATCGGGCGAGCCTGCCGCGCGCACGGTGACGGTGACCTTCCGGCCCGGTCCGGACTTCATACGGGCGGGGCACGATCCGCTGCGGGTGATACGGGCGGCGCGCGACCTCGACCTGGTCTCGGCCGAGCCGTTCGGTGAAGTGCCTCCGCTCGACGAGCTCGACGTGGAGAGCTGCCCGATCGGGTGGACGCTGCGCTTCGAGACGGATCGTCCGGGCGCCGAGCTCGCCGCCTTCTTCGCGGTCTACGCGCTCGACGCCGAGATCGGGCTGGACGATCCGGGCGCGGGGGACGTCGGCGTCGCGGCGCCCTCGGCGCCTTCGGCGCCAGGCGCCGCAGAGGGCGCGGAGCCCGAAGCTCCCGCCGCAGCGGCCGAGCCGCGCGGCGGCGCGACGCGCGGCGCCGCGTCGAAGACCCTGCGCGTCGAGATCTCGCGAATCGACCGTCTGGTGAATCTCGTCGGCGAGATCGTCATCACTCAGGCGGTCCTGGCGCAGAAGCTCTCCGAGACCGACGCCGCGACGGCGCTCGAGGTCGCGCACTCCGTCGAGGCGATGAATCGTCAGACGCGCGAGTTGCAGGAGAGCGTCATGGCGATCCGCGCGCAGCCGGTGAAATCCGTCTTCAGCCGGATGCCGCGCGTGGTGCGCGACCTCGCCGACAAGCTCGGCAAGGAGGCGCGGCTGATCCTGTCCGGCGAGCACACGGAGGTCGACACGACCGTGATCGAGGAGCTCGCCGAGCCTTTGACGCACATGCTGCGCAACTCGATGGACCACGGCCTGGAAGGGCCGGACGATCGCGAGGCGGCGGGCAAGCCGCGCCTCGGCACGATCCGACTCGCCGCCGAGCATCGCGGCGAACGCGTGATCATCGTGATCGAGGACGACGGCCGCGGCATCAATCGGGAGCGGGTGCTCGAGAAGGCGGTCGAGAACGGCCTCGTCTCTCCCGACGAGAGCATGCCTGCAGAGGAGATCGACCAGCTGATCTTCCATCCCGGCTTCTCGACGGCGCAGGAGGTCAGCTCCGTCTCCGGACGCGGCGTCGGCATGGACGTCGTGAAGAAGAAGATCCAGGCGCTCGGCGGGCGCTGCTCGCTGCGCTCCACACCCGGCGAGGGCACGCGCTTCCAGATCACCCTGCCCCTGACGCTGGCCGTGCTGGACGGCATGACCGTGTGCGTCGGCGACCAGCGTTTCATACTCCCGCTTTCCTCGGTGGTCGAAGCGCTGCGGATCGAGGCCGAGGCCGTCGAGGAACTGCCGGACCGCAGTCGGGTCCTCGCGCGGCGGGGCGAGTATCTGCGGCTGATCTCGCTGCGCAAGACGCTTGGCGTGCCCGGATCCGAGCGACGCGAGGAGATGGCCATCGTCGTCGATACCGAGACCGACGGGCTCGTGGCGCTCCTCGTCGACGAGCTGATCGGCCAGCGGCAGGTCGTCCTGAAGAGCCTGGAGGCCAACTTCCGCCGCGTCGAGGGCGTCTCGGGCGCAACCATCCTCGGCGACGGACGGGTCGCGCTGATCCTCGACGTCCCGTCCCTCGTGTCCACCGGCGCGCGTGGGCGCGCGCCCCTTCAGGAGATGATCCATTGAGCGAGACGGCTCATACGGCGCAGGCCCCCGCGCCGTCGGGCGAACCCATCGCCACGACGGTCCCCGCATACAAGCAATACGTCACCTTCATGGTCGGCGATCGCGCCTACGGCGTGGACATCGTCTCCGTCCGTGAGATCAAGCAATGGTCGCCGACCACGGCGCTGCCGAACCAGCCACATTATATGCGCGGCGTGCTGAACCTGAGGGGCACGATCGTGCCGGTGCACGATCTGCGCGCCCGTTTCGGCGACCCGCTCACCGACGCAGCCGAGACCCACGTCGTGGTCATCGTCTGGATCGGCGACCAGACCGTCGGGGTCCTTGTGGATGCAGTATCCGACATCATCACGGTTTCCGGAGACGAAATCAGACCCGTGCCGGGTGGAGAGTCCGACGTGGACCGAAGCGCGATCAACGGTCTCGTCAGCACGGAAAGCGGCATGGTCGCGCTCTTGGACCTCGACGCTCTCTTCGGCGGCTCCGCCGAAGGCATTTTCTGAACGCCCGACCCCAAGGCCACGGAGCCGACAATGACCGAAAACGCGTCCGCCGCGCCGAAGCGCGGACCGTCTCTCGCCCTGCGGCTCTCCGTCGTCTTGGGCCTGTTCGTCGCCGTCGCGGCGGCAGGCTCGGGCGTCGGGGTGCATCTAGCCGGAGCGTCTGCGCTCCGAGAGGCGAACGCGGCGCGGCTTCGGGCGTCGGCGCATGCGGCTGCGGCAGGTCTCGCTGCCCAGCTTGCGGAAATCGAGCGGGATCTTCTCGCCGCCGCGCGTCTCGAGAACGCTCCGACCGAGCTCGGCGACATGGTGCGCCTCGCCGTTTCCAAGGGCGACGAAGCCGCTCCGGCCGGCACGGAGACCTTGGCCTCGGCGCTGAGAGACCGCGTGCAAGCTGCAGCGCGCGCCGCCGCCCCCGCGAGGCCCGTGATCCTGGAAACCTCGATAAAGGGGGGGAACTTGAGCGTGCTCGCCGCGATCGCGCTGCCGGACGGGGTCGGAAATCCGAAGGACATCTTGGTCCTGCGCCGTGTTCTTGCGGTGACAGGCGGCAGTGAGGGGGAGGGCGCTCCGGAAACGCCGACGATCGTTCTCGCGCCGGCGAGCGAGGCGGTCCGCAGCGATGGACACACCGCCCGGATCGCCGACGGACTCGACATAGTGGCGAGGGCGGAGGCGATGCCCGGCCGAGGCGACCCAGGCTTGTCGGATCGGCTGGTGCTGGCTTTGATCGGCGCGGCGCTGCCGCTCCTCGGTCTGGCTCTCGTCACGGTGCGCATAGTTGCAAAGCCCTACGAGACGGTTGTCGCCGCGGCTGCCGCGGCCGCCGGGACGAACCTCGCGGATGGGGTACGATCACCGCATGGCGCGTCCGTCCTCGCGGCGAGGCTCCGCGAGATCCCTCGGGCCTTGGCGCAAGCCCGAGGCGCGGCGGCCGCGTTCGAATCGCTGCCGGAGCCTGCCCTGCTGATCGACGCCGAGGGCAGGATAAGCTTCGAGAACACGGCGTTCCGAACCGAAATGCGCACCGAACTGGTGCGCCGAGCCGGCTTGGCCGGCGCCGCGGAATCCGTCGTCGGCATGCCGCTGGCGCGACTGCTTCCCGAAATCGAGGCGCCGGCGTCTGCCGGCGGCGTGTCGACCCCCGTATCGGCATCCGACTCACGACGACGGCCGGAGAATGTGCCGCTGCGCACGTTGAACGGCGGCATGATGGGACGCCTTCTGGTCTGGCGTGGCCAAGGGGCCGGGCGCGGCGAAGCCGCCGACCTGCTGGGTCCTGTCCTTGAGCGGCTGGCGAACGGCGATCTCGGTGCGCGGCCCGTCAAGACCGAAGGTGTCGACCGCGCCGCACGGCTCGCGACGGGCCTCGACGCCGTCGCGGCGACGACCGCCCGCTTCGTCGACGATCTCGAAGCGACGATCGCGGCTATCGCGGCCGGATCGCTCGACGCGCGGATGGGCGCGCATCCGGGACGCCTCGGCGAAGCGGCCGGGCGCTGGAACGAGGTCATCGAGAGCATGGCGGCGACCCTGTCGGACGTCGGACGGGCGAGCGGCGAGATGACCGCGTCGGCCCGCACGGTGTCGGAAGCGATCGAGACGCTCTCCGCCCGCGGCGAGTCGCAGGCGTCTTCGCTGGAGCAGACCGCGGCGACCATGGAGCAGATGGCCGCGAGCGTGAAAGGCAGCGCGGAACACTCGCGCGAGGCCGAGACGCTGGCCCGCGACGCCGCACGACGCGCGGAGGAGGGCAGAGGCGTGATGACCGACGCCGTCTCCGCGATGTCCCGGATCGAGGACAGCGCCGCCAGGATCGCCGAGATCATCGGCGTCATCGACTCCATCGCGTTCCAGACCAACCTCCTCGCGCTCAACGCGGCGGTGGAGGCGGCACGCGCCGGGGAGGCGGGCAAGGGCTTCGCCGTCGTCGCGGCGGAGGTCCGAACCCTTGCTCAGCGCTCGAGCCAGGCGGCCAAGGACATCGCAGGCCTTATCCAGACCTCGGGTGGGCATGTCTCGGAGGGGGTGCGGCTGGTGACGGGCACGGACGCCGCCCTCGGCGCCATCGTCGAAGGGATCGCCCGCGTGGCGGAGATGATCGGGACGATCTCGGGAGCGGTGCGCGAGCAGGCGGCGGGCGTGCAGGAAACCTCGGCCTCCGTAAGCCACATGGATGAGATGACGCAACGGAATGCCGCTCTCGCCGAGGAGGCGGCGGCGGCATCACGACGTCTGGAGAACGAGATGCGTTGGCTGAGCGACAGGATGAGCGCCTATCGCGACCGGGTCGCCGCCCCATCCTCCGTTCCGGCTCCCGAGGAAATCGCCTTCTCCAAGGCCCGAGCTTCCGTCCGAGGCTCAGTCGAGCCGCCAACCTGCGGCAGGGCCGTGCAACGCGAGCCAGTCCGCAAGGCCACGGCCGGAAAATCGCGGGCCGCGGGCCGGGCGGTCCCGGCGGCGGCGGCCGGCAGGGCAGCTGCGCCGAAGCGTACGGCGCCTGCGCCGACAGCCACGGTCATCGATGCGAAGCCCGTGCGCGCTGAGCCTCCGGCTCCGGCCAAGGTCCCGCACACTGGCAAAGCGCGAACCGTGGCGGCCGATCATGAACAAGACTGGTCGGAGTTCTGAGACGATGCGCGCGTCGATCTCCCCCCCGAGCGGACGAGCCGACGAGCGGCGCGCATCCGGCCAGGAAGAGCGTGAGTTCGCGATGTCGGAGGCTGAGTTCCGACGTATCGCGGAACGGGTGTTCGAGACCGCCGGCATCGTTCTCAAGGAACACAAGCGTCAAATGGTCTACACCCGCCTGGCGCGGCGGCTGCGGGCGCTCGGGCTGACCTCTTTCGCGGCGTATCTCGAGCTGCTCGAATCTCCGGCAGGGGCGCGTGAGTTGCAGGACTTCACCAACGCGGTGACGACGAACCTCACCTCCTTCTTCCGTGAAAGCCACCATTTCGACCATCTGAGCGGAGCAGTGATCGCCCCGCGCCTCGCGGAGGGACGACGAAGGCTGCGGATATGGTCGGCCGGATGCTCGACGGGAGAGGAGCCCTATTCGATCACGCTCGCGCTCCTCGGAAAGGGAGGGCCGGCCGCTCGCGACGGGGTCGACCTGAGGATCCTGGCGACGGATCTCGACACGAACGTGCTCGCACAGGCGCAGGCCGGCCTCTACCGCGCCGACCGCGCCGACGACGTCCCGGCCGCGCTGCGGCCCGGCGCCCTGATCCGGCGTCCGACAGGCCAGGTCGAGATCGGCGCCGCCTTCCGGGGTCCCATCTCGTTCCGAAAGCTCAACCTCCTGCACGACTGGCCGTTTCGCGGCCCGTTCGACGCCATCTTCTGCCGAAACGTACTGATCTATTTCGACGCCGAGACCAAGGCGCGCCTCGTCCGCCGTTTCGCCGAGCATCTGGACGTCGGAGGAGCGCTCTATCTCGGCCACTCCGAATCGCTGCTCGGCGAACATCCGCTCCTCCGCTCGGAGGGGCGAACCATCTACAGGAGACGCGGATGAGCGCAGTCGCAGACGCGATCGCCTATTACGAACCGAAGATCGGCGCCCGAGCCGTCAGCGTGCTCCCGGGCCGCCATGCTGTGATCGCGGAGGCCGGGGCGGCGGTGACGACCCTTCTCGGCTCCTGCGTCGCGGCCTGCGTCCGCGACGTCGAGCGCGGGATCGGCGGACTGAACCACTTCCTGCTGCCGGGTGACGCTGGCGCCGGAGCCGGCGAGCGCTCGGCGCGCTACGGCGTCTATGCGATGGAGGTCCTGATAAACGACATCCTGAAACGCGGCGGGCGCAAGGACCGCCTGGAGGCGAAGGTGTTCGGCGGCGCCAACGTCATCGACACCAGCGCGACGGACACGGTGGGCGCGCGCAACGCCGCCTTCGTGCGGCGCTATCTCCAGACCGAAGGGATCACTCTCGCGGCCGCGGACACCGGCGGCGATCGGGCGCGGCGCATCTTCTTCTTCCCGGCCACGGGGCGCGCCTCTGTGCTGCGTCTGGCCGACGCTGAGACGCGGGCCACGGGACGGGCCGAGACCCGGCTCGCCCGTTCGGCGGCGACGCCGCTCCCGGGCCGCGTGGAACTGTTCTGATGTCCCCGCCAGGCCGGCCTACCCGCGTCGTGGTGGTCGACGACAGCCGCCTTATGCGAAGTCTTCTCGGCAGGGCGCTCGAGATGGAAGGCGATCTCGAGATCGTCGGCCTCGCCGCGGACGTCTCGGAGGCACGACGCCTGATCCGCGAGACGGATCCCGACGTCGTCACCCTCGACGTCGAAATGCCGGGCATGAACGGCCTCGAATTTCTGCAGAAGATCATGACCCTCCGGCCGACCCCGGTCGTCATGGTCTCTTCGCTGACCGCCGAGGGGGCCGAGACGACGCTGGAAGCGTTGAGGATCGGCGCCGTTGACGCGGTCCAGAAACCGAGCGGTCCGGATCCGCTCGGCCCCTTCGGCGAGGCGCTGCGCGCGAAGGTCCGGCTGGCGGCGCAGGCCCGCGTCCGTCACACGGCGCCCCGGGTCGCCCGCTCGCCCGCTCGCCCGCCGAGACGCTCGCCTCGCGATCCGGCGGGCGGCGCGAGGCGACGCTCGGTCGTCGCCGTCGGCGCCTCCACCGGTGGCGTCGCCGCGATCTCGGAGATGTTCGAGGCGCTGCCGCGCGAACTGCCGCCTCTGGTCGTCACCCAGCACATGCCCGTCGGTTACACCGCCCGATTCGCCCGTCGCCTGGCGGAGCGACTTGGGCGCGATGTGGCGGAGGCTCGGGACGGCGAAGCGATCGTCGGCGGCATGATCCGCATCGCGCCCGGCGATCGCCACCTGGAAGTGCTTTCGGACGGCGGCCGCCTCCTCACACGGCTTTCCGACGCCGATCCCGTCTGCGGCCATCGCCCCTCGGTGGATGTGCTGTTCGCTTCGGTGGCGCGCGCCGTCGGCCCGGCCGCGGTGGGCGTCATCCTCACCGGCATGGGCCGCGACGGCGCCGCGGGTCTGCGCGCGATGCGGGCGGCCGGCGCCGCCTGTCTGGGACAGTCGGAGCGCACCTGCGTCGTCTACGGCATGCCGCGGGCGGCGCGTGAATTCGGCGCGGTGGAGGAGGAACTGGATCTCGACCGTCTCCCCGCTCGCATCGAGGACATCACCCGCGGCGGCGCCGAGCGCCGCGCGGCGCCGTGACAGCCAACTCCGGAGGAGGAACCCGAAATGCCCGCTGCCAAATCGCTCAAGGTTCTGGTCGTGGACGATCAGCAGACCATGCGCGGCCTCGCCCGCCAATGCCTGAAGCGCCTCGGCGTCGTAGACGTGTCGCTCGCCGCCACGGGCGAGCAGGCGCTCGAAGCCATGATGACGAGGAAGTTCGACGTCGTGATCTCGGACCTGAACATGCCGGGGCTCTCGGGTGTCGAACTCGCGCGCAAGATCAAGGAGCATCCGGTGTTCCGCACGATCCCGGTGTTTCTCGCGACCTCGGACGCCTATCGGGATCAAGCAGGCGGCGACGTCGACCACTTCGTCGCCAAACCGTTCAGCGTGGCGGACATGCGCACCGCGATCGAGACCCATCTCGGTACGCTGAACTGACGGGGCTTAACCTTGCGCAAAGGATGTCGCCGCATGGTCGCGGGTGACGGACGAACCGTGGAGACGACGGCGCGGTCGCTCTTCGGAAGACGCAGAAGGTGGAGCCGGCGGCGGGCCGTCGGCCGATGTTCGAAGGATCCGCGATGACGATCTCCTCCTCGATGAACGCCGGCGTCGCCGGGCTCAACGTGAACGCCGGCAAGCTGGCGACGATCTCCGACAACATCGCGAACGCCGGGACCTACGGCTACAAGCGGGTGGAAACCGAGTTCGCCTCGCTCGTGACCGGCGCCGCGGCGGGCCGCTACTCGGCCGGCGGCGTCACCGGGCGCAGCATTCGCGCGATCTCCGAAGAGGGCTCGCTCGTGACCACCGGCAACGCGCTCGACGTCGCCGTCGCCGGCCGCGGCATGCTGCCGGTCCGCCCGCTCGAAGCGGTCGAGAACGGCGGCTCGGAGATGCTTCTGACCCCAACCGGCTCCTTCTCGCCGGACCGCAACGGGCTGGTTCGCAATGCCTCGGGCTTCGCGTTGCTCGGTTGGCCGGTCGACTCCGCCGGGGTGACGGCGATGCGGCCGCGCGACAGCGCCGCGGGGCTGGAGCCGGTCAGGGTGGGCACGGGAGAGATCGCCGCCAGCCCCACCACAGCCATGACCCTCGGCGTCAACCTGCCGGCCGACGAGACCGCCGCCGGCGCCTCCGGCGCCGGCCTCGGCGTGCCGGTGGAATACTTCGACAATCTCGGCGCTTCACAGACGTTGCGCGCGACCTTCACAGCGACGGTGCCGGCCACCGGCGCCTCCAACAGCTGGACGCTGAGCATCGACGACTCCGCGACCGATCCGGCAAGCAACCCGATCGCCGAGATCGAACTGACCTTCGACGACACGCGCGGCGCCGGCGGCTCCCTTCTGACCGTCACGCCGCTGTCTGGCGCCGCCTACGACCCCGCGACCGGCGTCGCGCGGGTCACGGTCGGCGGAGGCCCCATGGATCTGACGCTCGGTCCCGTCGGCGACGACAGCGCGATCACGCAACTCGCAGCGGACTTCGCGCCGACCGGCGTCACCAAGGACGGCAATGCGGCCGGGATCCTCACCGGACTCGAGTTCGACGAACAGGGATACATGCTCGGCATCTACGACAGCGGCTTCCGTCGCCGGCTCTATCAGATCCCCGTCGCGGACGTCGCCAATCCCAACGGACTGGAGATGCGAGGCGGCCAGACCTTCGCCGTGACCCGCGAAAGCGGAGACTTCTATCTCTGGGACAGCGGGGATGGGCCTGCGGGCGACCTGACGGCCTATGCGCTGGAGGAATCGACCACCGACCTAGCGACCGAACTGACGTCGCTGATCCAGACGCAGCGCGCTTACTCGTCCAACGCAAAGGTCATCCAGACGGTGGACGAGATGCTGCAGGAGACGACGAACATCAAACGTTGATCCTCGCGTCGCGGGCGTCCGAAGCGTCCGCGCGCCATACTTCGGTCCGGAGTCAGTCATGACCGTCTCGACAGCCCTGTCCAACGCCCTTTCAGGCCTTGCGGCCACCTCGCGACGGGCGGAGATCGTGTCCGACAACGTCGCCAACGCCCTGACCGAGGGCTATGCCGGCCGCGACGCGCGCCTCGCTTCGCGCGGCGTTTCGGGCGGCGTCTCCATCGCCGAGGTGACGCGCCGCGGCGATCCGGAGGCCCGCGCGCGTCTGAGGCTCGCCGAAGCCACCGTGGCGGGCGAGGCCGGCGCCGCCGACGCCGCCGAGCGTCTCGCCGCGGCGCTGGGCGGGCCGGACGAGCCGCGATCCCTCGCGGCGCGCGCCACCGCTCTGGAGACGGCGTTCTCCCGTCTCGCCGACACGCCCGAGAGCGCAGCGCTCCAGGCCGACGCCGCCGACGCCGCGAAGGCGCTCGCCAACGCCTTCGTCTCCGCCTCGCGCGAGACGCAGGCCGTTCGAGGCGAGGCCGACGCCGCGATCGCGCGCCTCGTCGGAGAGGCCAACACCGCGCTGCGAGAGATCGAGACCCTCAACGAGCGGATCGTGACCGCGACGGCTCTCGGCGGGCCCGCAGAGCGGGGCCTGCCGGCGCTCGAGGACTCCCGAGACGGGTGGATCGATCGGCTAGGAGAGATCGTGCCGATCCGCACGGCGCGGCGGGCGAAGGGCGACGTGATGGTCTATGCGCCCGGCGGCGCGGTGCTGCTCGAAGGCCGCGCGCGGCCGTTCGGCTTCACGCCGGTCACCGCGATGACGGCCGATTCCACGCTCGCGTCCGGCGCGCTCTCCGGTCTGACGCTCGACGGCCATGCGATCGATCCGAGCGGGCGAGGGCCGCTGAGGGGCGGCGGACTGGCCGCGCAGTTCGCGATCCGGGACGACCTCGGCACGGAGGCCCAGACCCGGATCGACTCCCTCGCCGCTGACCTGGTGGTCCGGTTCGAGGACCCCGCCATCGACGCGTCGCTGCTTCCGGGCGACCCCGGTCTGTTCACGGATGCGGGCGCCGCCTTCGACGCCACCGCGCAGACGGGTCTCGGCGGTCGGCTGGCACTTAACGCCGCCGTCGACCGCGCGACGGGCGGAGGTCCGGCACGGCTGCGAGACGGTCTCGCCGCCGCCGGCCCGCGCGCCGCCGGCGACCCGACCGTCCCTCTCGCGCTGCTCGGCGCCATGCAGGCCGACCTGGCTGCGCCGGCAGGCTCCGGACTCGCTCGGGCAGGCGGAGTCGCGAGCTTCGCCGAAGGCATCTCCGGCCTCGCCGCGCAGATCGCAGCCGAAACGGAATCGCGCGCAGCGGCAGCCGAGGGACGCCGCACGGCGCTCTCCGAGGCCGAGGCCGCATCGCGCGGCGTCGACGTCGATGCCGAGCTCGCAGACCTGCTCGTGATCGAGCAAGCCTATGCCGCGAACGCCCGCGTTGTCTCGGCCGCCGACGAGTTGTTGCGCACGCTGCTGGAGATCTGATCCGATGCTCGACCGACCGCTGCCCGACCTCGCCGCGAATCTCGCACTCCGCCGCCAAGGCCGGTCGCTGCGCCTGCAACTGGATCGGGCCGGGCAGGAGCTGGCGTCGGGGCGCAAGACCGACATGTTCGCGGCCGCGGGCGGCGACCCCGCCCGTCTGCTCGCCATCGAGCGAGGCCAGGCCGCCGCCTCGGCCGCCATCGATGGACTCGCACTCGCCGAATCCCGCGTCGCGGCCGTCCAAGCCTCGCTCGGCCGGGTCGAGGACGCGGCCGGCTCGGTGGGAGCGCCGCTGCTGGCGGCCGTGCGGCGCGACGACCCCGTCGCGACCCGAGCCCTCGCAGGCGAGGCTCGGAGCGCCTTCGCAGACGTCGTCTCCCGCCTCAACACGCATTCAGGCGGTCGGGCGCTGTTCAGCGGCGCGGCGGTGGACGGAAATGCTCTGGCGCCGGCGGAGACGATGCTCGCCGATCTGGCCTCCGCGGCCGCCGGCGCGACCGACGCGACCGATCTCGTCTCGCGGATCGACGCCTGGTTCGACGCCCCGGGCGGCCCCTTCGAGACGACCGGTTGGCTCGGCGAGGGGGAGGCGCCGCGGGTCAGGCTTGGGGAGGGCGGCGAGGCCGCGATCTCGGTCCGCGCCGATGCTCGCGAGTTCCGCGACGTCATGAAGGCGCTGGCCCTCGTCGCGACGGTTTCGGACCCCGCCTACGCTGGCCCCGCCCACGCCGTCGAGGAGGTTCTGGAGATCGGGGCGAAGCGTGCGATCTCGGCGGTCGAAGCGGTGGTGGGGCTCAGGGCCGAGATCGGGCTCAGCGAAGCGCGGATCGAAGAGAGCCAGGCGGCCGCTCAGGCCCGGCGTGCCGCGCTCGACGTCGCGTGGAACGATGCGGTCATGCGCGATCCGTTCGAGGCGGCCAGCGCGTTTCAGGCGCTCGAGACGCAGATCCAGACCGCCTACACGGTGACGGTGCGCATCTCGCGCCTCACGCTCGCCGACATGCTGCGCTGACGCCGTGCTTCGCTGGATCCGGATCGCGGCGGCGCTCCTGTCGCTCGTCGGGCCGCTCGGCGCCGCCGTCGCCGACGTCGCGGGAACGGGCCTCGCCATGCCGCCGCCGGAGGATGGCGCCCTCCGGGTGCGTCTCAAGGATCTTGTCGAGTTCGACGGCGTCCGAGGCAACGACCTGGTTGGATACGGCCTCGTCGTCGGGCTCGCAGGGACCGGAGACGGGCTACGCAACGCACCCTTCACCGAGGAGGCGCTGGCGACGTTGCTGGAACGCCTCGGCGTCAACGTGTCAGGCGAGCAGTTCCGGCCGCGCAACGTGGCCGCCGTGCTCGTGACCGGCGTCCTGCCGCCATTCGCGCGCGCCGGCAGCCGCATCGACGTGACGGTGTCGGCCATCGGCGACGCGCGCAGCCTGCTCGGCGGCACGCTGGTCATGACGCCGCTCAACGCCGCGGACGGCGAGATATACGCCGTCGCCCAAGGCTCCTTGATCGCCGGTGGCGCCGCGGTGGAGGGCGACGGGGCGGCGGTCACGCAGGGTGTGCCGACCTCCGGCGCGATCCCCGGGGGCGCCCGGATCGAGCGTGAGATCCCGTTCGACTTCGAGGGCATGCGCTCGTTGCGGCTTGCGCTTCGCGAGCCGGACTTCACGACGGCCGCGCGCATCGCGGACGAGATCAACGCACGCGCGGGCCGCGCGCTGGCCAGGATGCAGGACGCGGGCACCGTTGAACTCGACGTGGCGGCATCGGGCCTCACGGCGCCACGCCTGATCTCGGCACTGGAGACGATGGAGATTTCTCCCTCGCGACGAGCGCGAGTGGTCGTCGATCAACGGTCGGGGACGATCGTTCTCGGCGGAGACGTGCGTGTGGGACGCGTCGCGGTGAGTCAGGGCAATCTCACGCTGCGGGTGCGGGAGACGCCTGTGGTTGCGCAGCCCAATCCCTTCGCGCCGGGCGGTACCGTCGTGGTGCCGCGGACCGACGCCGACATCGAGGAGGAGCCGGGGATCGGCCTCGCCCTCGTGGAGGAGGCCCTGACGCTTTCTCAATTGGTGGAAGGGCTGAACGCTCTCGGCGTCGCACCGCGCGACATGATCGATATCCTGAAATCGATCAAGGCGGCGGGCGCGCTGCATGCCGAATTCCTCGTGCAATAGCCGCAAGAAAGCGGTCGAGACTGCGGGTCCGGTCGACCAAGCCCGCAACAAGGTCGAGCGGCAAGCGACGGGATGACGAGGGAACAGGGCCCTGCCGACGCGTCCAAGCGAGCGGACCGCTGCGCTTCGCGGCGTACCCGGCCCGGCACGGCGGACCTTGAATCCGCGTGCAGAAGTCTGAGGTCGGTTGCCCTCGTACGACGATCTCAGGTCCTTTCCCAGGCGCGGGGCTCATGTCCTGTGCGGTGATGCAGTTAGGGGCGGCGATCCGGGTCCTCGGCAAGGCTCGATCGCCGAACGTCAAACTGAACGTCGGGAGGCTCTGATGGCCATGGCGATGAGGAAACCTCCCGTGCTGGTCGAGAAGACTACCGATCCCTCGAGTCCACGGGACGGCCGGGGCGGCTGATGGCGATCGGGGTCGGCGCCTCCCGCCGCGAGACGTCCGCCGGCCGGGGCGGCGGAACGGCTGTCGGTAGTGCGACCGGCAGACCCGGACCAAGAGCGTCGAGCGCTCATGGAGGCGCCTAGCCGCTGCGCCGGATCCCGGCGCCGCCAGCGTGCCACGCCATGGATCGCCGGGATGAAGCCCGCTTCGACGATCTCGGCCAGGGCGCCGCGTCGGTCATCGGTCAGCTTGCGCGCGGGACCCGGCGCCTTGCGGTCGGGCCCTCGGCGTCGAAGCGGAGCACCCGGTCGCGGACGATCCGCAGGCCGACGCCCGCAAGCCGCGCGGCGTCCGAGCGGCGCCTGCCATCGTGGATCTCCGCCAGGGCGAGAAGCCGGCGGCTCCAGCCGCCGTCCTGACCTTGCTCCCGGATTCCGGACCAAGCGGCTACGTAGAAGCCGACTCGGAGGAGATGGATGACCAAGCGACCACGCCGGCGGTTCTCGCCGGAGTGCAAGGAGCAGGTTGCGGCGCGGCTGGCGGGGCCGGGCGTGACGCGGGCCGAGCTGGCGCGCGGGCTCGGGGTGACGGCGGCTCAGCTGAAGGAGTGGCGGACGCAACTGGCCGCGGCCGGGTCTGCGGCTGCCGTGACCGCGCGGCAGGCCGAGGCCGAGGAACTGGCTCAGCTCCGCCGCGACGACGAGCGGCTGAAGGAAGAGCCGGAGGCGATGCGCAAGGCATCGGCTTTTTTCGCGCGGTGGGCGACGAGGACGTGAAGACGAAGTACGCCTTCATCGTCGCCCACGAGGCGGAACACGCCATCCGGCTGATGTGTCGTGTGCTCGGCATCGGCCGCGGCCGGGTGCAGGCGCGCCTTGGTGGCGGCGTCGTCGGCTGTCGAGGACGGGCGCTCCTTGGCGCGGGCCGCGCTGGTCGAGGAGATCCGCACGATCTTCGCCGAGAACCGAGGTCGCTACGGCGCGCCGCGCATGCACGCCTGTCTGCGCGCCCACGGCCGACTCGTCGGCCGCCACCGGATCGCGCGGCTTACGCGGCCCCGCAGGGGCCACGGTCCCCGCTCACCTGGCGGCGTTGATCGACATGCACACCCGCAAGGTCGCCGGCTGGGCGGGGCGCGACACTCTGCATGCCGACATCGCCCTCGAGGCGCTCGAGATGGCCATCAAGCGGCAGCGACCCACGCCAGGGCTCGTTCCCCGCCTCGCTTCCGTCCCGCCATCGCAAGCTCCATTCGAGAAGCGTTGCGACGACCGGTTGAGACCGCCCGGTATGCCGCGCACGCCTACCGCCAGGTCCTTGCCGCCGCAGGGATCACGCCGTCGATGAGCCGGAAGGGCAACTGTCTCGGCAACGCGCCGATGGAGAGCCTCTTCCACACGCTCAAGGTCGAGCGCATCCATCACCGCGTCTACGCCACCCGCGACGACGCGCGCCGAGACCGCTTCGCCTACATCAAGGGCTTCCACAATTCCCGGCGACTGCATTCCGGGATAGGCTACCGTTCACCGGCCGACATGGAGCGAATGGCGGCCTGAACCCGTCCACTTTTCCGGGGCGGGATCACTCCCGCTGCGGCGCGTCGGTGCCCGTTTCGAGCCAGACGCTGCTGGCGCTCGCCGTCGCACCGTCGGTGCGGGGTCCCTATGGACCAGAGTGCCAGCTACTTTCGAAGATCTACGCCAGCGCCTCGGACGAAATCATCCGGCTCGAACCTGACGCGGGCGTGTTGCGGCGAGGGCGCGCCGCGCTGTTCGCCGCGTTGCTTCGCCCGGCCTTCATGGATCCCGAGACGCCGGCGCGCCAGCTTCTGGCTCAGCTTCCGACACCGGAGGCACCGCTAGGGCTGGATGCTTTGAAGCTGGCGCTCTCCGAACTCGACCACAGCGTGCGCCCAACTCTGGACGATCTGGCTGAGCTCGCCGGCCTCTCGCCTCGCGAAGCTCTACCTAAGAGCGCGTCTGAGAAGGGGGATTCCCCCCGCGTCCTTTCTCTGATCCATGAGGTGTCGCCCCGTTCCGACCGAGGACGACACCGATGCCCCGCCGTTCGCGCCGCCGCGCCTATCCGAGCGACCTGACCGACCTTCAGTGGTCCGCCATCGCGTCGATGATCCCCGACGCGACCCCCGGCGGTCGACCGCGCAAGGCCA
>Ga0102943_1000819_pt1 | contig 20068 bp, 22 predicted proteins | sample SalPonC_black_MG_FD_78174 | JGI IMG/M metagenome (GOLD analysis project Ga0102943, IMG submission 78174) | Salt pond soil microbial communities from South San Francisco under conditions of wetland restoration - Salt Pond MetaG... | ecosystem: Environmental > Aquatic > Marine > Intertidal zone >...
AAAATACCCCACAAATCTTTTTTGGTACGGTTTAGCGTGAAAATATAAGCTTAAAACGTCGTTTCGGCTCAAAAACGATCGACATTTTAGCCTTAAAACGTTGGTGCACAAAACGAATTTTCGACCGCCTAGAACTGTATACGTTTTAAGCCTAAAAAGGCAATTAAAACACTCGATTGAAAAACAGGCGTTTGAGGTTCGCGTGCCAATTATCGAAGATTTAGCGTTAAAATGTTTGTTGCAAATAACGATAGACGTTTTAGTGCTTAATTATTGAACGTTACGTTTATGTCTAAACGCATCGTGTATAAGCAGAAAACGGTCGAGAATAAGCGTAACAGTTTTTCGTATGAATTTTGCAGAGGCTTACTTTACGAATCTGGCTCCTGATGGGCCCAATGCGGACTTTTTACAGTCGTATTCGGCAAGGCTGCTCTACAAAGCTGGTGATCGTATTGACGCAATCTATGCGTTTCGTGACAACATAGACGCACCGTACGCAAAAGACGCAACTTTGCCTGTCATGATGCTTCCAAAGACGTTTGAAGAGGCCGAAGATACGCCTGCAGACCTCAAAGAGCTGTACCTGTCGTTTGCGATAGGTGTCGTCAACAAGACGTCGGCTACAGAGACGAACGAGTTTATGCGCGCTAGAGAACGGATGGCCTTGTACCTCCAAGCAATCAGCAACGCTCGACTGTTTAAGACGCAAGAGCCGCCAACTGACAACGTGTTTTCAGACGTTCGTTCCTTTGCAAAAAGTGTATTGATGCATCAAGCACGCTTCCCGCTTCATCCAGCTATTGTTATCGGCTTTGGCTTTAACGTAGCTGATGCGCTTGACAATCCGTATTACGGCTCTCAACACGTTTCGTGGTCGCTTACCGATTATCAGTTTGCCTATGTTTTGGCCGAGCTGTACGAACAAAAGACACGCGAATTGATACTCCAAGGCGCAAGCAACAATGACGAACAAGAGTTCATGGACAGCGTCAAAGAGGCAATCCTGCAGGCCCAGTACGACATTGAGTTTGACGTCGAAGACATCCTGAAAGCATGGGCCACCGATAACGGTTTCTCTTTTGCGCCGTTGACACGTCTTTACGCAGCGTTCAAAGAGTCCCCAGCGCCGCTAACCAACAGTCTTCAAGTTTTCAACCAACGTATTCAAGCTGCTTACGAAACGTCTTTGATTGCTCAAGGAAATTTCTGAGGAAATAAACTACACCGCGCAACATCTAACGTTAAATGCGAGGCACCTTTCTGCTAGTGTGGGCGCTGGTCATGACGGTCGCAGCGTCACAGCAGACCGCGCGTATCTTTGCGACGCCACAAAACATAACGACGCTGGTTATAGCTGGCGTACACGCGCGCGAACGTATTACTACGCATGTGGCGTCGATGCTATCCTCGCGAGCATACTTGCGTGAAAAGAGTCTTACGACTTCTCGACCTGGCAAGCTAATCATTGTCCCCGAAGTGGTCAAAGGCTCGGAAAGTTGTTGGCGAGGCAATTTTAACAATGTAGACATCAATCGCAATTTTCCGGTCAACTGGCGCCTGACTTCCCCTGACAGCAAGTTTCTTGACTACGGCGGCTCAAAACCGCTTTCAGAACCCGAGTCGCGTTACATCTACGGCTTACTTGAAACGCATCGACCAGACTTGTTTATCGATTTGCATTCGGGCGAAGTTGCCGTCTATACGCCTTGGCATGCTAAACTGCAACAGGCTTCTACAGCTCTAAGTGCGCAAGACTTGGTTCTCCGCATACCAGAGCTACGTGGCGTTAAAGCAGGCGCGGGTGGCCTTGTTGGTGGTTATATGGCCTACGGTACCATAGCCGACACGGCACTAGAGCATTTTGGCGCGCGGTGTGTTTTTACGTTTGAAATCTACGGAGAACCGCAAACTGACTGCAAGCGCATGTTTAATCCGCCACATTCAGAATGGCATGCGTTGAGCGAGCATTGGGCGTCTATCGTCGAACAAACAATGACCGAGTGCGAGAGAGCCCTGTACAACTAACCGACATGCAACAATTCACCGTAAAGCATTTCGATCTCTCTAAAGGCACGAACCGTCCATACCAGACCTTCGCCATGCATAGCGCGAATAGCCTCCATGCCCTGTTCTGATACTTGGTGCGTTGACGAGTTCGTCTGGGCTGCAAAAATCAAAAGCGTCTGTGGCAGCCTAGTGGGTTTGGTGCGTTCGGAAATTATTTCGTGCGCTACAGCTCCAAACAGGGCTATACGCCCGCCTGCGTTCTGTGCACTCTTGGCAATGGTACGGTACTCTACATATTTTTCGTTGGGCATACCCTGTTTTTTCACGTAGCGTTTGATTGTTTCGCGAACCTTTTTTTGTGTCAGCATTGGCACTTCGTTTTGTGTGCCTCCAAAGCCAACATGCGTTTCGATGTCTACCGTATCGTCTGTATTGTCGTAAAGCAACGGGTCGACAACCTTGCGGTCGTAAAACAAGATGGCGTGTACCTTGACGCGTTTCAACTCTAGACTCTGAAAATACTTTAAAAGCTTGAGCGCTTGAACGTATGGCTGTTTTCCTGTAAACGATGTTGTATCGATAACAAACCAAACGTGACGATGGTGTCTTTTTTTGAAGCGTGTTGTTTTGCCTTTCCGCAGCTTGGGCAAGTCAGACTGGCTAAATTCGGTGATCTGCGGCATTTGAAAGTTTTTAGGTCGAACGGTCGTAGACAAACTGCGTCCACGTTTAAACTGTCCCTGCAGTTGGCCTATGCGTCTGACGGCAGGAATAGGCTTTACAGGTTCTTCGTATTCTTCGTATTCGTCATATTCGTACTCGTTTGCCGTAATGGGACTTGACCGCGACGAGTCCATTGAAAAAAATACGAGACAGACGTTTACCGATTACACCTGACTAGAAAAAAAAACAACGCCTAGCGGCTATGGCCGATACCACGATACCAAACATCGAGGTGGCTTTTGCTGGCAATGCAAGCGTCGGCAAAACATCGCTAATCAAACGTGTCGTTTGCCAAGACTGGGACGCTCAAGAGCCCTCTACTATCGGCATCGACTTTAATCACCATGTCATTCGTTTCGAACCGTTGGACACTGCTAAAGGTCAGATTGCGACAACAGAGGAAATGAATTTTACATTTTGGGACACGGCTGGTCAAGAACGCTTTGCCAGTATTATAGCGGGTTACTTTCGACGTCGAAGCTACATCTTTATTGTTTACGCTGTAGACGATCGCAGAAGCTTTGAAAACGTGGGAAAATGGCTAGACAGAGTACAACAGCATGCTTCCGATGAAACGCAGTACATCCTTATTGGCACTAAAGCCGACTTGGAACGCAGAGGAGACGCCGTCCAGACTCGCGAAGGTCGCAAGCTAGCTAAGCAACTAGGCTTTTGCTACTTTGCGGAAACCTCTTCCAAAGAAAAAAACGCCAACTACATGACACCTCTGGAAATCATGAAAACTGTCGCCCAAATGCGCTGGCGCGACCTCGAGGCTCAGAAGCAACAACACCAAGACGACATCATGGCCACACGTGCAGGCTATGTTACCAGAAGTTTTCCCGACGGAAAAATGCCTTTGAAACTACGAAAGTCGTCTCGTAAAAGTACCAATTGTTGCTAACACACGTCTTGCCAAATGTCTGCCCCAACTGATCCGTGGTACCATCAAACTTACAAGACCGCAGACGAGATGGAAGCGGCCCGCCCCACCATTCAACAAGTCATGGGCCAGTACACGGACGCTACGCTCGAATACTTCAAGACACGTGCTGGTCGTGCTGACCGTGCCTTTGATCTGGATTTCGGCGACTTGTTGGACAATATTTTACAAGTTTCGTTTACTGATCTGCACCCAAGCTGCGTCATGACAGTCTCAAAGGCCGTAGTCCGCAAAAAGCACCAAACGCGCGAAGAGTGGATGGAATGGATTCACGCCAGCCGGGCTCGCAGCGGAGCGCCACCTATCAACTTTACGGATTCTTAAAGCGCGCTTTACGACGAAACAAACAAATCAAACTCAACGCAGGTCACACGTTCGTGTTCACTGGCCATTACCTCGTACGAAATAGTAAACTTGCCATTGGGAGTCCCATGCGGAATAGGAAATTCTTGCGAGTACTCGAATGGTCCCTCCTGAACAGGGCAGTGCATCGTCTTGCAGACGGTCGACTTTTCCTCCTTGAGCGGGATGATGCCGTATGAAATCGACAAGTCGGTCGTACCGTCTTTGACCTCCTTTTGAAGCGAGCCAAGCAGCGTCACTTTGACAGACTCTCCGACCTTGACGTTCTGCGGCTCGATGCGCACGTCCGATACCGTCAGCAAGTGGCGCCGAGGGAAGGAACACAACGAGTAAGTCTTGCCTTCGTCACGAGCCATGGCCCGCAGATTGATTTCGCGCGGAGAAGCAGCATCTGAGCGCCTAGCGCGTACAGGTCTACCGCCTGCTGTCTCTTGTTCGTGACGGACCCAGTCGGCGGGCATTGTCCGATGCGCAGCTTGCTCTGCGACCACAACAGCGGTCAAAACCATAAGTACCACAACGTAAACAATAGTCTTCATTCTTTCGCTTTCGTCAACGATTGTTTGTAGCTTTATCCGCCTTTCGGTTATGAGAAGGCGTTTACAAACTTTGTGATACGCGGAACGCAGTGGCCGACTTCTTCCACAGGCGTCAGACAGCGTTCGCAGTGTTTAGGCTTTTGTGACGCAACTAGCGGAAGAGAAACGGAACGTTTGTTTTTAGGCTTTTGCCTGATGACAAGCCCTAAAGCGTTCAGCGTCTTGCGTAACCGCTTAGCATCGACATGCAACGCCTCTGCCAACTGCTCTTCGACTGCAGACATACGAACGCTCGTTTAAAACGAATCACTATGGACGTGCGCTTAGAGGCTGTTTAATCACAATCGACTAAATCATGTCAGACTTTCCGCAACCGAACGAGTGGATTGCACTCTTTGTTTGGTATGTCTTGTTTGCGTTTCAGATTTCTACAGGCTTTCGTAACAGCAGTGGCATCGATACGCGGTTGATCTACAGACGGTTCTACAATCGGATTCCAGGAGCGCCTCCGACATGGGCCTTTGCGTCATGGTTTGTCTGGTACATTCTCTTGGCGGTTGGTGCCTGGGAAGGATGGCGCTCTAGCCATTTTGAGCAGAAAAACGATTTGCATTACAACGTGTTTATTCTTTTGGCGTTTATCTTGGCGATCGTTCTCAAGTTTTGGATGCCTGTCTTTACAGGTGCACTCGACTTTGGCGGCGGCCTGACAATCATCCTTATCGCTGTCGCTCTGCTGTCGGCAATGCTTGGCCTGGCAGCTGCTAACGCCATATGGGTGCCCGTAGGCCTCTTTGCGCCAGTTCTGGTATGGCTCCTGTATGCCTCTTACCTGAACGTCAGCATGCTGCGCTTCCAACGCTGCGCGTCACATCTCATCAAAGAGATGCGTATCAAGCAAGCGCAAATGTACCAGTCCTGCTTTGACAAAACGTTCAAAAACACGAGAGCGTAGGCTGGTAGCAAAAATCATGCGGTGCGGCCATCAACAGGTTTCTAAAGCGTTTGACGCTTGGCTGCTGCGGATGGACGGCTACAGGCAGAACGTCTCTTTTTCGCTTCTGCTTTCGTTTTTCAGCCTTTTCGCGCATTTCAGCAGCCTCCTTTTCGCTGCGCTGCTTTACAAACGTCAAGTAAATACGTCTGTCGCCAATCACTTTGTAGTATCGACTGTAGGAATAGCGCTTGTCGACACGTGTGCGGTAGGAAACAAAAACGGGCTCTTGGATCGACTTTAGGCGACAAAACTTACGTGGACTGCTCCACGGCTTTCCGACGTTGCTACGCTTGCGATGCGTACGTTTGGGGCCGTCAAGGTCTGTTTCAACAACAATGACGCAACCGGCGTAATCCTCAAGGTTGGCAGGATATTCCTCCATATAACGAATAGGAAGCTCTTCTTCGCCAAAAAACGATTGAAAGCAGTTTCCCGCTTCGTACTGCTCGTAAAACGCAAGAATCTCGTCAATCATTTTTATCGAGTCGCGTGCTTGGTTGGTAGCGAAAAAAAAGTCGCATTTTCCGGGTAGGGTTTTAACATCAGGTGTCGTTGAGATGAGGTTTTTGCCCTGGCGGACACGCATGGTCTAGCCATCTCACCAGGTCGACGTAATCGTTATCGACGTAATGCTGTCTCACGGCGTCTTTGTCAAACGTTAACTCACAAGCGAGCGCGTAAAACAATACGGGGTCAATGTTGGACAAAACGGTTTTACGACAGTCGTCTCGTTGACGCGACCAAAAGGCTTTAAACAGTTTTGTAGCGTCTGTTGGAGGCGCTCTAGCAATCAACACCAAAAGCGCCTGTTGTATAATACCCGCATCGACAAGTTCTGCCAACTCGTCAAACGTGTAAACCAGGTCGGTGTGATTTTCAACGATTCTCAACTGCCCTTGAGAGGTTGTTTGCTTTAGCGCATCCATTCGGTTCAAAAGAGCGTACTCTTGGAAGCCTTAGGCTTTAGGTTTTCCAACTGGAGACGTGGAACCTGTGCGCTGTTGTGTCGTGCGATACGAGCGTCGTCTAGAGTCTTATCGGACGGTAGAAACTGAAAGTCGGACAACGGTTGGGGACGCGTTGTTGACGAATTCCGAGACAGGTTGCCTAGTATCGGACTCATCGAGATGTCAGAGCCGGAATCCGACAGCGTCAAGGTTGATTCAATATCACTCGAGACGGCGGTTTTGCGAGACGGTTCAAGCAGCGGACTTGAGCGCGGGTAAACCGTATGTCTTTTCCGTTTTTTGTACGCTACGCACAAGCACGTAACGCAAAGCGCTATCATAGCAATGCAGAAAAGGACTACAACGCCCACAATCAACCACTGGTCCATTCCTGTTTTTCTGTTTGGTAAAACTACGCCGCGTTGACCTACGACTATATCCGCCGTAAAAGCAAACAACTGTCTTGAAAAAAAACCGCCATGAAAGACGCTCATCTTTTTTACGTAACGTTTATGTCGACCGTAGCGCTCTGTCTGACCGGATCTACCATGTACGCAATGTGGAACATGCGAGGCGCAGAACATGTTTGCAGTACACTCGACGAAACCGCTTGCATAGACAACAGCATGTGCCGTTGGATAGATTCACCGGATACAGGCCAGACGTGCGTCTACGACTATAATTTTAGTATGCTGTGCGCGTTTGCTGTATTGCTGACTGGCGGCGTCTGGCTTGCGCTAGGCGTACACAAACAAGACCAAATAACAAAAGCTGTCGCCTGTGTTTGGAAAGTTTCCTATGCGCTGCTGTTGCTCGGGCTGACCGTGTTTACGGGCGCTATGTGGATACACTACAAGAGCTATACGGCAGGCCTGTTTTTCGCCGTGTTTTTCGGCTCAAGCAGCGGCATGGCAATTGGTCTTTTCGTATTGTTTCTCAAGGCCCGCCTCGCGCCGTCTCTGCCGCCCGAAAAAGTCTCGTCTTTTGACTGCGAAAACTCTCACGAAGAGAAGCGTCCGTCGACATATCGTGACGTTTGATTAGCGTTTTGGCAAACACACTTGATAGCTACTCGTCTCGAATTAAAAATGGGATGTTGCAACTCAACATACGATCGCCTGCAAGAACCTGAGCCCCGTCCGGAACCAAAGTTTGATAAAGGCGCATCGAGTTGGAATTTAGCGCTTTACAGAGCCAAAGACCTTTCCGACGAACAGATAGACTATTGGGCGTCGCGCCGCATGCGCGTCCTGCACCAAATGTTTGAAAGGTTTGAAGAGATTGAACGAAAACCTACGCCGTGCATGATTGAACTTGCATGCAGTCGTAAGTATTGGTCTACATTTAATACTTGCATGATACAGCAGAGCATGTACGGAAGAGAAATTGAACGGTGCTGTAGAATGATCCGTGTCCTCGTCACCTACAATCACGACGCCGCAAACGATCTTCTTCACCGTGCAGTCAAGGAATTACAAGATATCAAGACGATCAAGTTTATTCTGCAAAATCCATACCTGAAGGATATTGACGAAGAAATTCTTGCGTATGCAAAGTTTTCGTCTCGAGACAAGCGCATCTCGCAACTTCTCGAAAAATGGAAGGCTCAACACGACAACGCATCTGCTGGTTCCTCAAAATACACCTGACTCGCAAATATGGCATCCTACAGCTCTACAGACGAATCTGCGCAGTCTTTCGACTACGAGAGCTCTTACGAAGAGAAGCGTCCAACGTCGCATCAACTGACAAGCTTCATATCGGTTATGAACGTCGCGTTGTACGGTGTGTTGGTCTATACGGTTATAATGGCAGAATGCCCGCTGGACGACAAATGGTCTGACGGTTTCCATCTGACGTCTGTTGCAATTTATGCGATTCTTTCTCTTGCCGCAACCCTTTTTGCCATCGCGTCTGCGCGATATGAAGACCGAGAAAGCAGAGCCTGTGTATTCGTTTGTTATCTCGTTGACGGTACGGTTCAAACGATGTTATTTTTTGTAGCGGGTTGGTTTATTGTGGCGCACCTGGACCAGATAATACCTTTTATCGGTATTTTTGCGCTTTGTATGATTATGAATGCCGTACAAGCTGTGAATATGTTTATGCTCATCGCCAGACACCATGTACCGCTACAAGACATTGTACGTCTTTGGTCACCCGCTGCGCACTAGGCTCTGCGTGTGTTGGTAAAACCCTTTTACACTCGTCTAACGCAAATGAAAATTTGTCAAAAAAACAAGTACGAAGCAACAGATTCCGACTCGGAATCTTCTTCTCACAATGGTCCAACATCGTGGTATGCTGCTCTATACAACGCCAAAGACCTTACCGACGAGCAGGTTTACTTTTGGGTATCCGGGTACACAGAATCTGTACATGAGATGTTCCAAGCGTTTGAAGAAATCGGACGCAAGCCGACATCAGAGATGAAAGAGATTGTTCGAAGCGACAAATACTGGCGATCTTACCGCCGTACCAGACAGGGTAAACAATGCAGCTGTCAAAAAGAAACCGCACGGGAACGCGCTATGGTCCGTGTGTTGGCTAAATACGCTCGCAAGAAAAAGAACCAGTTGCTCAAAGATGCAGTCGAGCGTCTCCAAGACGTAGAGTCTGTCAGGTTTATCCTTGAAAACGCGCGCCTCAAGTCTATCGACGATCACATCTTGGGCTACGCAAAGTTTACACCTGGCCTGGAAGACATCTCGCAACTTCTCGAGAACGCTAAGCAGCCAGCTTGCACTTAGGCTCTGCGTTGCAACCGTAAAGCGCGAGCAGTTCAGGCGTGTTGGCAAAGGCCTTGTTGACGCGGAACGACGCCACTGGATGCGGGTCGTAGTTGACCTGATTGTCTTCGTTTCGTCGCGACTGGTGCACAGCCCACATTTGCGCAAACTGAAGTCCAAACTCGGCCACCGTCTCTTCAGGCAACTCGTCTACGCCCAAAACATTCTTAAGCGCCGTAAGCGATGCACGGATCCCCACGTTGTCTGCAGCCGCTTCCGTAACGGTCTGCTTCCCTGACGCAAACTGATGCGTCTCGGGCGTCTCACCCGAATACTCTAGCGTAAAGCATGCATTTGACTCTTCAAACACCTTGCCGTCCGCCTCGGGCAACCAGCGAGTAAGCGCTCCGCTCTTGTCAAACCGAATGCCAAACGCATCCGTCGCATGTCCAATCTCGTGCCCCACAATCGTACCCAGCGTAGCAAAGGCAGACGCCTCGTCGTACTCGGACGAAAAGAACGGATAAAGCGTAATACCGGCCAAAACGCTAATCGTATTGTCGGTCGGATCATAGTAGGCGTTAATAGCGTTGGTCGGCATCAAGAACGGAGCATTGCCGCGAACCTCGGCAGCATCCTCTTCGACCTGTCCAAAGCGCTGCGCCGCTTCCATCTCGCGAATGTTGGCCACATTGCGCCAGTAAGGAGCATCGGCGCTGACCGCTCCGCGTACCCGCTTGGGAGCATGGCCCACACGAATCCGAATCGAGTCCAGCTTGTCGAGAATAGCCGCTCGGCCCTCGTCCGACAACTCGTCAGCTTCCCGTACCATCTGCTTACGTGCATCTACAATCTCTTTGACCAAGGTCTTGACGCGCGTCTGCTCTTTGCTCTTAAGTGCTACGGCAGAGAAGGCCTCGTTGCGCTCATCGGTCATAAAGATGCTCTGCTGACGAGCGCAGCGTTCTGCAAAGATCAACTGAGGCATATCCCTAGGGTAGATGCGCTGTGCCAACACAGACGGAGCGTCCTGGCCTTCTTCAAGCGCATCCCTTTTAACGCCCAAAGACGTACGATGCCAGTTGGGACGACGAATCGACGACCAAGGCAACAGGTGCTCTCGAGAAAGGCCTACGTGGTGTACGTCGAGCGAGATCTGCTCCAGCTGTGCCTCGACCGGCACAATACCGTAGGTAGCGGGCAAAAACTCAAACATCTGAACCAAGACGCTAAACTCAAAGTACTGCGTCAGTTCCTGAGCCGTAAAGTCTTCAGTCACCCGAACGATTTCGTGCAGCACACCGGGGGAACGCACCCAGTGACGCATGCGACGCATAATCTTGGCTTCAGACGTTTGGCGCGAAATGGCTTGATGCAGCGATGACCACATCCAGCCTTTAAACTTGCGCTGCAGCTCGCCTCCCATAAAGACGTGCGACGTAAAGCCATCTCCGCGTGCCATATATTCGAAAAACGCCTCCTCGTCATCGTCGACAGAGGACCCCTCTTGGCCTTTGCGAAGAGCATCAGCAATAGCGTCCTCTACGGCCAAAATGCTTTCGGCACTACCTTCCTTGCGCATCACCGCATCGACAATAGCTACACGCGTCTCGTACTCGTAATCTGTCGTAAAGGTAGAACCTGCGTCTACGGCAATGATCCAAGAGTTGGGCTGGTCAGGTGCGCGCTGAACGTCGACATAGACGGGAGCCACCAGGCCCTTGGACGCAAGAGCACCGACCGCAGCAGCCACGTCAAACTGGTTTGTACCAGCCAGTGTCTTGAAGCCGCCAGCAATACGCTCGGCGTATTCAAACGCTCCCTGCTCTGCCGTAAAGCTTGGAGCAGCGTACGTGTTCAAGCACGAGTCTTCCATAGCACCAAGTCGGTCATGGTCCCAAGTGCGAGCCATTTCGACCGTATCGATCGTTCGCTGAATGTTGGTAGCTGTAGCTGCCGCATCGCCAAAGAAGCGTCCAACGTCGCGTGGAGCACCTTGCAGCCACTTGCCGGATGCATGCTTGTAAAAGTCTTTGCATGCGTCGACTGATTCGTCTACCATGGCTGGATGCGATCCGTTGGCTCCACGAGCCTCTAGGACGCACCTAGGCAACTCTTGCGTGTTGGGTGGGTACCAGAGCACTTCGCCAGGAGAACACTTGCCCCTGCTGTCCGGAATGGCACCACGCTTGTTGAGCAACATCTGTTCGCCAGAAAACAACTGCGCTGACAAGTACGGAACATGTACCGTCTGGCAACCACACGATCCTCCCTCAAGCGTCAAGTAGCCATAGCCTCCGTTACAGGGGCAGGCATAGCCGTACCGGCTCTTGTACGGCACGGCAGACGCAATCAGCAAAATAAAGACAAACAGGAAAAACAACGAAAAGCATCCTATGCCCCACCCCCAACTGTCGTCGTTGTGGTTATGGCCGTAAAAGTAGCCATGCGTCGATTTGATCACTTTGCCGTCTTCGCACTCGTACCTGGCATAACCACCTCTATGCGGCTGACCATAGTAGCCATGCCCGATGCCGGCTTCTTGGTCACTATCCTGTCGGAAAGTCAATACCCTAGCCGGCATTTGTTTGAAACGAATAGTGTACTTTTAGCGCAAAGGCAACCAACCTCGTTGAGCAAAATTTTTGTTTACATATTGAGCAAAAGAAGCCACGCAGCGGTTGGGTCTTGCGATATGATGCACAAAACGCCTGTAAACCACGCAAGACCGCAACTGGCCCTGACGCACTGTTCAAACTCTCTATCGTCACGACGCCGCGTTGGCCTTGATTGGCGATACGGGTTGCTTTCGGTCTGCAATTGGACGACGCGCGATGGCATTTTTTTCTCTGTGTTAAAAAAACGCAACGAGATGCAACCTATGGCAAAAACCTTTTAACCGTCTGGTTGGTCCTCTGCGGCAACATCCGGACACAAGGTCTCAAAAGGATCAAACGTGAGCGCCGTCAAACGGTCGATAGCAATGATCTCATTAACGTGATAGTCGTCAAGGACAGGCAAGTTGCGCGTGTTGCCCTTTGCTTCCGTCTTTTCCAATATCATACCGCGCGCGGCCCATGTTCGAATGATGCCATCCGTATAGTAGGCAGTCATCAAATGCAACAGATAGTCTTCAGACTGGTTCAAGACAAATGCGAGCGTGCGCTGCATCGGTTCGTCCTTTCCGTCCTTCCAAGGGATGCGCGTATCGTCTTCAAACGCTCGCTGCAGTACGTCCGGTTTTGTCACCGCCAGACGCATGACAGCGCGGTTAACAAACGGAATCTTGGAAACAGCTGACTCGTACGAAATGAGCAGAAAACTATCGGCTCGCGTCGTCTGAGAAAACGGATTGTTGCCCTTGGCAGCTCGGATGTCACGTGCGTTAGACGGTCGTGCAGCGGCGTAGATTTGTGGTTTGTAACCGATGCGTTTTTGCTCGACTGCATTGCGTATTTCGACCAGCTGTTGCAACAAAAACATTTCGCTGTGTAGTGTCTTGCTGCAGTCTGGTGCCACAAACGCTTCTTTTTGGGCGTCAAACTGCCCGTTGAGTGTTCTGCAGCCAACAATGTCGTCGTCGCTCATAACGATCCACGGAATAGGATGGTGGGTGCGCAGCAAAAACCAGGCCATAACCAACAGTTGATGCGCAATCAGAGGACCCGGCGACTGAAAACACGATAGCATGAAAAAGGTGTTTTCGGGCTTGCTGTTGTCTGTGTCGGACCAGAACCGAGACCATGCTTGCGCAAAAGGTACGACACCATCAGTAGTCGGTTGCGCTTCAACCAATGTTACGACCGGTACGTTTTGGCGCTCCAAAAACAGCCCGTCGTTGACGACTTCGCGTTTGTAAAGCGAGTAAAACACCGGAACGACCTCTGTTTCGTCCATCCGAGCACTAAAAGCATCCAAAAACGCTTGCGTAATCAACAACTCAAAATAGTCGTGTTCGGCATTGTACTGCCAAACCGCACAATGGGCGTCAAACTTGTCTTGATTGTGCATAATCCTTCTCGCAACCGTCGGAATTTGCGCCAAAACGACATCCTCGATGCTTTCTCGGATCGTAAGTTTGCCGGCAGGTTTGACGCCGTCCTTTTTGACGTGCACGGCAATCCGGTACAGATCACCATAAGCATCGCTGTACTTGATTACCATGCGCGATTTGATGTCGTTGGTCTTGGAAACGGCGTATTGGTTGATTGAAACGAGTTTGTTTGCGGCCATCTTTCTTCAAGAGACAAGTGTATACTCTCGTTCAACAACAAAGTCGGCGACCGCCAAACGGATCCGTCAAAAACGGGGTGAAAACCTCGTTTCAACGACACCTGGCGTTAAAACCCTACCCGGAAAATGCGAGTCGCAATGTCTGTTCGTCGTCCAAGCAACACCTGTCTATTCGTTGCGATGGGGTGCGGTGCGAGCTCAGATGTCGAAGAGCCTCCTACGCCAGAACCGCCCACTATCAGGCAAAACGATCACATTATTAATAGACTTTGTCTTTACGACATCAGCGAACAAGAAGCCAAAGAACTGGTTGAGAACTCGTCCGAACGAGCGTTAAAACTGTATCTGGAATTTTTAGAAGCGTCGTATCCGGGAGATATACCACCGCGACGTAGTCGACTAGGCGAAATGGTTGACGATCCATGGTTAACAGGCGACCCTCTAAGGCGTAATAACTTTCGACGTAACATGGAATTAGTCCAAGCTCGCGAAGAGAGAGACCATTTGAGATTGCGTCTTTCGCCAATGACAGGCATAGGCGGCAGAAACCAGACTATGGACGATATTACTCACCAGATGGACGAAATGATGCGTATTTCGCCAATGCCTCGAGCCGCTATGCTTCCATTTGGCAGTAACGGAGCTACACCCGACACGTTCGAGGACGACTTGCAGCGTGCCATGGACGAGTCTATGTGCGTTGCGACACCGTCGACAGACTGCTCCTTGCCAGATGAACCCGAAGATGGTAACGGAACGTGTGTAATTTGCATTTCGGCAACAGTACAGGTGTGCTTGCTAAACGCTCGGGACCAACTAGCGTGCACACACATTTGCATGTGCAAATCCTGTGCCGATAAGTTGACTGATTCCGCACGCAAGTGCCCATTGTGTCGCGAACCATTCGCCAAAGTCAAAAAGCTCAATATCGAACTGCCGACCGAAGACCTTTCAGACGTTTCCGTACCAGAAAAGCGACCGCCAACCAGGGTATAAGTAAAAAAACGACACCCTTTCGAGACGGTTTTTCGCCGATACGCGAAACGGTTTTTGGTAAACGCTTTAAAATGCAAAAGTATGGGTGATCGGAACGGTCACCTTTAGACACAACCTGCTCGAAAACAAAACAAAAAATGTCTGCCGGATCTGGACCTGCTTCGAAGGATATTACCTGCGGTGACGCTGATCAAGCCATGGGTGTACCCAACGGCCCCTCATGCCTCCAGCCTGCATGCTCATCTGCCAAACCGACGACTACGCCTGTGGCCGTGACGCCCAACAATGCTCGGTCACGGCCCGCAGGCGTGGCTGCTTTGCTGACGGGTGGCGCGCAGTCTGCTGACGCCGCTGCTTCTTCATCGGCCGCTCCTGCATCCATCGGCGCTTCTGTGAACGGAGCTTTGCCTACCAGCCGTGTGATTGTCAACCGCAACATTGCCTTTACGTGGCATGCGCCTGCAAACGGAAAGGAGGCCAAGAACAACGCCAGCATGTTGGATCTTGGCCAGGAGTTCCTTGCAGAGGCCTTTGGTGGAGAGTACCAAGGCATCGTACTTACTCCCCACCGTGGAATCCTTTCCGGTATGCGGCTTGAGATTACCAACAACTGTGACTACGAAGTCAATGCACACATTCCCGGCTATGTCGACGCAGAGACGACCTCTGCAGGATCTGGCCACCAGGGCGCGGTGCATCTTTTCCCCGGAGAGAAAAAGGAGGTTGACCTTCTCGCTGACGAGGCGGTCGTCGAAGATCAGTCTATTACATCCCTGCAGACCTTTACGCCTGCGCAGCTTGGAAAGTGCGAAGAGGTCAACACGCGTGGCGCATGGAAGGCGTATGCCAAGATGACGATTGGCGGTCAGGTCATCGTCAACCCTGTCCTCGAAGAGATGTACGCTGCCAATGTCATCGACCAGGCTCATTGGACCAAGATCACAGAAGCCGCTCCTGACGCAGAGGTGTCCAACATCGACAAGGACGCCTACGACAGCTACAAGTCTCGCCTCATTTCCCACGCCAGCGCCATTGACAACCGCCTTGCCGACCTTACCAGCATGAAGTTTCTCTTTGCGCGTGCCGACGGCAAGGACTTTGGCCAAATGCCCACGCGCATTGCCAACCAGACTGGCAAGCACGGCGAGGAGGCCAAGGCCAAGTTCCGCAACGTGCCTGGTTCCGTCAACTGCGTTCTTTCTGTCGAATACGCCTCTGACGCTGTCGGCCCTTCCGCGTAAGTGTAAACACCTGCAATTTTGTTTATTCGTAGCCTAAAGCCCGTCGTAAAGTGTCACGTTCTGTAATCAGTGCCTCAATCATTTTGTGTGCAGTTTGGGCCAAGGCGCGTTGTTGCTCTAATTCGGCACGTGATACGCCCAAATCGTGCGACAGCTGTGCTATCTGCGCCAAAAGCAATTTGATGACCGTTTCGCCGTCTGGCGTCTTTGCCAACTCCCAAAGCATCTCTTCTGTAAAAACCTCGTTCATTTCGCAAGACAAGCGTTTGACAATTGCTCTAACGATCGTTTCGCAAGACAAGCGTTTTAATCAAAAAGGGTGTTGACGCCACGCAGACGCGAGGCAATGATGCGCTGCGCGATGATCTCTCCTTGGTCAAAGACGGTATCGCCTTGGTACTGAGGACGAGCGAGCGGCAAAACTTCAGCGACACGCATGATACGCGTATCGAGGTCCTTGGTCATACCCACAAAAGTCGTTCCGTCATTGGCACGACACTGCAGGTCGACTGTCGCAAAGGCCTCGGCGTGAATCTTGGCCGCCTCAACCAGCGAATCGCCCGACAGCTGCGCGCCAACATTGTACGTAGGTGAAAGCGCCGTTGTCTTGCCCGAGTAAACCAAAACCTGGTTGGCCGCATCAACCCACGCCTGATTCTGAATACCCTCAACCGACAACTCCTCGTCGGGCACATCGTCCATGTTGGCATAGACAGGCGCAGAGAACGGGAACGAGTACGCCAACGCAGCGTTACCAAAGGGCTTTGCGTTGAAAATAGCCGGCCGGTCATGGCTCTTGGCGGGAACAGGTCCCGTCACCAGCTTGTAGCCAGCAAGCGCGTGGTCGGCATAAGGAATGACCGGACACTCTTGCGTACTGACCGTACCCTTGTAAAACAAGACAAGATTGTCGTTGTTGGCGACAGGCATCATGATGTTGGTAAAGGCCTGTGCCACCGGCTTGACCACGGTTGCGCCTGTTGCGGACGAATCGTCAACGTCCATATCTGCCTCTTCAAACTCGAGTCCAAAAACGTCGGCAATCCGTTCGGCGGCAGCACGAGCACACCGAAGAGACACAATCTGCGATTGCGTCTTGTACCTTGTAGAGTTGGGATACATGTCAAACACCTTGGCCGACGACGTTCCCATAGCGTCAGACAACTCGGATGGTGTCTTGTTGTTGAGCATCTGCCGAATCGTCAGCTCGTTGTTAAAGGCTTCGGCAATGTGTGCAGACGCCTGCTGCGCAAAGGCCTGCGGCACCACCTCGACCACAATCAAATCGCGCTCGACCTTGGCAAAGCCCTCGGTCTGTGTGTACATGGCAACTCCGGCCGCACCTTCGTCGCCCAACGTGGGGATGCAATGCTCATCCGTGTAGATGCCGTTCTGATCGGCTGTGTGCACGCCAAAGGTGTACTCGGTCTCTGCAACGGCCAAAGGAAGCGCAGTCAAAAGCGCCTGCTTCTTTTCGTCCGAACGGTAGGTGTGGTTGTCCAAGGCGTTGCCGTCGCGGTCGGTCTTTTTGACGCGAAAAGCCAAACGTGCCCTTCCGTACTCGCCAGACTGCAACAGATCGGGCACAACCGGTGCGTCCTTGTTCAACAGCATAGTGATGCCCGAAATGTCTCCATCCTTGATACGAAAGTTGGGACCAATGGTCATACCGTAAAGGTTGGTCTCGCCGTTGCCGTTGAATGCATCGATCGACTTTTGAACGATTGTCATCTCGTCATCGGTCAACTGTCGCCCCAAAAGCGTCGTGTTGAGCTCGAATTCGGCCATAGTTTTTTCCTCGACAGTTATGTTGTGAACGTAACACCCTTAGAAATAAGTTCATACGGTCGTATTTTAATGCGATTGGAAGGCCGGCCGACTTGGCGTCCGAGGCGTCTGTAATGCAACCGCTCGAGACGTGTCGTTATGTTTGGGAAAACTGTCTAACAATGTTTCCAAACTGTCGCGAATCAGGTGGTTCTCGCGCGGAGGCGTCTGAGTGCTCAAAACGCACAACTCGTCCTTGACCGTCTCAAAGCTTTGGTATGCATACGCAGCGTCAATCAACAGCGAATTGGACAAGCTGACAAAGTTTTGCTCTGGGTTGTAAAAAGTCGGATAGGCAAACGTATCGCAGCCTTCTCTTTTGACGTCAACATCGCTAGTCAGACTAGAGACGATATCGACGGCTGCTTGCGCTACGTCTTTCGATACGTGCGTATAGCGTTGTCCAAGAGGAACGCCCTTGGCGACAAAAACGGCGGTAAACTTGGCCGTAGACTGCCAAGCCGTAGAATCAGTCAAAAGACGCACCAGTTGTAAACGCCACTCGATGTCGATTCGAGCGTCCATAGCCATAGCATACAGACCGATAGGGCTTTGCTCACCGCCCTTTGCCAGAGCTGCCAAAGCCTTGCGATGTGTTCGCAAAACTTTGCGAGAGGTCTTGAGAGCAGCGTGGACGGTCCGAGCGGTCTCTGGCTCCAAGTAGCGAACGCCGCCAACTGCAATGGCTGATGCCAGTGCCTTTCCGTCCAAACGCGCCAAAACGGGCAACAAGCACCAGAAAAACTCGTAATGCTTGTGATCCGGTCGCAAAAACTCGCGAGGCGCGACTGTGCCCTTGGTTGTCTGGTTCCACAAACGATTGATCAGCCAAAAGCGAGTCACCGAATCGTCCCAAAACGCGCTTGCGATCGTATGGATGTCGCCAACCACGTCGACGCTCGTCTTGCAAGAGGCAATCAACACACGCTTACGCCACAAAGCCAACGCTTCCGGCGTCGCCACCACTACGCACTTGGCAAACTCGGTGCCACAGTAGACCACCTTTTGTGCCTGATCGGGTAAAAAGGTCGTCATGTTGCCGTGTACCATAAACCACGGCGCATCGTGAATGGCCATACCGACAGAGCCCTCGATGGCACGCATCGCCGTCGCAATCGATACGTAGGTCTGCCTGTCAAGACCCTTGTGTCCAAAGTCATCCAGCGAAAGCGTCTCTGTGGCAGACGTCAGCATAGGACGAAACGGGTTGACTTTGCGCCACATCTCTGGCTCGAGCTGGTCTGAAAAGACGTGACGCAAAACAAAGATCGCATAGTGCTCGGCCTCGGCCATCTCTGTGTCAAAGACACCGTTGACGAAATGCTGATAGCAACGCGTCAGCATCTCGGTTGCTTCCGTCTCGCCTTGCGGAATCTGTTGCCTACCGTTCATAACGTCCATGACATGCTGGTAGACGTTGAGAACGTTGGTGTCGGAAAAGCCTTTGGTCATGTAATGCGGAATGGCCAACATAACCGCTGCGCTCGACACGGCCTTTTTAGAGGCCATAGACTCGAGAACAACGCTTTGCGCCAATCCATACTCGCGTTTGTAAGTTTCAAACTTGCACCGCGCGTTTTCAAACATGACGACACGCGTGCGAAAATCGACCGGAATCCTGTTTTGAAAGTGTTGAAAGAGTGCTTCAGCGTCTTTGATGCTGCGCTGGTAATCGCAATCGCCCTTGCACGTGCGACCAAAAACGTCGATGAGGCCGAAAATCAGCAAAATAAACTCTCCAACGCACAGTTTCGCTTCGTGTTGCATGTCTTTCGTCTTGATGCAGTACCATGATGCGTTAAACGCCTTTTGTCCGTACTGGTCTTTGTTTTTCAAAAAGCTAGAAATATGCCTCGTCAGAGACGCGGGAGCCTGCGAAAAGTTGTATTTGTAAGTGCGACGAACCATTTTTTTTCGAGAGAGAAGAGTGTACGAGTCGCATTTTAACCGACTGCGACTTTTCGGGGGGAGTTTTAACCCCAGATGTCGTTCAGATGAGGTTTTTACCCGAGTAGACACCTGGAAAACTTTCCAGGTGTCGAGGTTTTTACCCTGGCGGACACCAGACCAGGTGTCGAGGTTTTTACCCTGGCGTAATTTAATCGCTAGTGAGCTCTATACGACTCATCAGTTCAGACAGGCTAAACGGCGAACTAGCCGATGCTTCGTTCTTTTCGTCTGGCTCGTCGCCGTAAAACCTCACAGCGATACCCATCGCTTGCAATTCTTGGAAAAGGAGTTTGGCGGCGTATGGCATCGAAAAACGGTCTGTACCCGAATAAGGTGTCCTGCGGCACATGTAGTTGTTGCATCGCCCTTGCCTTTCGTACTTGTGACGGTAGGCGATTTGGTGACACACCGTACAGACATCGACCGCATAGGCATCAGACCGGTCGTAAAGAGCGTCTTTGAGAACTTTGGCCGCTCCGTGCGCAATACCGCAATCACGTTCCATCTCACCCCAACGCACGGCTCCGCCTCTGCGCTTGCCTTGAACCGGCTGCTGCGTTAGGGTGTCCT
>Ga0102943_1000820_pt1 | contig 20066 bp, 14 predicted proteins | sample SalPonC_black_MG_FD_78174 | JGI IMG/M metagenome (GOLD analysis project Ga0102943, IMG submission 78174) | Salt pond soil microbial communities from South San Francisco under conditions of wetland restoration - Salt Pond MetaG... | ecosystem: Environmental > Aquatic > Marine > Intertidal zone >...
ATCGCAGTGGAGCGGTCCGGTATCCAGGTGGACAGCCGGCTGCGCACCAGCCACAAGCACATCTATGCAGCAGGGGATGTGAACGGCGGATACCAGTTCACCCATGCAGCAGGATATGAAGGGCGCAATGTGAAATTGTCCACCATTGCCGGTGCCATCCATCCCTATCCCACCATAGGTGAAATCAACAAGCGGGTGGCCGGCACCTATCTGTCCCCTAAAATATTTTCTCCTGTCATTGTTCAAAAGGGGCTCAAGTTTTTTTTCAACCTAAAGGGACGGGCGTGTCATCCGGAGCAATAGCCGCATCACTATCCGGGTTTTTTATCACGGTTCAGGAACTGACCCTTTTTGTCACCTCTTGTTGAAAATCAGAAAGCGCTTCACTGACCTTTACCGGATAAAATGGACCCTCCTTTACTATCTGCCTGGCAGATGACGGCAGGCGGTCTGTTTGTTTCCGGGCATGGCTGCGGATTTCCTTAAGATCTTTGGTTGCTGTATCAAGACGTCTGCCTTTATGCATTACTGTCTCCAGCAGCGGTCTGCCGGGCAGATCTTCTTTGGCCCGGCCAATTGTATCTCCAATATCCCTGCCATTTTCTTCTCTGCGGAAAATCTGTTTTTGTCCCGGCAGTACCGGCTTGCCAGTGGACAGCTTAAGCCTTCCTTTGCCGGCATATTCGCAGAGTTTGTAAGCCATATCAAGGGCTGGTGCGTCACTGGACACGCCCATGCCTGTGCCGACACCAAATCCGTTGATGGGTGCACCTGATGACAGAAGCTGTGCTATGGATTGTTCATCCAGCCCCCCGCTGGCAAAAATTTCCACCTTGTTCAGGCCTGCGGTATCCATTACCTGGCGTGCTTTTCGGGACAGAGCAAGCAGGTCACCGGAATCCAGACGGACCGCACTGATCTGGAAGGCATTTCCCAGGGTGTCCGCCAGGGCAATCACCTTGTGGATACCTGCAATGGTATCATAGGTATCCACCAGAAGGACTGTGCGGGGATACAGATCGGCAAATGCCCGGAAAGCGGACAGTTCATCCTCATGGGCCTGGATGTAACTGTGGGCCATGGTACCGGAAACCGGGACGTCATAGTGTTTGCCTGCCAGAACATTGGAAGTGCTGTCAACGCCGGCGATATAAAAGGCCCGGGCTGCCTTGAGGGCGGCATCAATGCCATGCATGCGGCGTGAACCAAAATCGACCACTGTCCGCCCCTGTGCTGCAGACACCATCCTACTGGCTTTTGAGGCCAGTACTGTCTGCAGGTGGACCTGATTCATCACAAATGTTTCGATGAGCTGGGCCTGGGGCAGGGGGGCAATGACCTCCAGGATCGGCTCATCAGCAAATACGGGGGTGCCTTCTGGAACCGCCCTGATGTCTCCGGTAAACCGAAATCCCCGGAGCGCGTCCAGAAATTCTCTGGAAAATTTTCCGGTTGATTTTAAAAAGGAGAGGCTTTCATCATTGAAGTGCAGGTTTTCCACAGCAGTCAAGACGGTGTCAAGGCCGCAGGCCAGAAGGAATTTGCGCTGTTCAGGCAGCCGTCGGGAAAAAAGGGAAAAAACCGCATCTTCTTCCATCTTTTCATGGTAATATGCCTGGAGCATAGTCAGTTCGTAAAGATCTGTGAACAGGGCGAGTTCATCATGTGCAGCCCCTTCAACAGGAAAGGCCGATTTTGCGGTTCTGCCGGCTGTATTCATAAACATTGTTCCTTTTCTATGGATTCAGGCATTTCATCAGGGATAAAGCAATCCTGTCCTCAGGGCAATGCTTTCAGGTCCCAAAGCTGAGGGGTTAATAAAATTGAAGCATATCTTTTTATTGCCGAACGAAAAATAGGCGGTTTTTTCCATATTGGGCAGGGAAAATATGTATATTTCAGGACAGGGACCACTGACGGGGTTTCACAGCACCGGAAAGTGCGGCACCGTCTGCCTGTGCCCGGGTTATGGACTTTTCTTGACAAAAAACCGGCAGTGCTTTTATTGTGGTTAACAAGAACTGCAGGCGTGCTTTAAAAAAATGAAAATTGGATTTCTAGGCGGGGGAATGTGGTCATGGATATGAAAAAAAAGGATGAATCTGAAGAAACGCTGGAAAATGCTTATCATACCCGCTCCATTGCAGCGGTTTTAGATGCGTTTCATGTAGAACCCGATCTTGGACTGAGCGATGCACAGGTCGAAGATGCACGCCATGATGCCGGCCCCAATAAACTGCGCCAGGCAGAAGTCCAAAGCCGCTGGAAACTGTTTTTTGCGCAGTTTCGCAGCGTGGTGATCCTCGTGCTTATGATAGCAGGCATAACGGCTTTTGCTTTTGGACAAATACCGGAAGGCCTTGCCATTACAGCAGTTTTGCTTGTTAATGCAGTTATCGGGTACCTGTCTGAGTACAAAGCTGTAAAATCCATGGAAGCGATCCGCACCATGGGAAGCGATACTATCCGGGTGCGGCGGAAGGGTGAAGAAAAAGAAATTAACAGTGAAGATCTGGTTCCCGGAGATATTGTTATCATTGAAGGCGGAGACTTTGTGCCGGCGGATATCCGGCTCATGGAAGCCAACCAGATCCAGGTAAATGAATCAGCTCTCACAGGGGAGTCAGAGCCTGTGGTCAAAGATACGGAACCGGTGAAACCTGATACGCCTTTAGCGGAGCAGACCTGCATGCTTTATAAGGGTACGATGGTCACTGAGGGGTCTGGAGAAGGGGTCACCGTGGCTACGGGGATGGCTACCCAGCTGGGGCATATCACTGAAATGGCCCAGACAGCACAAAAGAAAATCACCCCCCTGCAGAAGCGGCTGGACCAGCTGGGGCGGAGACTGGCCTGGATCTGTCTGTTTCTGGTCCTGGCAATTGCTTCTCTGGGTATGATTTCCGGCCGGGATACCCTGCAGATGATCCAGACCGCCATCGCTCTTGGGGTGGCCGCCATTCCCGAGGGGCTTCCCATTGTTGCCACCATTGCCCTGGCAAGGGGCATGGTGGTAATGGCGCGGCGCAATGCCCTGGTCAAAAAATTACCTGCAGTGGAAACCCTGGGGGCCACCCGGGTCATTTTTACAGACAAGACAGGCACCCTGACAGAAAATAAAATGACCCTGCGCCGGGTAAAAACACCGGCTGGTGCATTTGATATTGACGGGCCACCAGATAATAATGAAGGTGCAGCACCCCCGCTGCTTCTGCGGATTCTGAAAGCCGGGGTTTTATGCAATAATGCGGTTCTGGGCAGATCAGCCGGAAGTACTGATTCTTCGGGGGAGGAACGTAACCCCCCCAACAAAGATGACCAGAATGCTGACCAGGAAGATGACAACGACCAGGGGGATCCCACGGAAATCGCTCTGCTGCGGGCAGGGGTGAAATTCGGTATCACCCGGGCATCACTTCTCAAAGAAATGCCTGAAGAACGCGAAGCCTCTTTTAATACGGATGTCATGATGATGGCCACCTATCACCGCAGGGACGCAAACCTGTATGTGGCTGTGAAAGGGGCTCCTGACCGGGTTCTGGGTACCTGTACCCGCATGATGGATGATCAGGGAAAAGATGTGCGCCCCCTTGAGGAAAAGGACAGGAAAACCTGGCGCCAGGAGGCGGAAAACATTGCAAAAGAGGGGTACCGGCTGCTGGCCCTGGCTGATAAGACAGTGGAGGATACCGGGGCTGCGCCCTATGAGGAGTTGACCTTCCTGGGACTGGTGGGGTTGTATGATCCGCCCCGCAAAGAGATCCAGAAAAGTATCCAGGAATGCCACAATGCCGGTATCCGGGTAATTATGGCCACAGGGGACCAGGCGGCGACCGCCGTTGCCATTGCCGCCCAGACCCGCATTATAGATGATGCAAAAAAAGCCGGCGTGATGCACGGCAGTGAGTTGAAAGACCCGGAAGAAATGTCGGATGAGGAACAGGAGCGGGTTTTTAGTATTTCTGTTTTTGCCCGGGTGACACCGGAACAGAAACTGCACCTGATCAAGCTGATGCAGGTCCGGGACATTACTGTTGCCATGACCGGGGATGGGGTCAATGATGCGCCGGCCCTTAAAAAGGCGGATATCGGGGTTGCCATGGGAAAGCGGGGAACAGATGCGGCCCGGGAAGTGGCAGATATGGTACTGCTTGATGATGCATTCGGATCCATTGTGGCTGCCATCCATCAGGGGCGTGTCATTTTTGATAATATTCGCAAGTCCGTCATGTTCATGCTGTGTACCAATGTGGCGGAAATCATTGCCGTGGCCGCAGCTGCAGCTGCCGGCACATTTTCCAGCATGCCCATTCCTTTGCTTCCTTTGCAGATTCTTTATCTCAATGTGATTACTGATGTCTTTCCCGCCCTGGCCCTTGGCATGAGCCGGGGAGAGCCGGATATCATGTCTGCCCCGCCGCGGCCCCGGGAGGAGTCCATTTTAACCCGAGATCACTGGCACGCTGTGGGGGGCTGGGCCTTCCTGGTGGCGGCCAGTGTATTGGGAGCCCTTTCAGTGGCCTATTATGGATTCGGGTTTGAGACCCGGCAGGCTGTTACCATATCTTTTCTGACCCTGGCATTTGCCAAGTTATGGTTTGTTTTTAACCTCAGAAACCCCGGGTCCAGCTTCCGGCATAACAATATCATACGCAATCCCTACATCCTGGGCTCCCTTGTCCTGTGTACCGCACTTCTCCTGGCCGCTGTCTATGCACCGGGACTTTCATCTCTGCTGAAAACACAGGCTCCGGGCATCAAAGGATGGCTGCTGATACTGGCAATGAGCCTGATACCCTTTGCTGCCGGGCAAAGTCTCCGGGCGTTTCAGGCCCTGGGTTCTGAAAAAAAGGCCCAATGACAAGCGCGTTTTTTTATAAAACCCGGTTGTGGCAGTAACAGTGTGCTGTGGATAAACACAGGGTTGCAGTTACGTTTTCCGGGTATCATTGATTTTATGAATCACCCGGCGGGTAATGACAGGCCCGATAATTTCAAAAAAAACAGTGGAACCGATGACCACTGGCAGGATCAGATCCTTTAATTCAGGAAACCGGTCCACTGCCAGCAATGCCATGCCCAGGGCTACGCCGGCCTGGGGAAACAGACAGCATCCCAGCCATTTTCTCACAGCAGTATCTGCATTGGCCAGGCGGCCGGAAATTCTGGCACCCATGTAAAGCCCCGTCATCCGGGCACTGATGTAAATCAGGCCGATCCACCCCACAGCCGGCAGCTTATCAATATGCAGCGAAGCCCCTGCCAGCAGAAAGAACAAAATCATGAAAGGCCATTCGATTTCATCGATTTCATGAAAAGCATGGTCATGGTGGCTGGCCAGGGATGCCACGGTGCTTCCCATGACCATGGCTGCCAGAATAGAGGATAAATCCAGAAGCACGGCTCCCCCGGCACACAGTATCACCAGTCCCAGGGCTTCGGCCTGGGTGGGTTCCCCCGGACGGATCCGGCCGGTGAGACCGGCCATGGGCAGGCCCAGAACAAGACCCAGCAATACGCTTCCCGTGACTTCGCCCGATCCGGCCAGCACAGCGTCCATGGCACTGCCCTGTCCACCGACCGCACTGGCTGCTGCCAGCAGAAAACTGAAGATCAGCAGCCCCCAGGCATCATCAATGGCAACGATACCCAGCAGTATATCTGTAAAGCGCGATTTTTCCCCTGATTCCTTAACAACGTCAAAAATAGCTGCCGGTGCACTGGCAGGGGCAATGCCAGCCATTATAAGGGCAAATGCCGGGGCCACACCCCATATGATCAGGACCGATCCTACCAGCAGGCCCGCACCCATTGCCTGGCCGATGGATATCAGCAGCACGGACCGCCCCCTTTCACGTATGGCGGAAAAGGTGATTTTTTCACCCAGCAGAAATCCCACCATGCACAGCGCAATGTGGGTCAGCAGGGGAAACCAGTCCTCGATAAACCTGTCAGGCAGCAGGGCACACCCGGCCGGACCGAAAAACAGGCCGCAAACCAGCAATAAGGTTACCCGGGGCAGCAGGGTGTATCGTCCCACCAGATCAGCAACAAATCCCAGAAGAAAGATCCCCCCGAGTGAAAGCAGGGTAGATGATATCTGTGTCATTTCAATTGTCATGGAAAGCCATTTTGGATTTAGCCGGCCAGAAAGTGTAAAACGCGTATGCCGAAAAAGCCATTATCCAGCAGGTCTGCTGCTTCTGGCCATTGGATTTTTTTGTATTAATTCATGGCTATGACCATAGCAGGCCCGGACAGAATAATATATGGCGGAAAACCACTATTTTCCGGTGGCAGAATATGCAGCCTGTTTTCCCTCTGGGTGGTTTTGGATAATAAAAATCGGTAATGGAAGGAAAAAAATGGCTGAATACAAAAAAGAAAACGGCAATTTGGTGGTTAATCTGTATTGCAGGTGGGTCAGAAAAAGACATAAGATGTATTTTGTTACCCAATTTTAAAAAGCAACCGAAAAGCACCTGCGGTTATGAAAAGAAATTTATCCATAAAGGCAGTGGCTGAAAAAAGCCGGGCAGGGTCAGACAACAGGCAGGGGCCAGACAAAAAATATCACAAAGGTGCCGGGACCTGGAGGGAAGAGGCCGGCTAAAAGGAGAACGAACTTGTTTACACGCTTCAGGCAAATGCTGCAACAGATACGCCGGATCCTTTCCCGGAATGTCTGGGCTGTCCGGCTGCTAAATCTGCCATCCATGGGAGACGGCCGGGGAATTGTGTTAATTCAGATCGACGGTCTTTCCTATACCCAGTTTGAAAAAGCCCTGGACAACAGACAGCTGCCGTTTTTGAGAAAACAGATCCAGCAGGGCCGTCATGGCGTAAAACCCATGTATTCCGGGGTACCATCTGCCACCCCGGCTTTTCAGGGCGAACTTTTTTACGGCGTCAAATCCTGTGTGCCGGCATTCGAGTTTATAGTGCGGGATGAAAACCAGCGCCATATCTCTTTTTATCCCCAGAGTGCCAGCTATCTGGCCCGGGGCCTGGAGAAAAAAGGTACCCCCCTTTTATCCGGGGGCCATGCCTATTCCACTATTTTCAGCGGGGGTGCTAAAGAGGCCCGCTACTGCAGCCAGAAGATGGGGCTGGAATCTATTGCCCGATCAGTAAATCCGCTGAAACTGGTGCTTTTGGTCTTCATGCATGCCGGCAAATTTCTGCGTATTCTGACAGTGACACTGATCGAATTCATCCTGGCGGTTACCGATTTTTTCCGGGGCATTGCAGCCGGCAGAAAGTTTGTAAAGGAGCTCGTATTTATTCCTGCCCGTATTGCCATCTGTGTCATATTAAGAGAGTTGATCCGATTCCGGGTAAAAATGGATGTTACCCGTGGTGTTCCCATTATATGTGCCAATTTTCTGGGGTATGATGAGCAGGCCCACCGCAGGGGGCCGGGCTCCAGGTTTGCCCACTGGAGCCTGAAGGGAATCGATGATGCCATAAAAGATATCTATAGAACGGCCAACCGTTCCAGAAACCGGGAATATCACCTCATCATCTATTCCGATCACGGGCAGGAGGCGGTCACCTGGTATGGCACCCGCTTTGGTATGGAGGTCAAAGATGTCATCCGACATGCCTATTGTGACCATCAGACAGATACACAAAAAAAGTGCCATGAAGCGTCTGACAATGTTCTGGCCGGATTGTATAAAAAGTCCCGGGAATTTTTTCTCAACAAGCGGTTTCCTGAAAAGCTCCAGAGCGAAATCCCTGTGTCACTGGATAATGTGCAGATTACCACCATGGGTCCGCTGGGGCATGTCTATCTTCCTCCGATAGCGACCCTGGAAAAGATTCGTGCTTTTGCAGACACCCTGGTCCGGACTGTCCATATTCCTTTGGTGATTTTTCAGGAGCACGGCAGGATAATTGCCGTGAACGTGCACGGATCTTTTGACCTGGAGCATGAATGTGAAACAGTCCTTGGCAAAGACCATCCCTTTGCCGCCCAGACCGCCCGGGACCTGGCAGGGGTCTGCCGTCACCGCAATGCCGGAGACATTGTTATTTCCGGATGGGATCCAAATGGACCGCCGCTGTCATTTAACATCGAAAGCGGTGCCCATGGTGGCCCGGGCAGAGAAGAAACCCGGGGAGTGGTAATACTTCCCAAATTTATGGAAACAGAGAAATCCTTTATGCGGGCCCTGGATCTTCGCCACCTGGTCATGGAATACATGGACATCTCCGGGAAGCAGTGATCATGTTTTTATCATTTTTCCCGGAATAAGACATTTCCCGTCATTTCTCCGGGAATTTCAAGCCCCATGATATGCAGCATGGTGGGAGAAATGTCCGCCAGTTTTCCATCTTCGCGCAGCTGGATCCTGTCTTTTTGCAGTTCGCTCCGGTTTGAAATAATGGTCAGCCAGACCTTGTTGTTTGTGTGAGCGGTCTGGGGCTTTCCGGTTTCAGGATCAACCATTTTCTCGGCATTTCCATGATCAGCCGTGAGTAAGACAACCCCATCTTTTTGCAGAACCCTGTCGACCACTTTTCCGACACAGTCATCAACCACTTTGCAGGCCCTGACAGCGGCATCAAAATCCCCGGTATGGCCGACCATATCAGGATTGGCATAATTCAATACAATAAAATCATATTTGCCGGCATCAAGGGCTTCAAGCAGCTTGTCGGTGACCGGATAAGCAGACATTTCCGGCTGCATGTCATAGGTGGCCACTTTGGGGGAGGGCACCAGTATCCGGTCTTCGTTTTCAAAAACATCCTCCTGCTGGCCGTTAAAAAAATAGGTGACATGGGCAAATTTTTCTGTTTCAGCAGTTCGCAATTGATTCAGAAGGTTATCGGCAATCACTTTGCCCATGAGATCGGGAAGTTTCTGCAGGGGAAAAGCAACTTTTACATCAGCCCTTTTTGAATGGGTGATATTTTTGTAATATGCTGTGGTACACAGATAAAACAGATCAGGGATCGTTTTTGTGTCAAATGCGGTGAAATCATCTTTTATGAACGCCTTGGTTATTTCTATGGCCCGGTCAAATCTGTAATTAAAGAAGATGACGGCATCAGCATCTTTGACAGGTGTAAATGCTTTTGTTTTTCTGGGTGTTATGAACTCATCTGTTTCATCACTGTCATAGGCATCTGAAATCGCCGAAGAAATGTCGTCAAATGCATTTTTGTCGGAAGCCCCGGCTGTGAGCAGCCGGTAAAACCGCTCCACCCTGTCCCACCGGTTGTCTCTGTCCATGGCAAAGTATCTTCCTGTAACAGAAGCGATCTGCCCGAAATGGTGCTGTGCAATCCATTCCTGGAGGGGTCTGATATAGGTAAGTACGGATTTCGGCGGGGTATCCCGTCCATCGGAAATCACATGGATATAGACCGTTTCAATGCCGGCATCCTTTAAAACCGTGAGGTAGCCGATCAGGTGATCTGTGTGGGCGTGCACACCCTGATCCTGAACCAGGCCATAAATATGCACAGCGCTGTTATAAGATTTTACATGTTTTATGCAATCGGTTACAGCCTGGTTGTCTTTCAGGCGGTTCTGTCTTACTGCCGTGGAGATTCTGACCAGATTCTGATGAACAACCCGTCCGGCACCCAGGTTCAAATGACCCACCTCACTGGAACCCTGATTGCCTTTGGGCAGTCCGACTGCTTCTCCGGAAGCATGAATCAAAGTGGTTGGGTACTGGTCAATGTAGTGGTTATGATTCACAGGGTCACAGGCGTGAATGGCGTTGTTTTCTATTTCAGGCGAGAATCCCCATCCATCCCTTATTATAATCATATGGGGTTTTCTGCTCATATATGATCTCCTTATATTTTTTGGTTTACCACCAGAGATGCTGCATGACCGGAAGCCATTTAAGACCACAGTTCATTTGAGTTCGGGTGATGATGTTCCGGTATTTTGCCCTGTTTGCTGTTTCAGCAGTTTTCTGAGCACATAGGGCAGAATACCGCCATGGATAAAGTACTGCACATCAATGTCGGTGTTCAGCTTTGCGGTTACGGAAAATGTGTGACTGGTGCCGTCTTTTTTCTCTGCAGCCACCTGAAGCTGTTTCTGGGGTTTTATGTCGGATATGCCGGTTATGGAAAACTGCTCTGAGCCGTCAAGGCCCAGTTTTTCCCAGCTGTCCTGGTCATTGAACTGCAAAGGCAGCACCCCCATGCCCACAAGGTTGCTTCTGTGGATACGTTCATAGGACTGTGCAATAACCGCTTTTATACCCAGCAGGCTGCTGCCTTTTGCAGCCCAGTCCCGGGAAGAACCGGTGCCGTATTCTTTTCCCCCCAGAACTATCAAAGGGATGTTTTTCTGCATATAGTCCATGGATGCATCATATACAAAAAGCTCTTTGCCTTCTGGAAATTTTTTGGTGAAGCTGCCTTCTTTCGGTGAAACCAGCTGGTTTTTGATTCTGATGTTGCCGAATGTGCCCCGCATCATCACCTCATGATTGCCCCGCCGGGAGCCGTAGGAGTTGAAATCTTCCGGTTTGATATTGTTTTTCATAAGGTGACGTCCGGCCGGGTAGTCCCGGGGGATGGCACCGGCCGGGGAAATATGATCCGTGGTTACGGAATCTCCCATGACAAGCAGGGCCCGGGCATTTTTGATGTCACCGGCCTGAACGGTTTCCAGGGAAAAATTTTCAAAATAAGGGGGCTTTTTGATATAGGTGGAGGCATGATCCCAGTCAAAGGTAACACTCGGGGTCACGGTGAGGGCTTTCCAGAAAGCATCACCTGAAAAAATATGTGCGTATTCAGAGGCAAAGTATTCAGGCTTTACATGTTTCTGGATCAGATCTGCGATTTCCCGGTCCTTCGGCCAGAGCTCTTCCAGAAAAACCGGTTTTCCATTGGGATCCATGCCCAAAGGGTTGGTGACCATGTCAACATCAATGCGTCCGGCAATGGCAAAGGCGATAACCAGCAGAGGCGATGCAAGATAATTGCCCTTGACCAGCTGGTGGATTCTGGCCTCAAAATTTCTGTTTCCGGACAATACCGCTGCAACTGTGAGGTCCTCAGCAGCAATGGCTTCTTCGATCCGGGGATGCAAAGGGCCGCTGTTGCCGATGCAGGTGGTGCAGCCGTACCCTGCCACGTGAAACCCCAAAGCCTCAAGATAGGCAAGCAGGCCGGCGTCTTTAAGATAATCTTTTACCACTTTTGATCCGGGCACAAGGGAGGTCTTGACATGGGGTTTGACCCTGAGGCCTTTTTTAACCGCATTTCTGGCAAGCAGTCCTGCACCGATAAGCACTGACGGGTTGGAGGTATTGGTGCAGGAGGTAATGGCGGCGATGACGATGCTGCCGTCACCGATTTCAGTCCGGGTGCCGTTCAGATCAATGGTTACAGACTCTTTTCCGCTTGGTGTGCACTGGGTCTCCCGGCTGGCGGTGGATCCGGATTCATTAAAAAACTGGGAAAGGCGCTCAGGACTAGTATCCCGCTGGTACCTGCATGAAAGCAGGCGGGAAAAGCTGGATGCCGCTTCATTGAGCACCACCCTGTCCTGGGGCCGTGCCGGGCCGGCTACACACGGCACCACCGCGGACAGGTCCACCTCCACCACATCGGTATATTCTATGGCTTCTTTGCCTGTGTAAAACAGCCCTGCTGCCAGGGCATATGCCCGGGCCATCTCAGCCTGTCTGGTTCGGGCGGTCATTTCAAGGTATTGAATGGTTTTTTCATCCACAGGGAAGAATCCCATGGTGGCACCATATTCAGGAGACATGTTGGCAATGGTGGCCCGGTCGGTCACATTGAGCTGCTTTACACCGGTTCCGAAAAACTCGACAAATTTTTCCACCACATTGTATTTGCGCAGGATCTGGGTGATGGTGAGCACCAGATCGGTTGCAGTCACCCCGGGTTTCAGGCTGCCTGTGAGGTTCACGCCGATAACCTCAGGGATGGACATGAAATAGGGCTGTCCCAGCATCACGGCTTCCGCTTCGATACCACCGACACCCCATCCCATGATGCCGACACCGTTAATCATGGTGGTATGGGAATCTGTGCCCACAAGGGAATCAGGAAAGAGCACCGGCCTTTTGCCGGAATCATCTTTCATGACCACGCGTCCCAGATATTCCAGGTTGACCTGGTGGCAGATGCCTGAGTTGGGGGGAACCACCTGGAAGTTGTCAAAGCTCATCTGGGCCCATTTGAGCAATTCATACCGCTCTTTGTTGCGGGTGTACTCCAGGTCAACATTTCCGGTGATGGCGGTGTCTGTGCCGTGAAAGTCCAGCTGCACCGAATGGTCCACAATAAGCTCCACCGGAATCAGGGGATTGATGGAGGCCGGGTCGCCGCCGGCTTTTTTTACCGCATCCCGCATGGCTGCCAGATCCACCACCGCAGGCACACCTGTAAAATCCTGCATCAGGACCCGGGCAGGATGGTGGGGAATTTCCACCGGCGCATCATAGTACTTCTGCCAGTTGGCAATGGCCATGAGATCGGCCTGGGTGACAATGTTTCCATCCAGCTTCCGCAACAGGTTTTCCACAAGAATACGGATGGAAAAGGGCAGCCTGCCGATATCAGCCAGTCCCTGGTCCTCAAGCCGGCGGATATCGTAAAAATCATATTCCTGATCGTCTATGGTGAGGGTTTTTACATAGTCATTTTTCTGCATACATTATTGTCCTGGTTATTATAGTAAAGGGTTATTGCAAAAGATTCTCCAACAGCCGGCACAGCATCCAGAGGGTTCATATCTCATTGTCTGATCCTTTTATGAAACCACAAACACAAAGATTCAACAAGAAAAATTTTGTCCCAAACAGGGCAGATCTTTCCGGATAGCAGTTCCGTCCGGATACAAAAAATTTATGATACCGTGGAATGTATCCGGAAAATTGCAGGCACCCACCGAGGTATGGTCAATATGCCCGGCATTTCATCTGTTTGCAATTGGCGGGTGAAAATCTCCCAACTGCCTTGCTTTTTAAAAATAACCGGGTATGATACCTTCAAAAAACAAAACCGGGTTCTTATCTGTTCAGGTTCTGAAAAAGGAGGAGTGCATGGGGTTTGGAAAAAAGCTGTATCTGGGGTCTCTGGGGACGATTCTGATAACCATTCTGATCATTGCAGGGATGAATTTTTTCCAGAGCAAACAATCGTTCCTGGCCAGGGGAAAGGCAGGAATTGAGAGTGTTTCGGATGTGCTTTTGAAAACCGTTGAGACCCGCTATGCCCTGCAGCAGGATAAGATGACGGCTGATATGGGCATGCTTGTATCTGAAAGCCAGGCAGCGGGAAAGCCCATGGTGGTGGAAGCCAGAACCGTTGATATGCAGATATCAGATGTGCAGACACAAAAAACAGCCACCCGCACCATTCCCAAACTTATTTTCGGATTGGAGTTTGTAACCGGCGAATACAGTATCGTGGACAAGGTAGGCCGTTTCAGTGATGCGGAAATTGCGATCTTTCAGATGTTTGACAACAAATTGATCAAGGTTTCCACCAGCAATGAAAATGAAGATGGGTCCCGGTCAGTGGGAAACTATTACGGACCTGACAGTGAGGTGTTTGCGGCGGTGAGCGCAGGCAGTTCTTATGAAATGCGGACAGGTACCGGTAAAAACATTGCCCTGCAGATCTTTGTGCCGTTTCAAGAATCCATTGATCAGAAAATTGTCGGGGCCTACAGTGTTGTCAGCCCGATTCTCACCCCTGATCTTCAGGAGCTTGTCCGGGAGATTACAGTGAACGGCAAAGGGTATTGCTTTGTGGCAGATGCCCGCGGCAGGATTCTGGTGCACCCTGATGCAGCGGGTGTGGATCAGAAGGTGCAGGATTTTACCAATGGCCAGGCCATTCTTGAAACAGAAGCCGGATTTGCTGACTTTCAGCAGGGGGACCAGACCTATTATGCCTTTGTGAATTATTTTGCACCCTGGGATCTTTTTTTTGTGACCACAGTGTCTGAAGCGGAACTCATGGCCGGGGTCAACCGGCAGATCATCACCACTGCCGGGATCAGCGGATTTATCGCCCTGCTGATCGGCGCGTTGATCATTGCGGTGATGAACCGGCAGCTCATGACCCATATGAAGGGCATGGCTGATCTGGCCCGGGCAGTGGCAGAAGGAAATTTTCAGCATACCTTTTCATATAAGGCCCAAGATGCCATCAGAGACACGGTGACATCCATGAATGACATGGTAGCCGGTCTGGCTGCCATGGTCAGGGATCTCAATGCAGGAGTGGATACCTTGAGCGGTGCATCAGGCGAACTGAACCGGATTTCCGAGGATATGGGCACCGGTGCTGATACCTCTGTGGCCCGGGTTAATTCTGTGGCTTCTGCTGCCGAGCAGATGAGCATGAACATGGATTCCGTGGCTGCTGCCATGGAAGAGGCTGCCACCAATGTAAAAACTGTTTCCGAGGGTACCCGGGACATGCAGACCAGCCTTGACCGGGTGGCGGAAAACTCCGGCAAGACCCGGGATATCACTGTCAAAGCGGTGGACCGGGCAAGGCTGACATCGGAACGGGTGCAGAAACTGGACCGGGCAGCCGAAGAGATCGACAAGGTTACGGATACCATTGCCAGTATATCCTCCCAGACCAACCTGCTGGCATTGAATGCCACCATTGAAGCGGCCCGGGCCGGTGATGCCGGCAAGGGGTTTGCTGTGGTGGCCAATGAAATAAAGGACCTGGCAAGTCAGACAGCCGGGGCTACCGAAGAGATTGCCGAGAACATCCGGGAAATCAAGGAACAGATACAGGGGGCAGTGACCGAAATCCAGGATATTTCCTCAATTATCAATGATATTAATCAGTTTGTGGGAGAAAACGCCCAGGCCATTGCATCCCAGTCCGATACCACCCGTGCCATGACACAAAATATCGGCCAGGTATCAGCGGGGATCCAGGAAGTAAATGAAAATGTGGCCCAGAGTTCCCAGGTGTCAGGGCAGGTGGCATCAGAAATTTCCGATGTACTGACTGCGGCTGAAAATATCCGGTCCCTGTCAGACAATGTGAAACAAAAGGCCGGTACCCTTGATCAGGTCATTACCCGGCTGCGCACCATGACGGAACGGTTCAAACTGTAACAGCCGCACCAGGACAGACTTTGATCAGGCCGGGCATGACCGTGTTTCTGCCGTTGTGCTTGGCTTTGTAGAGCATGGTATCGGCATCTTCAATGAGCCGCTCCATATTCATGCCAGGGGTGAGTCCTGAAACCCCGAAGCTTGCGGTGACCCTCAGGGCGGTGTCCTTATACAGAATTGCAGCGGCAGCTATTTTGGTTCTGAGCCGGTCTGCCAGTTCCATGGCTTTGTGTCTGCCGGTTTCCGGAAGGATGGCAATAAATTCCTCTCCGCCGTAACGGGCAAGGATATCTCCCTGCCGCATATTGTCTTTGACCAGAAACGCAATTTTTTGGAGAACCAGGTCTCCTGCCTGATGCCCGTGGGTATCATTGATCTGTTTAAAATGGTCCAGATCAAACATGAACACCGACAGGTTGTTCTGGTGCCGGATTGCAGAGGCCATGTGTCGGCAGAGCTGGGTTTCAAATTCCCGCCGGTTATAACACCCGGTCAGCGGATCTATGACAGCCGCATTCTTGAGATTTTCCATTTTCAGCTGTTTGGACAAGGCTGTTGCACATCCCTGGAGAATCAGGGTTACCACTTCATCATGAAACGCATATACTGGTTTTTCAGGAAGCATATACAGGCGGGCATAACAATTTTCTTCGTTCAGTTCGTAATAAATCAGGTTATCCAAATCAACGGTTTTTTGAAAGCTGTTCAGTTCAATATTGTTGTTCAGATAGGTAAGATCTGCCGGCTTTTCAAGATGAAAATCCTGTAAAATGATATGTTCCAAAGCGGTTTTGTACATGCTGGGGTCCAGCCAGACATCCACTCCCGCCTCTTTTTTCACCACAAAGGCAAACAACCGGTAATTGAGGATGTTTTTAAGGCAGATCGACAATTCATTGATGATGTCAGTGGAGGAGGTTTTTTTGTTCAAAGCAACAATATGCCGGCTCAGTCGGGCATGGTCCGCCTGGAGGGCAGCCTCCTGAAAAGCAACTGAAAACAATGCCAGAAACCTGCGGGAAAATTTTTTAAATGTCTGGTTCATATTGATTCCTTATTCCAAATAATACATTTGAAACATTAAGAATAAGCAATCCGTGTGCCAGACAGGAAATAGTGTAGATTTATTTAATAATTACAATATCTTAACTTGGAATTATCCAAAAATCAGAACCCTTCTTACAAGGAAAAATCTGCCGGATGCGTCAAAAATCCTTGTCATGGTTTTGACGTCTGCACATCGCCTTTAAGGCCGATTTCTTCTGCCACAGGCTGCATGCCGGCAATAACTTCGGTGATCAGATCAGACAAGTCCATATCCAGCATGGCCGCCCCTTTTTTGACTACTTCCCGGTCCACTCCCGCAGCAAAGGCCTTGTCCTTGAATTTTTTTTTCACAGATTTTGTTTTTATGTCCAGGATACTTTTAGAAGGCCTTACCAGGGCGGAACTTGCCACCAGACCGGTGAGTTCATCTATGGCATACAAGGTTTTTTCCAGCAGGGTTTTCGGTTCAACATCGGTACAGATGCCCCACCCATGGCTGATGACGGCCCGGATATAGTCCTCAGGCCAGTTGTGTTCTTTGAACAGATCGACACATTTGTGGCAGTGTTCCTCCGGGAACTGCTCATAATCCAGGTCATGCACCAGGCCGATGACCCGCCACTTTTCTTCATCTTCACCGAATTTTTTTGCAAAATGTGCCATGACCGATTCCACGGCCAGGGCGTGCCGGATCAGGCCTGGTTTCTGGTTGTATTTTTGTAAAAGGGAAAACGCATCGTTTCTGGTAGGGGTAAAATCGGTCATGGCAAATCCTTAAAAATTGTGTGTGGGGATGAGTGAATTAAAATTTTTCAGTCACAAAAATAACCCGGCATTGCTTTAAAAACAGGTGCCGCTCAGTTGCTTTTTCAACCGCTTTGGCATCAGCTGTGCTGATGACGATGGCGGTATTGTCCTTTCCCGCTGTCCGCAGGCCTTTGAGCACCAGAGGATGGCTGCCCACCCGCGGGTCTTCCAGGGCATTGTCCATGGAGCACAGGTATTTGCAAACCCCGTGCTGAACAGCAAATTCCCGGCTTATGTAAAGGGATGAATAAATAAAATCCCCCTGTTCACTGACAATGACCGGGTACAGAACCGGTTCAAAGGCCAGTTCCCTGATATCCAGAATCAGTCCGGTATACGGGATCTTTCCAGATTCAATCTGCGCGTTGGGCCGGATTTCAGGATTGATTCTGGGAATCTGCCGGATTTCGTCGGGCAGAACCAGTTGAAGGAACCCGCCGAAAATCCGGGTCTGGATAGCCAGTTCCACATCCAGGGCCGAGGTATAATACTGGCGGATAATGGCTGCATCCCTGGCTGTTTTCTCAATCCCCGCCATAATCGTATCATTTTGGGCGGCATACATCCCCACGCGCAGGTCATTGTGTATCCGGATTTGTTTGAGCATTTCTATAAGCCTGCGGTTAGCTTCGGTCCGGGCTGATCCTGGATCAGGTTCATGCCTGTTGTCCTTGGTAATACGGGGGGGTGCCACACCCACAGCGGTAACGGTTCCAATGCTCCAGTTGATGGTCCCATGGTCCAGAGAAGTAATGCAGTGATGGTTTTCAGAAGGTTGTCTGCAAAATACCGTGTCTGGAAGGCACAAGTCCACAAAACAGATCCATGCAACCCAACTGGCCAGGCAGATAGCGGTGGTGGTTTTCATCATGGGCATTCCAGATACTGTTTTTCAATGAACGATGCCACACCAGCCGCATCCTCCAGGCCGAAAACCGGCACTTTCGGGGCAAAGGCTGAATCAGTGACAAAGGCAATCAAGTCCGGACTGTCCAGGCATAACGGGCGGGCATGGGGACCTGCTGCCCGGAAAATCTCGATCTTGGGCAGGGGCTGGCGCTTGAATCCTTCAGCCAGGATCAGGTCCATATCAGATAAATAAAACTGCATTTTTTCTATGTCAGGGCGCAGATCGTCTTTTATCAGGGCAATACTTTTGTCTGTAACCACCAGTGTGGCGGAAGCGCCGGCATTTTTGTGGCGCCAGCTGTCTTTACCTTTTTTGTCCAGTTCAAATCCGTCGTGGGTGTGTTTGACTGATCCGATCCGGTACCCTTTACCGGTGAGTTCAGCAATCAGTTTTTCAAGAAATGTGGTTTTTCCGGAATTGGATTTTCCGGCTATGGAGATGATCGCAGGGGCCATTAATGCTGTTCTTTGTTCTATGGGTTAATTTTGCATAAAATAGTGCCCATGTCTGGGAAAGTCAAGGCCAAGGGAATTGCATGCAGGTCCATAACAAGTAACCCTGTCTGGCTCAGCTGCTTGATAAGCGCCCCTGGTGGTGTCCTGTGCCCGGCCCGAGATAACATGGTTGCCAAGTTTGACGAGAGGGCCTGCGGGGGCCGATTTTCAAGTGAACAATGAAATACAGAGATGCATTCTATGACTTCAAAGCATCCCGGCATATTTTACCAGGCCCCTCCGGCTCTGACGGTCCCTTCACAGGACACCACCAGGGGCTCCCCGTAGCGTCCTCGCTGGTATAGCAAATATCCAGTAACAGACTTTTGTACTTGCAATGGAGAAAAAGGGATAGTATGTATATTTTTCATTTATTGATATAAAAAATATATTTTAGTGCAGAATATCAGGATTAAATTGATTGAAAATAAAAAAAATATTGCCCTTATTGGTATGCCGGCTGTGGGAAAAAGCACAGTGGGGGTGCTGCTGGCAAAAAAGATCGGGTTTGATTTCATGGATACCGATATTATCATCCAGGCAAAAGAGCAGAAAACCCTTGCCCAGATTATTGCCAGTCAGGGCATGGACCGGTTTCTGGAAATAGAAAAGCAGCATCTTGTGGAAATTGACTGTACAAGTCACGTGATTGCCACCGGCGGCAGTGTCATCTATAAGGATGAAGCCATGGATCATTTGGCAAAGACCTGTGTAAAGGTGTACCTGTCCGTTGATCTGGATATCCTCAAAACCCGGCTGTCTGATGTCATTACCCGGGGGGTGGCCATAGCACCGGGAAAAAGCATTGATGACCTGTATGCGGAAAGAACACCGCTGTATGCAGCCCGGGCAGATTTGACCATCCACTGCAGCAGGATGGCACCGGAGCAGGTGGCATCAGCGGTGGTTCAGTCCCTGCCGGGCCTCAGCGGATGAGCACTGTTTTCACCGCTTTTTCGGCTATGGCTTTGAGCCCCTGCATTTCCAGGTCTGAAAAGAACCGGTCCGGCTGCTGAGCAAACTGCGGATCCAGCATGTGCACATTCCGGGAACATTTCTGGAGTACATATTTTTGTGCTCCCCTGATCTGCCGGCAGATATTTTCCATGATCTCTTCTGTAATAAACGGCCTGACACAGGTGGTGCGAAATTCATATGCCGAAGCTTTTGCCATGATCACATCCATGCTTTCCTGTATGGTCTCCGTCCTGAGAGAGGTTTTCAGGATATCAGGATACAGAGTGGGTGCGGTTTTGATATCCATGGCCACATAATCCACCAGGGACAGATCCAGCAGATGTGTCAGCACTTGCGGCCGTGACCCGTTGGAATCCAGTTTTACGGCAAATCCCATATGCTTGATCTGACGGATAAAATCTGTCAGATCCGGCTGCAGGCAGGGCTCGCCCCCGGTGATGACCACCCCGTCCACCAGCCCTTTTCTGGAGGCAAGAAAGGTAAAAATATCTTGTGTATTATGGCTTCCGGTCCCGGTGACCGGACCGGAAGCCAGATCTGGATTGTGGCAGTAAGGGCAGGAAAGATTGCACCCTGTGGTAAAGACAACACAGGCCACTGTGCCTGGAAAATCGATCAGGGAGTTTTTCTGAAATCCGCCGATGTGCATCGTGTTTATGCCACTTTAAACGTTTTGCGCATGGCAAACTCGGTCTGCTTGCCGTTGTTCCACTGGCCAACAGG
>Ga0102943_1000822_pt1 | contig 20043 bp, 10 predicted proteins | sample SalPonC_black_MG_FD_78174 | JGI IMG/M metagenome (GOLD analysis project Ga0102943, IMG submission 78174) | Salt pond soil microbial communities from South San Francisco under conditions of wetland restoration - Salt Pond MetaG... | ecosystem: Environmental > Aquatic > Marine > Intertidal zone >...
AAAGCTCCTGATGCGTTTGATTGGAAAGCCGGTAATCGTCACCGTAATTAAAGACGATGGAAGCAAACCCGGTGGGAGGTGATTCTACTCGCAAAGGTTGGGCAAGGGAAGTTCCCGATTCCCAAATAAAATAACATTCTACTAAAGGAGACAAAACGGAAGAGGGTGGAAACTTGCGGTAGATCATGGTTTTCTGGAGATAGTTCCAAATAAAAATACCCGTTTTTCGCCAAAATCTACAGCGTTCCAAAAGTAAAACTATTCGGACGGCTCCTCCGGCAGCAGTTTTTTTTCTTTTAACAACTCCTGTAGCCATTGCCTGTCCTCCTCCGAAAAAGCAGGCGGGGCGGGTTCTGCATCATAACGCACGGATAGTTCGTACCGGCTCCGGTCATAGACCGTGTTGAAGGCAGCGCCGATGTCGAGCAGAACATCGGGATCGGGCGATTTCAACGGGACGGGCACCACCGGCAGCTTATCTCTGACCGTCATCGCCCAGACTTCCGTTTTGTACCGGTCTCCCCTGGACAGCATAACAAAATAGTGGGCCTCACGGGGCAGGGTGGGATAATTAAGCGGGCGCCGGCCCCGGCGCAAAAGGTCAATTTCCAGCAGGTGAACGCCATCATCGTGCAGCATTTGCCGTTTTTCCCGGTACTTTTCCAGGCCTTTCCCCCTTTTGTTTACCGGCGAAAGGATCTCGATAGCTGTGATGAGTTGCTGTTTTTCCCGGTCTCGAATTTCCACGACCGGTATGTTCACTTCGATAACCGGACGGGGGATGATCATCGTAGCGGGAGTAAGTGCAGCCACTCCCGGCTCTCCTGCACTGGAAGGCTTTTGTACTGACCCAGGCTGTTTTTTCAGAATTTCCACGTCGGGATACATGATCCCCACTTCTTCTTCAGGCGAAGTATCTTCCACCGTATACGTTTCTATCCTCACAAAGTATTTTGGAATCACCAGGGGCACCAGTTGCTCTTTAAACCTGGTGGCCAGATCGTGATGTACATCCGGCCAAACATGACCTTCAAGCCAGGGGTCCATTCCGGGAAATGGTGATTTCATGCCTTGGAATTTTGGTTCTTCGACAAATTCCGTGGTTTTAAAACAATCAGAAGCGGGAAATCCCTGCTTCCAGTGGTCGCATTGCTCTCCCGCTTCTGATTGTCCACGAAATTTGTCAAAGAAGGGGAATTTTTACTTAAAATAACGAAATTCCGGGCAAAATCCGGTAGTTAATCTTTTACTGCTGCGGTCTAATCCGGCGGCGCCCCGTATTCAATCATGATCACCCTGCCGTCGTGAAAGGAAATGGTCACCAATTCACCGCTGTCCGGCGGATCCACCTTGATCCGGGTTCCTCCCGGAAACTGGATATGGAAATCCAGGATTTTCTTTTCCTTTTGCTTCGGCCATAGTTTGGCGATCAGCCACTGCCCGGAGCCGGTCCAGGTTTTGTCTACTCCGGCCTCGGCAAGCTTTTCTCCGACCTCTTTGATAAAGGATGGCATTCCTCTGTCGACGGCCAGCGGACCTTTTACAGCCAAAGCCAGCGTAACCAATTCGTGCGCGACGTCATCATCGGCGCCGCCCCACTCCAGCACTTCCATGCCTTTTTCTTTGTCAAAAACTTCGTGCAGGGCCTCCCTTCGCTGCCGATGCAATTCCAGTGCTTCGGAGCTGTCATCCAGCAGGCCTTCAGTCCGGTTGTTCATTCTGCGAAAAACGCCGAGGGTGATGTTGTTCATGTATTGTTTGGTTTGTCCGTCTTTTTAGATAAGGGCGGCTGGGGAGTGGTTGTTCAATAAGGTCAGGGAGGAAGCCAGGTCGCGCTGGAAAAGCGCAACCTGGTGTATCGCTGGAAAAGCGCAGCCTGGCGGGGCTACCAGGAGGCTCTTTCCCAGAGCCTCCTGGTTTGTTAAACCAGGTCGCGCTGGGAAAGCGCAACCTGGTGTATCGCTGGAAAAGCGCAACCTGGCGGGACCACCGGGAGGCTCTTTCCCAGAGCCTCCTGGTTTTCACTACACGTCACTCGTACCGCAAGGCTTCAACCGGATTCCGGCTTGCCGCCCGCAGCGACTGGCCCAGCACGGCCAGGCTGGCGATCAGCAGCGTCAGGCCGCCGGCCAGGAAGAACACCCAGGGGTGGATAGGCGTCGCGTAGGCGTACTGGTCGAGCCAGTCGTGCAGGAAGTGGTAAGTCAATGGGACGCTGATGAGAAAACCGGCCACCGTTAGGTAAAACAAGCGGCGATGCAGTAGCAGTAGAATAGAAGATACCGAGGCCCCCAGCACTTTACGGATGCCGATCTCTTTGGTGCGCCGGGTGACGCTGAACACCGTCAGTCCGTAGATGCCCAGGCAGGCGATGAAGATGGCGATGAGGGAGAATACGCCCAGGGTTTGCAGCATCTGCTGTTCCGATTGGTAATTGTCAGCGAAGTACTGATCCACAAAGAAATAATCAAAAGGATAGCGCGACTCGAATTGCTTCCAGGTACTCTGAAGGTGGGTCAGCAACTCGCCGGTGTTCTGCGCATCGAAACGCACCGAGATGTTGCCCTTGCGCCGGTCGAGGTACATCACGATCGGGTCGATCGAATGGTGAAAGGTGTTGTAGTGAAAATCCTCAACGACACCCACAACCGGAATAGGCTCCCCTTCCGGGGAAAAGCGTATGGTGCGGCCCAGCGGATCGTCCCAGCCCATGCGGCGCACCATCTCTTCGTTGACAACGATGGAACCGTAGCTTGTATCGGCCGGGAAGCGGGCGGAGAAGAAGCGGCCGGCCGCCAGTTCCATGCCGTAGGTTTTCAGGAAGTTGGTATCCACCCGGAAGGTCTGGGCCGGCACTTCTTCGCCGTTGCTGCCTTCGGGAATAACAGTGGTGCCAAAAGTACCGCTGCCGATGGCGGCCTGGCAAATTGAAAGGGATTCGACCCCGGGGTAGGCCGTCACTTCGTTGTAGAAAGCCGTACTTTGCGCTTCGATACCGGGCGGTGTATCCATAACCAGCACCTGGTCGCGATCGAAGCCCAGGTCCTTGGACAGCAGGAAGCGGAACTGCTGATTGAGGATGATCGCGCCGGTGATCAGCCCGACGCTAAGCGTCAGCTGCAGGGTAGTCAGCACCTGTCGCGGCCATGCGCCGCCGGGATCCGTTCTCCCTTGCTTGCGCAGAACACCGAGCGGCCGGAAGGCCGACAACACCCAGCCCGGAAATATGCCAGCCAGTAGCGCGACGACTATGACAACTCCCAGCAGGAATCCAACTGTGGGGACCTGGAAAAGCATTTCACGCGGAATATCCCGGCCGAAGAGGCTGTTCAGCTGGGGCAACAGGTACTGCGCGGCCAGGAAAGCCGCCACAGCCGACAACGTAACCAAGCTAAAGGTTTCCACCAGAAACTGCCCGAGCACCTGCCCGCGGCGCGCGCCGAACATCTTCTTCACGCCGATCTCCTTGGCGCGGTGCAGCGACTTGGCCGTGCTGATGTTGACGTAGTTGAAACAGGCGATCAGAAGGATGAATAGCCCTATGATGGCAAAGGTGCGCAGAAAGACGATGCTGCCGTACTTGTTGCCACGCAGGAAACGGATATCATGGGAATACAAATAAACTTCGGAAAGAGGCTGCAGAGAAAACTCGTACCTGCCTACCCGGTTGGGCATGTACTGCTGTACCAAGCCCGGTAGCTTGTCCTCCACGCCGGCTTCCCGGGCAGCAGCATCAAGTAAGACATAGGAATATACCGTTTGCCCCAACCAATTATTCATGAAGTTGTAGTTGAGCAGGCCCGAGTCTTCCGTGGTTGAACGCCAGGAGACCAGCGCATCGTATTGCAGATGAGAGCGCCGCTGCGGCGCTTCAATGATGCCGGAGACGGTATAGCGTTTATCTTCCAATCCGATCACGACCTTTCCCACCGGGTCCTCATCTCCGAAAAGCGTTTCGGCCAGTTCCGGGGTCAGCACGATCTGTCCGGGCGCTGAGAGCACCTGTTCCGGCTGTCCGCGCAGCAGCTCAAAGTTGAACAGCTTAAAGAAATTGGAATCGACAAAAGCCATATTCCTAGCCGAGATACTTTGATCTTCGTGCGTGAGCAATACCTCTTCAAACCAGGGCATAAAACGTGCGGCGGCTTCCACCTCGGGGTAGTTTTCCACCATAGTGGGCGCCAGGAGGCCGGCCACCTCGGCCGTTTTCACCCGCTCGCCGGAATCACTGATGTTGGTGCGATTGACGCGGAAGATGCGTTCGCCTTTTTCATGGAAACGATCGTAGGCCAGCTCGTCTTTGACGAAGACGAATGCCAGCAATACGGCGGCGAGACCCAGGACCAGACCGGTTAGATTGATGAGGGTATAGCCCCTTTCACGGGCGAACAGGCGTCGGGTAATCGTTAGATAGTGTCGAAACATAATTTTGTGGTTTCGGTGATACCTTTACGAAACCCTCGAAGGTTCCGTAAAGGTAAATCATTCATAACGCAGTGCTTCCACCGGGTTCTTACTTGCTGCCCTAAAAGCATGAATACTCATCGTAGCGAAAGCGATCACGATGGCGATAATCGCAGTCAGGCCAAACACCCACCAATCGATGTCGATCCGAAAGGCGAAGTTATCCAGCCACTGATTCATGCCGTACCAGGCGACCGGTATGGCGACCAGCAGGCCCATTGCCACCAGCCAGAGGAACTCGCGCGACAACAGCAGGACGATGCTCCGGACCGAAGCACCGAGCACCTTCCGGATACCGATCTCCTTGATGCGTTGTTCGGTCGTATAGGCCACGAGCGCCAGCAGTCCCAGGCAAGCGACGAAAATAGCCAGTAATGAAAATGCAAAGAGTACGGATTGAAACTGGTCATCCCGGCGGTGCAGAGCCTGATATTTGTCATCCACCAGCTCGTAGTGGAAGGGATAATCGGTCACGCTGCGTTCCCAGGCTTTCCGAATCGCAGCAAATGAAGTTGTATAATCTTCTGATGCCAGCCTGATATACAGATTATTGGCGTACTGCGGTTCCAAAATGAAGGCATAGGGTTTGATGGCATCACGCATGGAAGAAAAGTGAAAGTCTGCAACGACGCCTACTACCCGCCGGCATTCCACTGTTTCATCCCCTCCTTCCCAGCAAACTTCCCGGCTGGTGAAGGGTTGGCGGAGGCCCAGGGTTTTCGCGGCTGTTTCATTGAGGATCACGGCGCTCGTCGAATCTCCCGGGAAATCCCGGGAGAAGGTCCTCCCCGCCAACAGTTCAAAACCGACCGTGCTGAAAAAGTCAAAATCAGTCAGAGCGTAATTAACCAATATCCCCTCGTTCAATGGCATACCTTTGGAAACCATGGGCATCGTCCAGTTGAGCCCGCCGAGCATGGCTGATGAGGCGCCGGCTTCCACTACTTCGCCAACGCCTTCCAACGCCGATTTGAGCACTGTCCAGCGTTCCTGTTCGCCCATGGACGTCAGAACGATCAGTTGTTCTTCTTCGAAGCCCAGGTCTTTCTGCTGTATGAATTGCATTTGCCGAAAGACCAACAGGACACAGGCAATTAAAGCTGAAGCTATCGCAAACTGGCCGATGACCAGAGCGCGCCGCAACCAGGCATAGCTCCGGCTGTTGAAGCTGAACGATTTTAAAACCACCACCGGTTGGAACCCAGACAGGTACAGGGCCGGATAAATTCCCGCCACTAAGCCCACTATAACAGCCGCTCCCAGCAAAAGGAGTATCAGTTCTCCGTTGGCCGGCTGGAGAAAAGCGATTTGCTTATCCACCATCTGGTTAAAGAGAGGAAGGGCGACCTCCACGAGTACCGCGGCGAGCGCACCGGCGCACAGAGCCACGAGCACCGACTCCGTAAGGAACTGGAAGATGAGCGCGCCCCGACGGGCCCCGCTCGTTTTTCTGATGCCCACCTCTTTTGCGCGCGAGGCGGAGCGGGCGGTCGCCAGGTTGATATAATTGGCCGCGGCGATCAGCAGAATGAGCAGGGCCACCGCCCCAAAAATATACACATAGCGTATATCGCCGTTGGCTGTGGCCAGCTCCCATTTCAGATCCGATTTAAGATGAATATCCGTCAGGCGTTGGGTGTAGAAAATGTTGCCGGCGTCGGATACGGAGCGCTCATAAATGGCTTGTATTTTCTCATCAAGCACTCCCGTACGCGCATTCGGTTTGAGGAGTGCGTAGGTATAGAAATTGTACCAGCCCCAATTACTATCTATATCATCCAGTGAGTGGATCGGCAGGAAAAGATCAAAATGGAAATGAGAATTGGAGGGTATGTCTTTCACCACCGCCTGAACAATATAAGGGCGACCGTCGATGGTCAGTAATCGCCCGATAGCTGTTTTCTCTCCAAAATACCTATGCGCTGTCGATTCGGTGAGCACAACCTGATTGGCTTCCTGCAGCGCATTGGAAGTACTCCCGGCCAGTACTGCTAAGTCGAAAATCTCGAAGAAAGTGGAATCAGCTAAAACGAATTCCGTTTCGTAAAACTGTTCTTCTCCTTTTTCAATAACCATGCGCCCGCCCCAGGAAGTAAATAGACGCACCGCCTTTTCCACCTCCGGCAGTTCCTCAACCATAGCCGGCGCCAGCGCTGGGGGTGTGGTTGCATCGGGGAGACGGCTTCCATCCTCATTGACAAAATCTTTCACCACCCGCACGATTTGATCGGCCCGGCTGTGGTAGCGATCGTAACTCAGCTCATCCTGGATGAATAACAAGATAAGCGTACAACAGGCCAGCCCGATCGCCAGGCCGACAATATTAACGACCGAAGCTCCCCGGTTCTTCCGCAGGTTACGAAGCGCAATTTTAAGGTAGTTTTTTAGCATGGGTTTATTATTTCATGGTTTCATCCCTCCCCCTCATAGCCCGGCAATACTGGAGCCATGTAATCATCACTCGTAGCGTATAGCTTCCACTGGATTCCTCCTTGCCGCCCTGACGGTATGGTAACCAATTGTCAACATCGCAATAAATAAAGCAGCCAGGCCGGTCAGCGCAAAGACCCACCAGTCGATTTCTATGCGGTATGCGAAATTATCCAGCCAGGTGTTCATCCCCCACCAGGCCAGCGGTGCCGCAACGACCAGTCCGACGATAATAAGTTTAGCGAAATCGCGGGAAAGCAACAGGATGACCTGCCAGGAAGCAGCGCCGAACACCTTCCGCACCCCGATTTCCTTGTTGCGCCGCTCGGCGGAAAAGGCGGCCAGCCCCCACAGTCCCAGGCAGGCGATGAGCAGGGCGATACCTGCAAACAAACTCACCAGGCTCGAAAAACGGCTGTCGGCCCGGTGTAGTGCATCAAGGCTCTCATCTATGAAGAAGTAGCTGTAATCCCCTTCCGGGGTCAGTTGCCGCCAGCTCTTTTCCAGGAAGGGCAGCACCTCTGCCACCGCGCCAGGACGGATGCGCACCGATATCCAGGTGCGCCAGTAGCTGTACCGGGGTAAGGTGTGCATAACTAGTGGTTCGATAGGATCGTGCAGGGATCCCGTGTGAAAATCCTTGACAATACCGATAATCTGCCCCTCTTTCTGTCCGCTCCATTCTATAGGCTGGTCGAGTGCTTCCTGAGGGTCTTCCCAGCCCAGTGTCCGGACGGCCGTTTCGTTAAGCAAAAAGGCAGAGCTGTCCGCCAGGCGCCCTGGTGAAAATTCACGTCCGGCAACGAGCGGGATCCGATAGGTATCCAGAAAATGCTCATCGACGATATAACTCTGTACGCGAAAGGGCTTCTCCGTACCGGGCCGCCGCAGTGCCCGACCGTCAAAATTCAGTTCATTAACCGGGACGCGCTGCGAAACGGTAGCTTCCAGAATACCGGGATGGCTGCGAAGAATGTTCAGGAGCGATTTCTCCGCCGGGGTGTACGGCAAGACCAGCACTTGTTCTTTATCAAAACCCAGGTTTTTCTGCCGGATAAACTGCAGCTGCTGATAGACCAGAACCGTGGCGATCATCAGTCCGATAGAGACGGCAAATTGAAATACGACGAGTCCCCGCCGCAAACCGGCGCCGGTATCAATGGCGCCGAACTTCCCCTTCAAGGTGGATGCCGGGCGAAACCGAGACAGGTAAAGGGCGGGGTAGCCTCCCGCCAGCAAGCCCACCAACAACAAGCCGCCGAGAAGCGCCAACACCAACCTTCCATCCTGAAACAGGTGCAGGTCCAACTGCCGGCCGAGCGATTTACTGATCAAGGGTAAGCCGAATTCCAGTAGGGCGAAAGCCAGAACGAGCGCCACAGTACACTGAATAAAGGCTTCGCCCAGGAACTGGCTGACGAGCTGCCCGCGCCGGGCGCCAAGGACCTTGCGGACGCCCACCTCCCGCGCGCGCCGGAAGGAACGCGCCGTCGCCAGGTTGATAAAGTTGATACAGGCCAGGAACAATACGAACAAACCGATAGCGGAGAAAAGGTAAACGTAAGTGATATCACCTCCTGCCTTAAAACCGCTATCCGCTTCGGAATACAGGTGTATACTGGTCAGGGTTTCCAGGCGGATTTGCCGCTCCCGTTCGCTGTTCTCCCCGGAGGGGAAATTCTCATGGATAAACGCCGGCATGTCCGCCTCCAGGGTTGCGGCGGAGACGCCTTCCTCCAGCAGGACGTAGGTCCAGATAGGTTTAAAGGATCCCCAATTATCTCTGTCTGTTTCTACTCCTTTTAAAGAAGCCAGCGCAGTAAATTCCAGATGTGTATATTCGGGCAAATCCCGAATCAGGCCGGTCACTTCCAGGCGAAGCGTATCTTCGGGATAGCCCTCGTAGCGCAGTGTCTGCCCCACCGGATCCGCGTTCCCAAAATAGCGCAAGGCAGCCGATTCCGTCAGTACAATAGAATTGGGATTCGCCAGGGCGCCTGCGGGATCACCGGCCAGCCATTCGAAATCAAATACCTCGGTGGCTGCCGGATCGGTGAAATACAAACCATCCTCCTGGTGGTGCTCGTCCCGGTGGTGGAGCACCGGTTGGAAGGCCCGCCAAAAGCGAACCGTTTTTTCTATCTGTGGAAAAGCTTGGTCCAGCGCCGGTCCCAGGGGAACGGGCGACCAGGTGCTGTAACGCACCTCGTCGACGCTCTGCCGTTCCTGCACGATGCGGAAAATGCGGTCCGCTTTAGCATGATAAGTATCATAGCTCAGTTCCTGCCGGACAAACAGAAAAATGGCGAGACAGGCCGCCAGCCCCAGGCCCAGCCCAAGGATATTGAGGAAAGTGATCCGCGCGTCTTTCCAGAGTTGGCGGATACCGGTTTTTAGATAGTTTTGGAACATAGCCGTTTGTTTGCCGACAAAAGTTTAGAAGTTTAGACGGGCCGACGCTGTCGGCCCTGGTTTAGAAGTTTAGCAAGACTAACGGGCTCAGGCCTTCTAAACTAGTAGAACAGATGAATTTCGAACCGAAGAAGTAGCCAAAATCCGACTTAGAGCTTGTTGGGACTTTCAGTCTGAGTCGAAAGCGAGCAAATTTTATTTCAGACGAGGCAATTTTTGCAGTCGGATCGGGCTTCCGCCTCGCCGAAGCGGGCTACGGCCCCGCGAAAGCGGGCAATCCGGCGAAAAAACTTAACGCCGTGTGAAACAAAATTTGCCGCTTGTAGGCCAGAAATGAAAGTCCCAACAAGCTCTTATGGATAAAACTCACCCACCCAGGTGGGGTTCCGCACTTCGTTATTCGTAGCGAAGCGCTTTCACCCAGACGGGTCTTCGCACCTCACTACTCGTAGCGAAGCGCTTCGACCGGATTGCGCCGCGCCGCCCGGAACGACTGGTAGCTCACGGCCAGCCAGGCGATGAGCAGCGCCGTCACCCCCGCAGCAGCGATAAGCAGTGGACTTATACCTGCCTGATATTCAAAGTCTGACAACCACTGTTGCATCAGATACCAGGACAGCGGGGCGGCCAGCAAAGTGGCGCCGAGCACCAGCCAGGTGAAGCTGCGGTTGAGTAACAGGACGATATCCAGTTCGGTGGCGCCGAAAACTTTACGCACACCGATTTCCTTGGTGCGCCGGGCGGTGGTCAGCGTGGCGATGCCGAAGAGACCCAGCGCAGCGATCAGGATAGCCAGTAAGGTAGCAGCGGAAACGATCTTGCGCAGGCGCTGCTCCGACTGGTACTGGGCCTGCAGGGCATCATCCACAAAATCGAAGTTGAAGGGCTGGTTGGGCGCCACGTCGGCCCAGGCTTCCTTGATCTGCTGTACGGTCCCGGAGAGGTCCTCACTGTCGAGCCGGATGGTAATCTTCGGTGAGGGCATATCGCCGTAACTGACATTGGAGATGATCCGGATGATGGGAAAAAAGTCCATCACCATCATCAGGGGCTCCACAGCGGTATGTAAGGAAGCGTAATTAAAATCTTCGGTAATACCGACCAGCCGGTAGCCGTCGAAAGGGGGCGGCAGCGGCTGATCGATATATGGCTCCCAGCCGAAGCGACGGGCGAAGGTTTCGTTGATGATGACCCCTTTTTCGGCGTCGGTCCCGATATCCCGGGAGAAGTTGCGGCCGGCCGTCAGTTGGATATCCATATTCGGAATGAACTGCTCATCCATGCCCAGCAGGGAAAATTCCCTAACCTGATTCGTGGCCGGGTCGCGATAGTCGACCTGCGTCCAGCCGGGTGTGCCGAAGGTATGTGAAGAGGCAGTCAGAGAAACGACGCCCTTCACGCCCGCCAGTTCCTGCTCCAGCAGCTCTGCCTTTTGAACGCCTTCCTGATAGATATCACGTAGGCCTTTTTCATTAGACGGGCGGTCATTGTAAGGCAAGATCAGCTGTTGGGATTCGTGGTACCCCAGGTTCTTATTCTGGAGATATTGCATTTGCTCCCGTATAACCAAGGTACAGATAATGAGCCCGACGGAGAGTACAAACTGCGCTCCTACCAGTCCGCGCAGCACCAGGTGTTTGTCCCGGCCCAGCTTCGATACGGTTCCCCGCAGCGTCCGGATAGGCGAAAAGCCGGACAGCACCAGCGCCGGATAGGCGCCTGCAACCAATCCGATGAGCAACACCAGACCCGCCAAGATGAGCCCTGTCGAGGCATTATATTCGATAACCAGGCGCTGATCCGCCAGCTGATTGAAAGCAGGCAGCGCCAGCTCGGCCAGCAATACGCCGATGCTTACCGAAAAAGCGGCCACCAGCAAGGCTTCGCTCCAGAATTGTCGCATGAGTTGAGCGCGGGTCGCACCGGTCACCTTCCGTACGCCCACTTCTTTGGCCCGGGCTACCGAGCGGCCGACGGCCAGCGTCACGTAGTTGATGCCGGCCAGTAATAAAACCAGCAAACCGATTACGCCCATGATATAAGGATAGCGCCAGTCGCTCACCGCGGCGTAGGCCGGCGGAAATCCGTTATTCAGATGAATATCCGCCAGAGGCTGGAAGCCCACCTGGTATTCCCCCGGACCGTAACCCTCCGGCACCAAGGGTAACAGGTGTCTTTCCACTTTAGCCCGGAGCGCCGCCGGGTCCGTTCCTTCCTTCAGACGGACATAGGTGGAGGATAATACAATCGTCCAGCTCGTCTGGGCCCGTTGGCTGACCAGCTGATCCACCAGCGCCAAAGGAAGCAGTATGTGGTAATCGATACTCGAATTCGGAGGCGGCGCCTCGATGATCCCACTCACCTGGAACTGCTGCCAGTCGCCGCCCATCTGAATATCGATCGTTTCGCCAATGGGCGCCGCTTCCCCGAAGTACTTCATGGCCATTTCCTCGGTCAGCACCACATCGGTGGGCTCATCCAGTGCGGCGGCGGGGAGTCCGGCCTTCAGCGGAAAATTAAACACCTCCAGAAAAGACGGACTGGCTACCAGCGTCGGCTCCTGCTCCAGAAAGGTCCCCTGCCGCACCAGGTTGTTTCCATTGAAAAACTGCACGAGTTTTTCTACTTCGGGGAAGTTATCGGCCAGTTCCGTACCCAGAATGAAGGGGGTTCTGGTATTGAAATATTCCTCCCCTTCCACGTACTCGCGCACCCAGACGCGGTAGAGCTGCTCGTGATCCGCGTGGAAGGTGTCGTAGCTCCACTCGTTTTTGACAAACAGAAACAAGAGGATGGCCACCGCAGCGCCCAATGAGAGGCCTACGATGTTGATGACGGAGTACAATTTTTCGCGAAAGAGGTGGCGAATGGTAAGCTTTAGGTAGTTTTTGAACATAATTCGGGCGATTGCTGAAACGATAAGGGATATACCGAATATTTCGTTCAAGCATCGTGCCAGGGTTCAAACCTTTGATAAACAAACAACTGAAGCGACAAACAGGCTAGAAAGATGTTCATTGACGAACGGAGGGTGTTCGTTTTCGGACAGGATTGATAGTACACTGATCTTATATGATTGATTATGATTTTTATGATCCATCTTGTGCATCAGAGTTTTAGCAGATTAAAAATGTATGAGTTGGGAGAATCATAATCAATCATATAAGATCATGATTAATCAGTGTACTATAAATCCTCACTACCCATTACGATTCACACCTGCTTTACATTACTCGTATCGTAAGGCCTCGACAGGATTCCTCCTCGCCGCCCGCAAGGTCAGAAACGCCGAAGTCGCCCAGGCTACCCCCATTAACAACAGCCCCGCCAGTATAAACACCCCCGGACTGATCTCGATCCGGTGGGCAAAGTCGGCCAGCCAGCGACGCAGGAGCAGCCAGGCGACCGGTGTAGCGATGAGCACCGCCAGCAGGATCAGGCGCGTCACCCCGCGGTTGAGCAGGAGAACGATGTCCTTTTCCGAGGCCCCGATGACCTTGCGCACGCCGATCTCTTTGGTCCGGCTTTCCGTCAGAAAGGCGATAAGGCCCAGCAAGCCGAGACAGGCAACGAAAATAGCCACGACGGCGAAGCTGCGCACCAGCCCCCCGATGCGCATCTCGGCGGCGTACTGCCGGTCGAAGTCTTCATCGAGGAAAAAGTATTCGAAGGGATAATTGGGCTGGAAAGCCTCCCAGTGGCGTTGCACGGCGCTGATGGCGCCGGTCCAGTCGTCGGTACGTAATTTCAGGGATACGTATGAGAGCTGGCTCGTATCGACAAACATGGCCAGGGGAGCGATTTCCTCCTGCAGGGAGCGGTAGTGAAAGTTTTCCATCACGCCCACGATCCGGCCCCAGCCGCTGACCTCACGGTCAATGGCCTGCTCCGGTTCCGACCACCCGAAAGCCCGGACCGCCGAGCGGTTGATCACGCAGGTGTTCCCCTGCCGGTCCTCCGCATATTCTTCATCCAGGCGGCGACCGGCCACCATACCGATGTCGTATAAATCGTCGAAATTGAAATCAGTGAACAACAGTTTCATGTCGGTGCTGCGCTGTTCCGCCCCCTCAATCACAAATAAGTTGTTGCCGAATCCGCGCCCCGGAACCGTGCTGGATACGGTGACGGACTGAACGCCGCGAATTTGTTCCAACTACTGTTTCAGAGGCCGGTATTGGTTGTCCCCCAATGCGCTGCGCGTCGAGGAGATGACCATCACCTGCTCTTTATCAATCCCTAAATCCTGCTGCTGCATAAAGGATACCTGCCGGGAAATGACGATGGTTGCTACTACCAGGATCATCGAAATGGCAAACTGCAGCACGACCAGTCCGTCGCGCAGGGCGACACTTTCCCGGGAGTGCCGGAATTTTCCGCGCAGGGTATCCAGGATACGAAAACCTGAGAGTACGAAGGCCGGATAGCTTCCCGCCAACAATCCGACGATCAGGGTAATCCCCAAACCTGCCAGCAACAAGCCCGGATTATCCAGATAACTGATATCCATCGCACCGCCGGAGAGCTCATTAAACAAGGGAAGCGTCAATTCCACCAGAAACAGGGCAATCCCAAAGGCAGCCAGTACGAGCAACAGCGATTCGGTCATAAATTGCCAGCGCAACTGACTTTTTCGGCCGCCGAAAACTTTGCGCACGCCGATCTCCTGCGCCCGGTTGCCTGCCCGCGCCGTCGAAAGGTTGACGTAATTGATGACAGCGATCAATACGATTAGCAGGGCAATAGCCAGAAAGATATAGAGCGTGCCCGCCGAATAATTGGCCTCGTGCTCGTAACGCCGGTGCGAGTGCAGATGAATATCCTCAACCGGCTGAAGAGTATAGGTGAAGGTCTGATCGACCTCCGCCATTCTGTCCTTGGCGTAACGGTCGGCAATGTGCCGGATTTTGCTTTCAAATTGCCCGGCATCGACGTTGGATTTCAGTTTGATGTAAGTGTGAAACATGGTGGCCATCCAATTGTCGATCCAGTTTTGACGGCTAAAGGTTTTCAGAGATGCCAGAATCGATGGCTTAAAATGGGAAGTTTCCGGTACTTTTTTCATCACGCCGCTAACCGTAAATTCCCGGTCATCGATGCGCAGTGTTTTGCCGAGGGCTTTTTGATCTCCGAAAAAGCGCCCGGCCTGTTCCTCATCAATCACCACCGTGCCCGGCCGGGCCAGCATCGAATCACTCGCAGCGCTCAGCAGCTCAAAGCCGAATATATCAAACAGACTATTATCGGTAATATAGACCTGTCCCACATTAAAGGCTTCGTCGGTGGCCGGCACATACACCACATTATTTTCCTGAAAAGTGGGCAACACGCGCGCCACTTCCTCCACTTCGGGATACTCGGCCAGCGCCGGCCCTAATGATCCGGAAGCCGGAGCGAAGCGCTCTACGGGTTGATCGCCGGTCTGAATATCAATTACCACCCGGTACAGGCGATCGGCATCAGGATGGTAATCATCGTAACTCCATTCCCGCTGCACGAAAGCCAGGATCAACATGGCACTGGCCAGAGCGATGGCGAGGCCTAAAGTATTCAGGCTTGAATAAGCCCATTGCTTGCGAAAGGTGCGTAGTGCTATTTTGAGATAATTTCGGAACATGGCATCTATTTTTTGTAATACTCATCTTTATGTAAAAGACACTCACTCATCCCGCAAACTTTCCGCGGGATTAGCCAGCGCCGCCCTTACAGACTGGGAAGCTACCGCCAGCAAGGCGATCGATAAGGCCGCTATTCCGACGACCAGAAACGTCCATCCCGAGAAGGGCGCCTGGTAGGCAAAATCTTCCAGCCACCGATTGGCCCCATACCAGGCAATGGGAATAGCAACCAGCACCGCAATTAATACCAGCCGCAAAAAATCTTTACTCAGTAACAGAACAATGCCCGAAACGGAAGCACCCAGTACTTTGCGAATGCCGATTTCCTTAGTACGCAGCAAAGTGGTATAGGAAGCCAGTCCGAACAGGCCCAGGCAGGCGATGAGGATAGCCAGACCCGTAAACAGCATGAGTATACTGCCGAACTGGCGCTCAGCCTCGTACTGGCGTTGGAAGAAATCGTCCAGAAAGTAATAGTTGAAGGCATTACCCGGGAAGAACTGATCGTAGGTCTCCTCCACTGCCGCAATCAGGCGTTCTGGTTCTGCGCGGTTTACCCGTACGGATAAATAATGAGATTCGTTGAAAAACGGAATAAAAACCATCGGCTCGATCGCGTGGTGCAGCGAGCGCTGGTGAAAGTCGGGCAAAACGCCAACGATCTCCCACTCCCGGTCCGCAAACTTCACCTTGCGCTGGACGGCCTGTTCCGGCGCCTTGAAGCCGAGGTGGCGGACGGCAGAAGTGTTAAGCATTATGGTATTTACCTTGGCCGGATCGGTATTGTGATCGTCGCGGCGGAAGTTGCGGCCGGCAACCGGCTCCAATCCGTACGTTTCCGTAAAGTTGAAATCCGCTTCGATAAAGCTGGTAGAAAAGGTTTCGCCACTCGTATTCCCCAAAGGTTCGATGGCGAAGATGCGACCGGTGCCCATCCCCGGTACGCGGTTGGAGGCGCCGGCAGCCGTTACGCCCGGAATCCGCCTCACGGCCTCTTCAAAGCTGATCATGCGGTCGATGAAGGTGGAATCCCAGGGTGTTAAGACCGGACCTTCCAGCACCAGCGTCTGGTCGATCGCGATCCCGAGATCCTGCCTGTTCATATATTCAATCTGCTGATAGACCAGCCAGGTACCCGACATCAGGGCGATGGAGGCGGTAAACTGAAAGACGACCAGCCCAGTGCGCAGCCAGTTGCCGGAACGAGACCTGGAGAATGTCCCTTTAAGCACCTCGGTGGTATCAAAACGGCTAAGCAAAAAAGCCGGATAATAACCCGAAGCCAGGATGCCGATAAGCAGCAAGGCGCCCGCCAGCAACAGGAGAAAGGCCGTTTCATCCCCGCCGCCGGACAAATGCTGCAGCGACAGATCCACCCCGAGTTGCCGGCGGAAAAAATGACGGCTGAATTGTGCGACCTGTAGCGCCAATATCAGAGCGATTCCATTGATAAGCAGGGCGTCGGTCAGAAATTGCCCGACCAACTGGCCGCGACGTGCTCCCATCACCTTTCGAACGCCTACCTCTTGCGAGCGTTCCACCGCGCTGACGGTCGTGAGGTTGATGTAATTCATCCAGGCGATGAGCAGTACAAATACGGCGATCCAGAGCATAGCCCAAACCGTACGGCCGTTGCGCGTTTCCCCGATCTCGTATTCCAGGTCGGCGGAATTCAGGTGGACCTCCTCCAGCGGTTGCAAATAAAAGCGCTCTTCGGCCCCGGAGATCCGTTCACCGTCGAAGTAGCGTTGGCTGAAATCTTCAAATTTCGCTTCCAGCGCCTGCACATCGGTTCCAGGCGCCAGCTCCAGGTAATGATAAAAATCGGACCATTGCCGGCTGTTGAGCACGCCATCGCCCCAGTATCGGGCGGCGGTGGCGTAGGAAATAAAGAGGTCGTATTGCAGGTGGCTGTTATCCGGAATATCTTTGGCAATTGCCTGAATGGTAAAAGGATCGGTATAGCTTCCCACCTGTAGCGTCGCTCCAATAATTTCATCATATTCCCCAGGATCGGCACCGAGGTATTTCTGCGCCAGTTTTTCCGTCAGCACGAGTTGATTGGGTTCCCGCATCAAACGAGCGGTATCACCGGCAAGCAAGGGAAAGGAAAACAATTGGAAAAAGCTGCTGTCGACAAAGAGCGCCCGCTCCTCTTTGAATATTTGCCGGTCCGGCGTCCGGATGGGAAGTTTAAAGGACGGCACCATCCGGGTGCCCCGGACAATCTCCGGATAATCGGCTACCATCTGCGGGCCGACCGTTGGATAGGTGATCGTTCCCTTTTGCACCCGCTCTCCGTTCTTAAAGCGATCATTAACCACCCGGTAGATTCGGTCGCTGTTCTCGTGGAAGTCATCGTAGCTGAGCTCGAAGCTTACATACGCCAGCAGGAGAAGGCAGGTGGCCATGCCCAGCGCGAGGCCGGTAATTTTTATAAGGGTAAAACCTTTGTGTTTGCGAAATTGCCGTAAGGCAACCTTCAGGTAGTTTTTCAGCATGCCAGGGTGATTTCAGGTAATTCAATACAAACTGTCTGTGTTTGTATCAACCAAGCACCATGCCAGCCCCTAATACGCTATAAATCAATAGCTTAAAAAATACCAAAGCGAGGTTTGTGTCCGGCCCCGAACGGAGAGGTGTTCGAAATCGGACAGGAGCTTCAGGTTTGGCAAATCTACCCCGGGAGCAAATGCCCTGAAACCAAGCCATGGAAATTCAGCAGTCAGTTGAAAGAGGATTTGCCAAACCTTTCACAAGTCCTGCCAAAGGTAAGTTTTCCAAATCCGATTATAATTCTTCCTTTGTGTACTCCAGCCCATGCCCGAATTCAAACACCGGATCCCCTGAATCAAACGGCACATCCTCTTTTTGCCCGCGCACGGCCTCCATGGAAGCCGGCATTTCGAAAGGCAAGCGGCCGGTTGGCCGGAAACGTCCAAAAACGATATCCAGCAGCGCCTCGTCGCGGGCGCCGAAGTTCGCGAGCAACCCGGCGCTTTGCGCCGCAATATCCGGAATAACCGCCGGCCGGTCGAGGTAGATATCGACGATGGTGGAGACGGTTTCAAGAATGCTCAGAATACGCTCTTTTTCTTCCCCTTTGAAGTCCAGGTCGCCCTGGTGGAAGAAGTTTTCCAGGAAATTGTTGCTGCCGGTGCGCGGCTGATAAGGCGCCTGCAGGCGCAGAACAGCAAAATCGGCCTCTTCCGGCGATTCGACCACTTCGCCGTACTGCGCGGCAACTTCCGGATCGATATTTTCGATGTAAATCTTCGTTTTTTCCGAAAGGGGAAGCGTCCCTTCCGCATTCTTCAGCAACACGATCGACTTGCGCTGCGCCAGGGCGCCCGCCTCCTGAAAATCGGAACGGCCGACAATTTCCGCCGCCCGGTCTGCGTCAACGTAGGGGTTATCGAACAGTCCCATCACGAACTTGTCGCGCAGCAGGCGGCGCACCGACATATCGAGCCGGCTTTCCGTCACTTTTCCTTCCTCCACCAGCTGAACCAGCACTTCCGGAATGGCTTCGCCGCCAAACTGATCGACGCCGGCCTCCAGCGCCTTGAGCATCCTTTCCGCCGGCGTCAGATCCGGGACGCCCCAGCCGGTAGATTTCATGAATACCTGCCCCAGCACTTTTCTATCAGACAGTACCCCCCAGTCGGTGCAAACGACCCCGTCAAACTGATACTTTTTGCGAAGTAAATCTGTGATGATCTCCTTGTTGAACGCGAAACCCACATCCTCACTGGTCTGCCCCACCGGAATGCCGTAGTAGGGCATAATCTGGGCGGTATTTACCCGGAAAGCCGCCTCGAAGGGGATCAGGTGGTAGTCGAAATTATTGCCGGGATAAACCTGCTCGGCGCCGTAGTCAAAATGAGCGTCCCACCCCTCTTTCTGAGGCCCGCCGCCGGAAAAGTGTTTGGTCATACAGGCCACGCTCTGCGCGCCCAGCGTATCGCCCTGGAAACCAAGGATGTAAGCCTGCACCATCTGCGCCGCCAGTTCCGCATCCTCGCCGAAAGTGCCGTTGATGCGGGCCCAGCGCGGTTCGGTAGCCAGATCGGCCATGGGATGCAGTGCCAGCCGGATACCTACGGCGAGGTACTCCTGCCGGGCGATATCCCCAAAGCGGGCCACCAGCGCCGAGTCGCGCGTCGCGGCCAGCCCGATCGGCTCGCACCACTCAGAAAACTCCCCGGCAAAGAGGTTGGCGCCGATATTCTCGCTAAAGGAGTGCCGCGGATCGGAAGCGATGGTCACCGGTATGCCCAGGCAGGTGCGCTCGGCCAGCCGCTGCATATTGTTGTGCCATTCGGCCATGGCGCGCGGCGGCGCTACTTGAAAGACGTTGAAGTGATTCATCAGCCAGCCGGCCAACATCTCGGAATTGATGGGCGAGATAAAGGAAAAGGGATCGGACACGGAAGGCCGCTCCATCAGAGAGCCGTCCTTTGTCATGGCGATCATCGTAATAAACATCGCACCGGCTTTTTCTTCCAGGGTCATCCGGTTCAGGAGATCCTCGACCCGCGCCTCTACAGGCTGACGCCGGTCTTCGTACGGGTCCAGTTTACCGTTCTTATTCAAATCCCGAAAACGATGGCCGTCCTCAGTCAGCTCCGCCGCCTCCGGTCCCAACTCCGAGTGATAACGATTGGACTGGATGCCGTAGTAAGCGTAAAAGGCGAGCACCCCGAGCAGGATGAGCGATCCCAGGATGATGGCGGTGTATTTGAGGAATTTTTTCATAATGGGGAAGGTATTGGTGAAAACCAATCCCAATATATTAAAGATTCCAACTACGAGGTTACTCTGAAAAGTGGATTTCTCATGTTTCTTGCCGGATGTAGCAACCCTTTCTTCAGGAGCAGGTTTACCCCCTGTTGCTTTGATGAAGTTGTTTCCCCTTACGGTGAATAGGCGTTCGACTTCCGGTTTCCGCTTTCCGCCCGCCCTCACTCCGTTCGGGACGGGTAAACCTTCCGCTTTCCGACTTCCGGGTAGAGCGGTTCGTTACCTCCCCGCTCCCCCACAGACCCGTACGAGCGGCTTTCCCGCATACGGTTCCTCTGATTTAAGGCTTCGCTAAGTGATAACTGCGGTAGATTCT